>Ga0306872_100659_pt1 | contig 12462 bp, 12 predicted proteins | sample AntRauMeHopE1498_FD_190455 | JGI IMG/M metagenome (GOLD analysis project Ga0306872, IMG submission 190455) | Saline lake microbial communities from Rauer Islands, Antarctica - Metagenome Hop E1 #498 (v2) (version 2) | ecosystem: Environmental > Aquatic > Non-marine Saline and Alkaline > Saline ...
TTAACGTCATTTATAACATTGTCTATAAGCGTTCCAAATGCTGCACTATTTCAGGCCATACCAGCGGCATAATAGCGCGTTTTAAGACTAAACTTGACTCTGAAAATTCTAAACTACCATCTTCACGGCTGTGCACATGTTTGTTTTCACGTAGCGCGTTTACAAAGGAGGCCAACACGTTTTTATCGTAAAACTCAGGCGAGTGCATGCCAAACAAAGAAGACAAGCGCTCAGCTACATCGGTAGACTGTCGCTCAAGTTGGGCACGCGCGATGATTTTTTCAGACTCCAGCACGCTCAGCACTACCGCATAGCGCTGCCAAGTTTCCTGCATACTTCGGCTTAATAGCCACGCGCTGTGAAATTTAGGTGAGCTTGGTTCAACCGGCGCTAAGTATTTGCCATTTTGCACCAGCATGCCGCAGGTCTTTAAATAGAGCACCAATTCTTCAATATATACGACCACTTCGGCCTGACTAAAGTACATGAAAAACTCGCGTTTCAGAATTGGGTATAGCTGCTCAACAAGACTCAATAAAGCTGTTCTGGTGAGGTTTCGATGAGCAAAAGCGGCAGCCATTATTAAGCTAGGCAACGCAAACATATGTAAAATGTTATTTCGGTAGAATGTCAGTAGCACGGCATTATCTTGTTTAGGAGACACCATTAGGCCGTATTTATCTTCGCTTTGTTGGAATCTGTTTAAGGCAAGCGTACGCTCTACTAAATATTCAGCGTCTTGGGTGGGAAACGTGGCGTCTGCGCTATAGGGGTTGGCTTTGAATAGACTTAGATAATCATCAATAGCGTTTATCAAATCATCTTTACTCATGACATGCGTTTTTGATGACAACAAACAAAGCGCTAGCAAGGCAGTGCCATTTAAGGCCGCATTTTTATTAATTCTTGCCATTATATCGTTGGCTAACACATTCACTGTAGGCGTAAGCCACTTTGGTTTCTTTTCATCATCGCTTATGTCGTCACGCCAGTCGGGTACTTGTCTGTCTAAAAATTTATGTAGGGAAATAGGCTCGCCAAAGTTAACATAGCCATGGCCATAGTTTTTAAGCTTACGAATGGCAGAGAAAACTTGTGTATTTGACTCTTTCTTTTTTCCCTTTCCCTTAAGTTCTTTCTGGTAACTTTTCACTTCCATTACGTGCTCGTAACCTAAGTAAACCGGCACCACAGACACCGGGCGATTCACGCCTTTAGTGACCGCTTGCAGCGTCATAGCGAGCATGCCCGTTTTAGGTGGTAGTAGTCTACCGGTACGACTTCGTCCCCCTTCTGGAAAATATTTCACCGAATAGCCTTTGTTGAACAAAAGCTCTAAGTATTCTTTGAAAATACTGCTGTAAAGCTTGTTGCCTACGAAGCTACGGCGCAGGAAAAATGCGCCACAGCGTCTAAAAATGGGCCCAGCAGGCCAAAAATTTAAGTTGATACCGGCGGCAATGTGAGGGGTAACCAAGCCTTCTTGATAAATAACGTAGGTCAGTAACAAATAGTCCATATGGCTTTTATGGCAGGGTACGTAAATAATTTCATGTCCGTTGGCGGCTAATTCACGCACGCGTTCAGCGTGCTTGACTTCAATACCGTCGTAGATACGGTTCCAAATGCGTGCCAGCAGTCTTTCTCCAAGGCGCACTAGGCCCTCGCGATAGTCTGCGGCTATTTCATCTACGTATTTCTTCGCTTGTTTACGGGCTTTTTGTGGGGAGATGTTCTTGTTGGCAACTTCATCTTCAATGGCTTGTTTTACGCCCCTTGCGCCTAAAATAGAGTTGTATAACTCTTGACGTTCAAGCAGGGTTGGTCCTGATAACACCTGGCGTTTACGCTGAAAGTGTGTGCGCGCTACGCGGATTAATTTATGCGCTATCTGTTGATCGCTGCCGCTTAGTGATGCCATTTGTCTTGTTGAAACAGGCTTTGAGTAACTGACAAAATTATCGCGGCCAAAAAATAGCACAATGAAACTTTTACGTAGCCAGTTTGGCGACGCTTTTGAGGCGATTAGCTGAGCCCAACCCGATTTACCTTTACCCGCCGAGCGCCCCCATGAAATGAAAACTGGAATAAGTTGAACATCTAGATCGTCATATTGCCGATGGTATTGAAACATCTCGGTAAAATTATCTTCAATAGTCGTGGGCTTTACTTTGCGCGTAAAAATGTTTTGCGGTCTATTGAGATAGTAGCTTCGTTTATGCTCGTGATCCACCAGAGCAAGTTTTTTACGTGGACTGGGAAGACCAAGAAACGCAGTTGATTTTTCAAGCGCTATCGAGTCGGTGAATGATTTTGTTTGCAGTAAATATACAATAGGCCTGGTCTTGTCGATGCCAAGTTCATTTTCTAAGTCTGAGGGTATACTTTTTACTTTGACCAGCCAGCCGATTGGTTTGGTCAAGAACGAGCGTAAAAACGAGGCCATCCAATTCATAAGTACTCCATAACTAAGGCGGATGCAGCGGGATGAAAAAGCAAATTTCACTGCGGTTTTCTATATTTTGCGAAAATTTTTGTTGTAATATTAGCACGAAGATCCTCAATGTAATCAGCATTTGTCTCATTCGATGGGTATATGGCGCTATGCTGTGATATGGCGCTACCGTTTACATCAAATAGACAAATACTTGTTGCTAAAACACTGTTTGTGGATATACTCATAGTTACTGTATAGAAAAACAGGCTGTTTATGCGTCCACTAACACCAAGGCAACAGCAAGTTCTAGAACTTGTAAAACGTACCATGATCGACACGGGAATGCCGCCTACACGAGCGGAAATCGCGCGCGAGCTAGGTTTCAAATCTGCTAACGCTGCAGAGGAGCATCTTAAAGCGCTCGCTAAAAAAGGCGTTATTGCAATTTTACCAGGGACGTCCCGCGGTATTAAGTTAAACGTAGAGCTTGAGGATCCCATTGAAGATGGCTTGCCATTAATTGGTCAAGTTGCGGCCGGTGAGCCTATTTTAGCCCAAGAACATGTTGAATCTAGATTTAAATGCGATCCTTCCATGTTTACTCCTCGCGCCGACTTCTTGTTACGCGTGAAAGGTGAAAGTATGAAAAACATTGGTATAATGGATGGCGACCTGCTAGCTGTGCACAAAACAGACCAAGTTAACAATGGTCAGGTAGTGGTTGCACGCGTTGACGAAGACGTAACGGTTAAAAGGTTCGAGCGAAAAGGTAGCGAAATTTTGCTACACGCTGAAAACGACAGTTTTCCACCTATCCGTGTGGACCTTGCGTCCCAATTTTTTACTATTGAGGGTTTAGCCGTAGGCGTAATACGCGATCGCGTGGATTTGTAGCTTACTCAGCAATTCACAAAAAGGTTCACTTCACAATGCCATTTGAGGGTTCGTAATAATAAACGAGCCCTTTTTTTTCGTCTACTTTTTGAACAGTTCGGAAAATACGATGATTAGCAGCAAATAAAAACGATAAAATACTAGACTAACGACGCTATTTGAATGATTATTGTCCTGTAATTAACAAAAATTATACAAGTTCCTTACTTAAAATTAAACTTGTGTCTACAAAAATGAATGCGCCGCTTCGGTTAAAAAAGTTTTCATTAGCTGTAAACATAGGGGGAGTGTTAGCGTGAAGTTCAGCAGTTTTATCTCTTATATGTCCGTGCTTTTAATTGTGTGCTTAAGCTTTGCGGCGCAAGCGATAGATACCGGTCGGTCAAATTTAAATATGCGCCCCGGCGTATCCGATATTAGCAATCAAGTCTATGGTTTGCATATGCTTATGTTCTATGTGTGCATCGCAATAGCGGTGGTTGTGTTTACCTTTATGTTTTATTCAATGGTGGTCCATCGCAAATCTAAAGGGGCTAAAGCCGCTAATTTTCACGAAAATTTAACGGTGGAAGTGGTCTGGACAATCGTTCCCTTCGCTATTTTGATATTCATGGCAGTACCAGCGGCTTACACGCTTATAGATATGGAAGACGTCAGCAAACCTGATGTAACAGTGTTAGTCACCGGTTCGCAGTGGAAATGGCACTACAAATACATGGACAACGATGTTGAGTACTTTTCGGTTCTGGCAACAGAGCAAGGTCAAATACGTAACCAGTTAACAAAAACCCAAAACTATCTCCTAGAAGTAGACCGTCCCCTAGTTATTCCCACGGGTAAGAAAATCAGATTTTTAATCACCTCAGACGATGTTATCCACTCTTGGTGGATGCCTGACTTTGCCATTAAAAAAGATGCCAACCCAGGTTTCATCAACGAAGCGTGGACAAACGTAAACACGCCTGGCGTGTACCGAGGACAATGCGCTGAGCTTTGCGGTAAAGACCACGGCTTTATGCCCATTGTAGTAGTCGCGAAAGAGCCCGCGCAATATGACGCGTGGGTAGCAGAGCAAGAGGCCATCGCTCAGCGAGCTCGTGACGAAGAACAGCGTTTGCTGTCTATGAACATGAGCATGGATGAGCTAATGAGCCAAGGTGAAAAAGTATATGGTGCCGTTTGCGCAGCCTGCCACATGCCAAACGGTGAGGGGCTACCCGGCGTATTTCCGGCGCTTAAAGGTTCTGCTCTTGCGCTTGAGGACATTCCTGGACATATCAGAATTATCGTTGAAGGCAGTCCAGGTACCTCAATGGCATCATTTGCTAAACAACTAACAATGTCAGAAATAGCGGCGGTAGTCACCTATGAGCGTAACGCTTGGGGTAATGATACCGGCGATATTGTGCAAGCAAAAGACATTAACGCAATTATGTATGGTAAGGAATAACAATGGTTAGCACTACTGATACAACCCATTCGGGCGACCGCGACGCTGATACTCAAGACCATGTTGCTAGCGATCATATTGATGATCATCACCACCACGAGGCGCCATATGGTATATCGCGTTGGTTACTCACTACGAACCACAAAGACATAGGCACTCTATATTTGTGGTTCGCATTCATTATGTTTTTGGTGGGTGGGGCGATGGCAATGGTCATTCGCGCTGAACTATTTCAGCCAGGCCTGCAAATTGTAGAACCCAATTTCTTTAATCAAATGACCACCGTTCACGGATTAATAATGGTATTTGGCGCAGTAATGCCGGCCTTTACCGGCTTGGCTAACTGGATGATACCCATGATGATTGGTGCGCCTGACATGGCCTTGCCACGCATGAATAACTGGAGCTTTTGGATTTTACCTTTCGCGTTCTTAATATTGCTTTCTTCTTTGTTTATGGAAGGCGGTGGTCCCGCATTTGGTTGGACCTTTTACGCACCTTTATCAACTACTTATAGTAGTGACAGCACCGCCTTGTTTGTATTTTCTGTGCACATAATGGGGATCAGTTCAATTATGGGTGCCATTAACGTCATTGTTACCATATTTAATATGCGTGCTCCTGGCATGACCTATATGAAAATGCCTCTGTTTGTATGGACATGGCTCATTACCGCATTTTTACTTATAGCAGTAATGCCAGTACTAGCCGCGGCGGTGACCATGGTCTTAACCGATAAGTTCTTTGGGACCAGCTTTTTTGATGCGGCCGGCGGTGGAGATCCAGTCCTGTTTCAGCACATTTTCTGGTTTTTCGGACACCCTGAAGTGTACATAATGATATTGCCAGCCTTTGGTATTATTTCGCAAATAGTGCCTACTTTTTCACGTAAAAAATTGTTCGGCTACGCGTCGATGGTTTACGCGACCGGTGCAATCGCCTTATTGAGCTTTATTGTTTGGGGTCACCACATGTTTACAACGGGTATGCCTGTGGAGTACGAGATCTTCTTTATGTTTGCCACTATGCTAGTTTCGGTGCCAACTGGGGTGAAAGTGTTTAATTGGGTGGCTACTATGTGGCGCGGCTCAATAAGCTTTGAAATTCCCATGATGTTTGCTATCGCCTTCATCGTCTTATTCACCATTGGCGGTCTGTCAGGCTTAATGCTTGCGATAGTGCCAGCGGACTTTCAGTATCACGATACATACTTTGTGGTTGCGCATTTCCACTATGTGCTGGTCACTGGGGCCATTTTCTCAATTATGGCAGCTGTTTATTATTGGTTGCCAAAGTGGACCGGTAAGATGTTCGATATTACCCTAGCAAAATGGCATTTCTGGTGCTCGCTTGTGTCGGTAAATGTTTTGTTTTTCCCTATGCACTTTGTCGGCTTAGCGGGTATGCCACGGCGTATCCCTGATTATGCGCTGCAGTTTGCTGATTTTAATAAATGGATTTCAGTCGGAGGCTTCGCATTTGGTTTATCACAGCTAATTTTCTTAGCGCTTATTATAAAAGCGTGCCGTCACCAAGGTGAGTCAGTGTCTAGCCAAGTGTGGGATGGAGCAGAAGGTTTAGAGTGGGAAATTCCTTCACCAGCGCCTTATCATACCTTTGAAACGCCACCAATAGTGAGGTAGGAGCTTTATATGCAAGATAATAAACATGATGATGAAGTAGATAAAAGTGCCCATGCTGGGGTAAGAACGCCGTTAGACCATACAAAAACTGTGAATAAAATTTTATTGCTCGTTGCTGGCATGTTTTGCTTCGCTTTTGCCTTAGTGCCGCTATACGACGTTTTTTGCAAAGTGACAGGCATTAACGGCAAGACTAACACCGAGGCTGCCGTATACACAGCCACCGATATTGACGAAACGCGCACTATTACGGTAGATTTTATTACTCGCACTAACTCAGGTATGCCGTGGGAGTTTACTGCACAAACGCGTAAGATTGATGTACACCCTGGGCAAATGAACGAAGTTGCTTTTTACGTTCGAAACCCAACAAACCGCGATATTATCGCGCAAGCGGTGCCTTCTGTGTCGCCTGGTACTGCCGCTTTATACCTCAACAAAACGGAGTGTTTTTGTTTTCAGCATCAGCCTTTAAAAGCGGGTGAAGAAGCGCTTATGCCCATGGTATTTTATGTTGATCCGCAACTACCCGAAGATATAACATTTTTCACCTTGCAATATACGTTATATGACATTACCAGAACGGTTGATAAAGATACCGTCGATGTAGCGATGAATTAAGGAAGGAAGCACAATATGGCTGAAGAAGAATACCAAAAATACTACGTACCCGCACAAAGTATTTGGCCCATTGTTGGCGCAGTTGCTTTATTTTTAATTGCGCTAGGCGCTGGTAATTTCATTATTGAATCAACCAGAGATAAAGATGGCTACGGTGCTTACACACTAATTGCTGGCTTAGGTTTACTGCTGGTAATGATTGTAGGGTGGTTTAAAAACCAAATTGATGAGTCAATGTCAGGTTTGTATAGCGCCCAGTTAGGTCGCTCTTACCGTCAAGGTATGGCATGGTTTATTTTTTCTGAGGTGATGTTCTTTGCGGCCTTCTTTGGTGCACTGTTTTATGCGCGAACCATATCAGTACCCTGGTTAGGCGGTGCTTCTAACAATGCAATGACCAATGAAGTGTTGTGGCCAACGTTTGAAGCTGTGTGGCCTTTACTTACTACGCCTGGTGGCGATACCTCTACTCAAATGGGCTGGTTTGGTCTACCACTTGCCAATACGATTATTCTGCTTATCTCATCAGTGACTTTGCACTATGCCCACACGAGCCTAGAAACCGATAAGCGCAATTCGGTTAAAATTTGCTTAGGTTTAACGATATTGCTAGGCGTAATATTTTTAGGGTTACAAGGATACGAGTATATTCACGCCTACGATATTGGTTTAACGCTCGATTCAGGTGTGTACGGCAATACCTTCTTTTTACTCACTGGGTTTCACGGGCTGCATGTTACCTTAGGTACTGTCATTTTAATGGTCTTATTTTTCAGAATAGTTTGGGGCCATTTCACCCCTAAAGAACATTTTGCATTTCAGGCCGGTGCTTGGTATTGGCACTTTGTTGACGTGGTGTGGGTAATGCTATTTTTCTTTGTTTATATTCTATGATTTAGTAAGGTCTCCGGTTGGGTGTTATTACCCCCGTGGCAAGTGCTAGCAGTAGAAGGGCGACAATTATGACAGACACAAGCACCCTTCGTCCTATAAATTTGCTCATGGGCACGTCAGGGTCATTTTTAAGCATTATTATCATGGCGCGACATAAATTGTACACCATGAATACAAGTAAACCTGAAACAATAATTTTTATAGCCATTGTAATCCCGTTTTTATGAATAGACATCGCTTTTTATTTTGAGACAGTGTGTTGTTAGGTATTGAGACCAACTATTATATGATAATAAATACTTCACCAAAACAATTCCCCTACCTCGCTACAGTAGTCGCTTTTGTGGCAATTGTCATTATGGCTGGTCTAGGTTTTTGGCAATTAGATCGCAAAGCAGACAAAGATATTCGCTTGGCCAATATAGAAATGGCCAATGACAGTGCGCACATTGATTTAGCTCAAGCCCTAGGTAACATTCAAAGCTATCAAGACTTTACAATTGTTGCCAGCGGCAGAGCGCAAAACAAATATTTCTATATAGACAATAAACTGTTGGGTGGACGCGCGGGATTCCACGTGCTGGTGCCTTTTGAGGCAGACCAAGGCACCCTTATGATCAACCTTGGCTGGATACCCGGGACGGGTATGCGAGGCAGTTTACCAGAGTTTATAATGCCAAGGCTCACCACAGTAGAAGGCGTTGTTCACATACCGCTAAAAAATACTTTTATTAAAGAAACAAATATAGCCTACGGAAAATTTCCAGTGTTACTGCAGCAAGTTGATTTACAGGAAATAAGCTTGCATTTGGGCACGTCAGTGCTGCCGGTAACCCTTAGATTGCTGCCGCACGGGACAGATTTTGTTAGACAATGGCAAGCCGTGATCATGAGCCCACAGAAGCATCTAGGCTACGCGGTGCAGTGGTTTGGCCTGGCAATTGCGGCATTAACCGTGTATCTGTTGTCTATGTTAAAAAGAATGCAGGGTTCGTCCTCGCGGGCAGAAAATGAATAAGCAATTAATGACTCTTAGCATTGGCTGAGGGGCGTCGATTTACCGGCAACGTACAATGAGATACAGGTTTATCAAACATGAGTGCACAAAATACAAAAAACAAACGCAGCCTTTTATTGTTAATCGCAGTATTTGTGCTACCCGTCATATTTGCTTTTATGGCACTGAAGCTTGACTGGTTTAATCAAGCGGTAACTAACCGCGGTGAACTACTGCAGCCGGTTATAGAGGCCTCATCATTAGTCAGTGAGAGTGATACTAAATGGCATCTTCTTTATATTATTCCCGACATTTGCGACTTAGCCTGTGACAATGCCCTATATGCTGTGAAGCAGATTTTTATGGCTACAGGTAAACACGCCGACCGTGTTAACGCGCTATTTATTTATAGCGATACGTCAAGCGCTGAAGCCGTGGCGAAGGCGAAAGCCTTCACTAGCGCTGATGTGTTAAATAAAAGTAATGAAAATGTAAGTGAAGTGTTTAAAAACACCGATATAAATGCTATTTTCATCTCAGATACTTTGCACAATGTTGTGCTTAGATACCCGGTAACCACCGACAAAGAACAAGCAATAATGGACAGTCGAGATATTCTCGCTGACCTAAAGAAATTATTAAAATTGTCGCGTATTGGTTAGCCTGTAGGATAAAGAGTTGTACATGAAGAAGTTAGTGCTCGTCAGTATTTTTTTAGCACTGGTTGTCATTATACTAGGTGCATACACACGCCTAACTGACGCAGGCCTAGGCTGTCCCGATTGGCCTGGTTGCTACGGGCAGTTATTAGTGCCTCAGTCAGACGCACTCATCGAACGTGCTAACCAAGCCTTTCCTGATCGCCCCTTAGAAGCTGAAAAAGCGTGGAACGAGATGATTCATCGTTATTTTGCTAGTGCTTTGGGGTTATTAATTATCATTATTGCCGCGGTCTCAGCGCTTAATAAACGCAAAGGTAAGGACTGTCCAGTCAAACTTCCTTTCTTAATTCTTGTGCTGGTTTGTTTTCAAGGTGCGCTTGGCATGTGGACAGTCACTCTTAACTTATTGCCGGTGGTCGTGATGGCGCACTTGCTGGGTGGGTTCACGGTTCTGTCTTGCCTATTTGTGCTGTATTTGCGTTTGAGTAACTTTAAGATTTCCCGCAGTGATCCAAACATAAAAGGCCTCGCTAAATTCAGCATAATCGGCATTGTGCTGCTGGTGGGGCAAATTGCGTTAGGCGGTTGGACTTCAGCAAATTACGCTTCCCTTGCCTGCACCGAACTTCCTATTTGTGAAGGGCAGTGGTCGGCTAGATTTGATTTGGCAGGCGCATTTAGTGTACCTGCTGCTGATAACTATGAATATGGAGTGCATTCATACGCAGAACGCATGACGATGCATGTAATGCATAGGTTTGGTGCAATAATTGTGTTTTTGTATTTGCTTGGGCTCGCCATCTCGCTTTTTTGGAAAACATCCTCAGGGATGATTAAACGAATTGTCGTTTTGATGGTAGCTGTGCTTAGCCTGCAAATTGCCTTGGGCATCAGTAATGTGGTTTATGCCTTACCACTCATAGTAGCGACTATGCACAACGCGGTAGCAGCGTGTTTGCTGCTGGTCATGATATTACTTTCCTACACTATGCGAAGGAGATTTTAGCATGATGCCTACCGTCTATTTTCTTAAGAGCTGCTACAGCAGCTCAACTTTCTTAAGGAGCCAAGCATGAGTAAGTCTGCCTTAGCAATAACAGCGAAAAAGATAGCGATACCACATCAGCGCGTGTCTTGGCGTGATTATTATGAGTTAACCAAGCCTAGAGTGGTCATGTTGCTTTTGTTAACTGCACTGGTGGGAATGTGTTTGGCGACGACTAGCTGGGTTGATCCGCAAATATTAATAGCAGGAATGCTTGGAATAGGCTTGTTATCGTCTTCTGCAGCCGTTATAAATCATGTAGTTGACCATAAAATAGACTCGTTAATGGCGCGTACATTCAATCGTCCTGTCGCAAAAGGGAAGATTTCAGTGCAAAGCGCGCTAGGCTTCGCGCTCGTGCTGGCGATAATCGGTTTTGCGGCGCTGGCTGTGTTCGTCAATATGCTTACCGCGTGGCTTACACTTTTGGGCTTAGTGGGATATGCGTTTATTTATACCATGTATTTGAAACGTGCTACCCCGCAAAATATCGTTATCGGCGGTCTTGCTGGTGCCATACCGCCCCTTTTGGGCTGGACGGCGGTAACAGGTGAAATTCATGCCTACGCTCTTTTGCTCGTATTGATTGTGTTTACGTGGACTCCCCCACATTTCTGGGCCTTGGCTATTCATCGGGAAAAAGATTATGCAAAAGCTAAAATTCCAATGCTTCCGAATACCCATGGGATAGAGTTTACAAAAACATGCATTATTTTATATACGGTCCTTATGTGTTTAATTTGTGTGTTACCGTATTTAACGGGCATGAGTGGCGGCCTATATTTGGCAGGATCCACTGTGCTTAACGGCTATTTCTTATATATGGCCTTAAAACTTAAATTTAAACCGGAACCGGGCACGGCAATGGAAACATTTAGGTTCTCAATTATCCACTTAATGGTATTATTTGTTGTATTGTTAGTAGATCACTATATTCCTTACTGAGGTTTACAGGTTTGAGGCGTCATAATATATGCAAAATAAATGGTTAGGCTTGTTATTATTTTTGGTTTTTTGCGGCGGTATCTATGCCGCGCTAGTCATTGCACCGCCAGGACACGAAGTAGATAAAAGCAACAGCACTGCACTGAGCCAACAGACCAAGTACATGAGCTGGTTTCCTATGCCACGTAAACTCAGTGATTTTACGCTGTCAAAACATACAGGCGATGCATTCACTAATGAAGACTTACAGGGTAAATGGACCTTAGCGTTTGTTGGTTATACATTTTGCCCTGATATTTGCCCGGTTACATTAGCTGAAATAAACGCTGTGTATCCGCAGTTACAAGCAGCGCAGGCGTCTTCTGAGCTGCAGGTATGGTTTTTGTCGGTTGACCCAAAGCGCGACACTGTTGAGCGCTTAAATGAATACATCGGATTTTTCAACGATGAATTTGTAGCTTCTACAGGCCCTCACGAGCAATTGTTTCCACTGGTTAGGAGCATGGGCATGATGTATTCTATGAGCGAAAGCACCGATAACCCCAATTATCTAGTCGATCACAGTGCATCCATCGTGGTTATTAACCCTGATGGCAACGTGGTGGGTAGGTTCAAACCAAAGCATGTGCTGGGTGCATTATCAATTAGTGATACCGAACAAATTTTGGCGGACATGCCTATTTTACTGGGCAGTCGCTAGTGCTACTGTTTTAGGACTATGATAAACCTATCGCGTGGGAATGATGCGGATAGCGCCAATAGTAATGCGACACAATCTTAAGTAGGAAAAAAGCATATTATTTTAACTGCAAAACCCCATGCGCGCGTCCTTTATCTAGCATTTCCACTTATTTTGGCAAACGTTACCACCCCC
>Ga0306872_100667_pt1 | contig 12357 bp, 13 predicted proteins | sample AntRauMeHopE1498_FD_190455 | JGI IMG/M metagenome (GOLD analysis project Ga0306872, IMG submission 190455) | Saline lake microbial communities from Rauer Islands, Antarctica - Metagenome Hop E1 #498 (v2) (version 2) | ecosystem: Environmental > Aquatic > Non-marine Saline and Alkaline > Saline ...
TAGTCAGCTTCGGATCCGGGCGCGATAGCTCCCACCACTGGCTCGAGCAGAGGCGCGACAAGAGGCCCCAGGTATATCGCGCAGACCGCGCCCACGATAATGCCCGGGACGCCTTCTCTCCACGAGTCACGTAAAGTGACCCATCTGACGACGCCGCCAGCTGCGCCAGCCAGCGCTGCTTTTCCGGGCTCGCTCCAAAGCCACGCTAGGAAGCCTCCGTCTAGATTTGGGTCAGCCATTTCCGCTTTTCTCCTTTATCTGCATTAGCAAGGCCGTCGACATTGAGGTCGCTGGCCAAAGCTAATTGGGATTGCATGCACTCATCGAGTGCATCTCCCTAAATTGGCAAAATGCCAGCTTTTGTCCTTCGTGCAGCTCGAACGGAAATCGGTGGTGCCACGAATGCCGCGCCGCCCAGCACCTTCGCGCGCAGGTTGTAGGTGTCAGCGTGGCGTGCATGGCCAATCCAGCTCATAATCACTGGGTCGATATCATCCCAGGTGATCAAGCCGCGGCGATACTGCGTCGCCATGCGCTTAAGTTTTCGCTTCATCCTGTTGATGCTGTCTTTGCGCAGTGCCCTGTGGGTCGGCCAAATCCGATACCCAAGGAAGTCGAGAGCGCGTCCGCCGTCACCTATCGGGAAGACCTGCGTCTTGGAGTTGGTGCGAAGGCCCAACTCTGCCCATAGGAAGTCCTCGATTGTGCGGCGAATGTGGTGCAAGTGCTCCTTGTCGTGGTGTATGACTACAAAATCGTCCATGTAGCGCACATACCGCGCTTCGCGCAGCGTGTGCTTCACGAAGTGATCCAGCTCGTGGAGGTAGATGTTGGCGAACATCTGAGAGGACAGATTGCCAATAGGGATGCCGCGCGGGGTCAGGGCGTCGGGGTCTGCCGAGCTATCAATGATGCTGTCGATCAGCCATAGCGTTTCCTTGCATGCGATCTTTTGCCGGATCATGCGCTTGAGCACATCATGACAGATCGAGGGGAAGTATTTCGCAATGTCGGCCTTGAGCGCGTAGACTGCGCCATGCTCGCGCTTTACCTCTCTGATGTACCTCTGGACTGTATCGACACCCTTATGCGCGCCCTTGCCCTCTCGGCATGCGAAGCTCTGGTCGATAAACCGTGCCTCAAATATCGGCCCAATCGCGATAACCAGCGCGTGCTGCACAACCCGATCCTTCAGGGGCAGCGATGCGATCTCGCGACGCTTCGGCTCAAATACGAAGAACCGATGATACGGGCCTGTCCGATATGTCTTGTGGATCAGTGTCTGGTGTATCTCGATCAGGTTGGGCTCGAGCTCAGCGCGAAATGCAATCACGTCGCGCTGGCGCGTCCGGCCCTTGGCTGTCTTCGCCCAAGCGTCGATCAGCGTCTGCCAGTCAGTGACCTGAGGCCAAAGGCTTTTGAATCTCTTAGCCATGGAATTGCACCGAAGCGGCGGCCGGAGCGAGGGATCGCTGCAAGCAGCTACTACGACGCCCCGGCCTGTTCATGTTTTTCGGCGCTTGGCCGAGGATTGCGGGTCCTTTCGAGGGTGCTCTGGATCCAGCCCCATAAGGCGTGATCGTCTGGCGATCCCCGGAAGCGGGGCGAAAGCCGATGTTCGTGTTCGCGTTCGACCGGGCATTGTTCAAGTTGAGGGCGAAGACCCCGGCCCTCGAGCCATTGTTCCAGTTGCCACCGCGGATCGGCATGCGCTCATGCATGGCCTACAATCCCTCTGCTCAGCGACTTAAACCAGCCGCCGATCATTCGGCCCACCTCATCCATGTGGCGAGCCCATGTTTCGTATTTTTTGAGGTCGATATATCGCAGCGCGAATGCCGTCCGAACCTGCGATCGCAGCAGATCAAGCTCAGCATCCAGATCCTGCATTGTCGTCTTCTTGTGGTATCGCTTATTCGTGACCACAATCAGACGCAGCACGCCCCACATCGCGTTGCGGATTTCAGCAGCCAAGACGTGCCGCTCGAAATTCGGAAATTGTCGCAGTGCAACGTAGCCATACGCGATCATTTCTTCGCACTTCTGTCGGATTTTCAGATCATCCATAATTTTATCTCTCTGGAGCGTGGCCTGCGCTATCGCGCAGACCTCAGATTTCAGGGATTCGGATTTCAGATTACGAAAGCGGGGCGAAAGCCGATGATCGTGCTCGCGGACGACCGGGCAACGAGCAAGTTGAGGGCGAAGACCCCGGCCCTCGAGCCATCGCTCCAGCGGCCACCGCGGCCCGGCATGCGCTCATCGGTGAGCGTCAAAAAAAATCCATCTCCCCCGAGTGGCGAGCTCGGTGGCATCAGTCCATGCTGTCTCAGCCTGTCCAGCGCCGCAGCCGAAACGCCATGGCTGACCATGGACGAAAATGCCGCGCCACTCGCACACACGAGCGTCCCAGCAGCAGTCCCTGATACCGCATATTTAACCGACACTGAGTTTCCTGGCGCAACCAGCGATCCATCGGTGGCGGCAATTGCCCGCCACGCTCCCGATGACGCCGACAGATCGGTCGCGGCAAGCGCAGCATCATTGTCGGGGATGATCTGGATTTCACCATTGTTGATCCGCATCCCCGGCGACCACTCCCAGACATTTCCATTCAGATTCTGGACGCCGAACGGATTAGGCGGATGGTTCCATGCTATCGGGCCAGACCCTGCGCGAATTACTGTGTGAGTCGAGCCACCCGAGGCGGGGTCGCCACTGCCATTGATGCCAAACTCTTCGAATGCGTTATGCGCTCGGCCGAAGTTGGTGTTTCCGCGCGGGAATCGGCCAGCGGCGCGGCATTGTAGCGCAAGCGCCGCGTACATCACATTCGTGACAACGCAGAAGTGCGTACCGGTATTGCGCGCCAGCGCGAGTGAATCATCAAAGTTTATGGTTGCTCTGGGCAGTCGTCCAGCATGAGAAACCATCTCACCGTTCACTTCTGCTGCTTGATGTGTGCCGATCAGAATTTCATCCTTCTCCGCGCCCCCGACGATGAACGCCGGATGCACGCCAGCGCCGAGATTGGCGCCGATGCTCTCCACCGTGAATTTTCTCAATCGGTAGAAATAGGACGGCTGCCCCTTGGCAGTGAAGCGGACAGTCATTTGGCCATTGGACATTGTCTCGACCTGACGGCGCAAGTCTGTCTGGATTGCAGCGCTCATTTGTCGTCCCCTTCAGTTGCCTCGGGCTGCGAAGTTTCGGCAGCGATGAATATGCTGTAGACTAGCGCGTAGAGCGATCCCTGCGTGATTGTCGCGCCCGTCGCTTCCCCAGTCTCGGGGTTCAGGATTGGGACGGCGGCCGCAGGGTCGAATGGCAGGAGCCTGGGCGACAATGGCTGATGGATCACCTCACCACCCTCGATACCGATCACGGCCTCTCGAGAAAACGTCACGAGCGGGACTGTTCCAAGCCGGTTGTCGATAACCACTTGGGAACAGCGAATGTAGCGCTCTCCCGAAACCGGCTTCTGCTGAAATTTGTAGCTCATTTTGTCATACCTCCGTGACTGTTCCGAAGACCGTCAAACCCGATGCGGTGAACCGCGCGACCTCCGTCCCGGCTATTGCGATGGATAAAGTGTTAGCGGCGGACGAATACACACCCACCGTGCCGATGCGCAGCGCGGGATCGACAAGAGTTCCGCTCGATAGGGCAACACGTCCACCGCTGACCTGATCGGCAACCTGGCCGAGGATTGATGCAATCTCCAGCAAGAAGTTGCGCGAGATGTCATTCCCGGCAAGATCGCTGGCAGCAGCGCCACCCAGCCGCTCAGTTTCCTCATACGCCTGTCCGACAACAGCGGAGATATTTCCAAGAGCGGCCAGCAGAATATTTGCTTGCCCTTCAATTCCATTGATATCGACGACCCGCGTCGGGATCGGGAATGATGTGAAGTTGGTCATCAGGAATCCTTTCTGATCAGGAGCACAAGGGCGTTGCCGTCAGCGTCGACGAGCGCGTCGCCTTCAACATCCGTCAGGATGTGCGGGATGCGCGGTTTGACGGTCAGAAACCGTCGGCGGAAAGCTGACGCCAGCGTGTTCGCGAGTGTGAGTTCGGGCATGAGATCACGCGAAGATCGTGATGCCAGTGGCAGTGGTGCCAGTGGCGTGGATACGTGTGATCTCGAGGACCAGCTGCTCAGCGCCGAGGAGTCCCGGAATGGTCGTGGTATCGCCGGCCGTCGTCGTCACGCGAAGATCGCCGCCCACCGCCACGCGGACAGCAGAAGCGACAAACGCCAGATCGACGCTGTTGTTCGGCGTGATGTTCACGCAGCGCGATGGATGCGCTTGATCCTTCGGCACGAAGCTCATCGTGTTTTCCTTTTCTGCTATGGATGGATGTGTCGGGTTATCGAGCGATGACTCGGTAGCGACCGGTAAAGTTGCCAGATGAGGGATAAATGCGGAGCCCGTTCACGGCAGCAACAGCGTCAGCTGCGGTCACGATGGCGTCTCCATAATTCCTTTGCAAAAGACCATTGGGATTGAGAAGCGAGCCATCAAAGGAAAGACGCTTGATCGTGGTATCGTCGGCGTAGTCATGCACTCGAATGGCAAATCGCAGGAAAGGCGAAGCCCCTGCACCCCAAGTGCCGGGGTTGTTGCTTTGAAAGCGCATTTTGTTATCGCTCGCGGAGGCGAAACCTGCATGAACCAGACTTCCATAAAAGACTCCTGCGAGTCCCCATCGATAATCCGACGCGCCGCTCAACAGCGTCGAAAAGCTGTCGCGCGTGAATTGTGCGTCGATACCAAAATCAGAGACTGATCCAGCGCTGATTTCGAGGATGATTTCTGCGTCCCGGAACGCCTCAGGGAGTGGGATGTTTACTGCCAAGGCGTTTGTGAACGTCCCGCTGGCGACGATCCCGCCGACGCGTGCGTCAATCGCTTCTGCAACGTCTTCCGGCGACCAGATATAAGCAGCAGTGTCCTCGAAATCGGTCGCATCGGCAGGTCCACCAATCGCGAAACGCAGTGCTCCTCCTGCAAATTCAAGTCCCGCGCCAATGTCGATTTTCAATGCTGCACCGGTCGTGTCTGCTATTCTGCCAAGAATGCCAGGTCCAGTCATCGTTCCAGCTGCCGCGGCAGCAGCCACTGCTGCGTCGCGAAAGCCCTCCGTAGCATCCCGCGCAGCGATTACGCTCTGCACTGTGGCAGAGAGCGCATCGACACCCTCGATCGCTCCAAGAAGAAGGGAGGATGATGCGTTGCGCAGATAGAATGCGAGCGCGTCTGCATCAGTGTCAAAGACAGCAAACACCGTGCCGACTGGTGTCGCAGACTGACCAACCGTGAACGATGTGTAGATCGTCCACTGCTCGGAGAGCGCTGTGGCAATCAGCGTGTCGACAGTGAATGCGTGAAGCAAACTCGAGATGCGGTCGATTTCACTCGAAAGAATTTCAAGCGTCGTGCGCTTGCCACCGACGATCGTCGTCGTCGGGATATTGATGGTCGGTGCGGACATGCAATTCCCCTTACGGCCCGATGGCCTCGAAATTCGTAATTTCTATCCAGATCGAAAGCGCAGCGCCGGCGACCGCACGAACCCGAATATCGTAGGAAACGCCATCCACAGCGTTCATGTGGCCGAAGACTTTACCGACTCCGTCACGAACAGCAGCATCAATGAGACCACCAGCTTCATAGGAGTCGCCGACCGCACGAAACTGCCACTCGTAGTCAGTGACGGCCGAGCTGTCGCTCGGGTCGAACGCAAAGCGGATGCGTGCTTGCGCGCCGACCGCGACGCTTGCGCCCGTTGTCGCAGAGAGCGCCCCCGGCGTGATGACGCCCAACCGCCATGGATCGAATGGTGCGCCGTCGATGATGATTTGCTCTTCCAAACTTGGCGACCAGGCGAAAACACTCGCTGATGTCTCGACCAGCTCGGCCGGGCAGCGCAGCGCGACGCCACCGCTGCCCTGCTCTTCAGCTTCGCCGCCGAGCGGCGACACGCCAGGCGCGATCGATGCGACTTCGAATGTCCCATTAAGTCGAGCGAACGGCGCGGGCAGCGCGAGCGTCACAACACTTCCGCCGACAAGATTGAACTGTTCGGGCGCCAGCGTCGCACGCACATGTCGCTGCCCACGCTGACGTAGAGCTATAATTTTCTGCACGCGCATTGCCTGTGTCGGCGATGTGCAGAAGGGAAGTTCCACATCGATCACTGTCTCGATGCCGCCGTCCTGCGCACGCGCGCCCGGCACTTCGTAGGGCAGAAGCTCCGCCATGCGCGCGTCGCGATTAAGCGAGGGGTAAGACACCCTGACGACGTTCGCCAGATCGCGACCTGGCCGCAGCCAATCATACTCGACGCCAGTATCAGCCAGCACGTAAGTGATCGTAGCGGATGGCGCGCGCCACACTGCCGGCAAGAAAGCTAGCCGGCCGCCGAGCCGCGTGAAGCGCGCAGCAGCGCTGACCATGATTGGTTCGACCTGGTCCTCTATTTCCGCGCCATCGAATATCACCACGCCGTTCGCGGTGTAGCGACGCTCTGCCGCTTTTCCATTGCGATCCACCAACTCGTCTGATGCATCTGCTGCATATGCGAAGCTCGCCAAGTGAAGATTCTCCGAGCGGTATGCTCGCACCGGGCTCTGGCGAAGCGCGTCCAGCACACACAGCGCGTGATTGGCCGACCATGTCCATGTTGCAGGATTGTCTGCGTTCTGGGTTTCCTCGCGCGGATCCCAGATTTTACATCCGCGCAGCAGCACCTCTATTTCTGGTGGGACGCGCGGCCAGCGCTCAGCGCGACCTTCATTCGGCCCGACGTCCAGTCGGAGCCAGAGAACAGTGCAACCCCTCCACGCATCGGTGGAAACAAATAGATCGGGCGCTTCGTCGAGGATCTGTGCCGGCGGTGATGTCTGTGCGCCAAGCCCGATCCAGACGCGGACGTAGCTCTGAAAGGGCTCCTCCGATGCAGTCGCTCCACCGCCTGCAGCAAAGTTGAACGCGTTGCCAGTGATCGCCATCTCGCGCTTGTCGATCCAGATCTTCTCCACAGATTCCGAGGGCCGGCTATTGAGGATCATGCATGCGTAGAGGATAGGTCCCTTTACGCGCGCAGGAGCAGGCGTGCCATAAACACGCGTCTCGCCATAGACAAACCGCTTCGGCGGCAAGCTGCGCGGCAATGCCAGATCGCGGATATTCTCAACCGAAGTCGCGCCGGGTCGTCTGCCGCCAGCTATCGCGGAGATTACATAGCTGAGTGCGATGTTTGTGACGATCCCGGCCAGCACGCTCCCGCCGACCAGCCATGATCCGATCGCCTGCAGGCCCGCTATTACGAAGCCCATCGCCACACCATGCTGACCTTTGTCACCAGCGTCATTCCCCGCCGACCCTTGACTGCCCAGAGGTCAGTGCCGACACAGACTGCAAGTGCGCGGCCGCCCGGGCCTACTGCTGCGCCGGGCAAAGACACTCCGAGATCGCCGGCACGGAAGTTGCTGCGGACACGGAAAAGCTGCGCATCATCTGCCAGTCGCGATACGAGCGCCAACATTCCGCCGGCGCGCACGATGTGCCGATACGCTCCCTGTTCAGTGCTGTATCGGCCGCGCATACTCGCCATAGGGTCGACTCCCGTAAGCGCTGCAAACACGTCACACGCGGCTGTGCAGCAGTCCGCCTCGCCCCAGCGCCAGGGACGGTCCATCACTCCCTCTGCGATCTCCATAACGCGCTGCGCAGCCATGTCCCGCGGCCCGCGAAACTGTGCGACTACGTCGCTTATGTCTCTGGCCATGTTGCAGCCTCCGTGATCGCCTCGATACGTACCAGATGTCGCCCTGCTGTGTCGCCGCTGAAACTCGATGCCTGGTCCTCTGCCGAGTGATAGACCGATGCACGCGCGCGCGCCGACGGCCCGACACCGATCTCGACGCGGACAGCGTGGACCAGGTCACCACCCTCTGCATCGACGCGCAGACGTGCGGCATCGACATATCCAGACCAAAGTTCGACCGGATCGCCGATCAGGACGTTGCCACCAGCTTGCGTGACGCAGCCGACCAGAATTCGACAGCTGCGATTCCGCGCTGTGGCTGTCTCGATATCGTCGATGTCACTCTCTGCTATACCGACCAGCGTCAGCGTCGCGCGCGTCGCCATCATCCCGGTTGATTCTTGGGGCAGATCGACGCGACCGAACTGACCCACACCCTGCCAGGTCGCGTCGTCGAATGTGATCGCGCCGCTGCCGGAATGAGCAAAGACCGGATCGTCTGGCCAGTCGATGAAGACCAGAAGGACCGGATGAAAGTGCTTTGAAAGTGCAGCAAGCATCACTGCACCAATCCCGCGCGTCATCTCCATGGATCAATTTCCAGCAGCTCGCCTCCGATTTCGTCAGCAAAGACCTCGCGAAAGCGCCAGGACAATGTCCAGTCGCCCCGGGTCGGCCGAGCAGAACTTCCCATTTCCGTGGCCTCGAAGATCGCCGTCTCGCTTTCCCCGATCGATACGACGCCTGCCGGCAGCGGATCCGTCAGTCGCAGTATTGCTTCACCTTCGCTGTCCGAGGATGCATCGATCGCGATCATCGCAGCAGCGGTGCCGACGCGCGCAAACTCGCCTGCGCGTGCGACTAGACGGTTTGGCGGCAAGCCGGTGACGGTGATGATCGGAACTTGATCGACGATGCTGGATACGCCACTCAGCAGCGTGCCGGAAACCCAAAGCAGCTCGTCGCCAGCCGCGAGCCAGTCAAGTGGCACCAAGTCCGTGCGCCAGATCAGCGGCACGCTTCCTCGGTCGGGGTCGTCTATGGGCGCGCCACCAGCGTTCACTGGATAGCTCGTCAGTCGCACCAGGTGCACGCCGCCGCGCAGATAGCGTTTCAGCGCTTCCATCATCCCAGCTGCTGCACCGTTGCTCGACCGAGCCGACACTTGCATCGCAGCCAGGCGTCGGCGGCGCAGCGCGCTTGATGTGCGACGAGCGCCAGTGGGCCAGCTGACTGAACGCGAGACGGGATCCTCGACAGTCCACAGCGCTGACGTCACGCCGACTGGCGGCCAAGCATAAACGTTCGTTGTCATTTCATCACTGCCCAAAGAACCGACGCGATTCCGAACTCACCGCGCGGACAGCGCCCACCGACTCGCGCACGATCTCCGGCGCGCGCTGCACGACGACGCGCCCAGCGCCCTCCGATATCCGTGCGTCGAGCATGTCGTCGCGGAGCTCGACGACGACCGTGACCTGCTGCGAGGAACCTGCTCGATCTTTACCGCGGCGAACGTCCTCACGCGACCAGACGCGCTCGCCACGCTGCAGGATCGCGGGCACCTCGTCAGGTTTCAGGTTCAGGTCCATGCCCTGGTGAAAACGCGGAGCGCCGACGAATGCCAGAGGATTGGCCATGCCGGAGCGTCCGCCATTGCCCACGTTCCCGCCGCTGTGAAACCACTTGATCGGAACACCAGTCGTAGCGCCGCCAAATGCACCGCTCAGTGCGTTCGCCAGCGGCCCAAGGATCGTCCGCCGCGCGACCAAAACAGCGAGGTCCGCAAGCATTGATGTGACGAGCGATTTGAAATCCGCCTTGCCAGTGGTCACAAACTGGCGGACGACGCCCTCTGCGCCTCGGAAGCCGTTGACCATCGTGTCGTTAAGTCCTTTCTGCATATCCATTGCATCGCGTGCGTAATTCGCCAGCGAAGCTGCTGTTCTCTCCGACGACGCAGAACCTGCAGCGGCTGCTTGCGCAGCCAGTTCTGCTGCAGTCTCCGCTGCTCGCCCAGCACTTCCTGCGGCAGTCTCAACTTTCCCGAGCTGGCCGATGTAATCGTCGAGCGCGCGCTTGCGATCTTCATTGGCGTCGAACTCTGCGACCTGCCGGTTGATCACTGCGGAAATGTACGCGTCCTCAAGCGAAGATCCCGCTTCGGCCAAGCCGTATGTCTGCTCAAGCTCAGCGCGATATTGCGCAGAGGAAATAGCAGCTTGATCCGCGCCTCGTGCAGCAGCTGCGAGACCAGCGTCAAGGACTGCTGCCTGGTCCTGCAGGGAGCGCAGCGCCATCGGGGCTTGACCAAGCGCTGTGACAAGCTGGCGCGCACGCGTCACCGCATTACCGAGGCCGGCTGTCAGCTGATTGGACGCACGCACTGCGACATTGATCGGCGCTGCGGGATCAGCGTTTTCCAGATCGATCAGACGAGCGCGCGCATCTACGAGCTTCGCTTCCAGTGCGACAACGCTCTGGGTGGCCTCTGCGACGCGAGTTGCGATGTCTTCTGCGTATCCCGAGTTGCCGCCTGCAGTCAGCCTGTTGCCCTCCAGAAGAGCAGCTGCTTGCTCCTGCTTCGCGCGCACATCCTGCAGTGTCGCGTCTGCGGATTCGAGCTGCGCCTTTGTGAGAGCGATGTAGTCTTGCGTCGCAGCTACAGCCTCGGCGCGTGCAGCCGGGCCGCTGTCGCCAGCAAAGACGGCCAGCGCGTCGTTCATCCTGTCCTGTGCCGAAGTGCTCTCGTCCGCCGCGCTCGAGAACATTCCAGAGCGGTAAGCGAGCTCGCCAAGCGCCAGTATGGCCAGACCGTAGCCGGTGCGCGCCAGCGCCACGCGCGACGCCAGGAGCGCGGCTGTCATGCGTCCCACTGCGAGCGTTGCAGCGATCGCTGCAGGGACCATGTAGATCGTCAGAGCTGCAGCAGCGACTGTGGCATACGCACCGAGCCGATCGAGGTTGTCGAGCACGACATTCAGCGAACTGCCGATCGGTCCAGCAGCTCGCGCCAGCGCCGCCAGTCCGTTAGCGATCCCCTCGAGCGCTGGTGCGACAGCAACAGTCAGCTGGTTGGCGAAGCCGCGCCAGACGAGTCCAAGACGCGAGATAGCATCGTTCGTGCGCTCGATCTGCGCTGCGTCCTCCTGCGAGACGGCAACGCCGAAGTCGCGCACATCCTGCGTTGCTGTGCGCAATGTCGCGCTGTCGATCCGCGAGAATATCAGGCCAGCGCGATCCCCGAAAAGCTCTGATGCGACAGAGGCGCGCTCTGCTTCCGGCACGAACTGTTCCAGCGCGTTCTGGATCGCAGCGATGCGCTCATCAAGCGGCAGCGCCTGCAGGTCTTCGCCAGACAGCTTCAGGCGCTTAAGTGCATCCACTGCAGGTCCAGCACCGCTTGCAGCCTGCGAAAGCCTCCGTGTCAGCTGAATGGTGGCCTGTTCGACCTGTCCCATGGAGACGCCAGCCAGATCGCCTGCGCGCTCAAGAATCTGGATGCTCTCGACCGTGGTGCCGAGGGATGCAGCCAGCTTGGCCTGCGCGTCAACCGTCTCGAGGCCGGAGCGGATCATCGCGCCAGCAGCTGCGACCACTGCGGTCGCGATCACAGCTGCAGCGACTTTCGCCTTTCGCGCAAAATCTGCGAGGTCACGGTTGGTCTGCTCTGCCGACCGGCTTACGTCGCCGAACGCATCCTCGCCTGCCTGGCCGACGCCCTTGAACTCTGCTCGGACACCGCTACCGCCCTCTGCGCCGAGGCGAACTGATACGCGCTTCTCAGCCATTGGTCGCCTCCCTCGCTTCTATGGATTTGCGCACCATGGCGCCTTCGATGATCGGCAGAAGGTCTGCCACTGCATAAGTGTTCACGCCAAGCGCACCAGCCATGGCCAGCGCTGTCGTCATGTCGTAGCCGAGGACGACGCCGTTGTTCACGCGCAGCTGGCCGCCCAGCTTTCTGGACAGCGCCCAGACCTGCTGGCCCTCAATACTGCGCAGGCGGTTCAGGACGCGCGGGCACGTTTCGCACGGCTTCGCGCACGCGCTGCAGTAGGCTTCGCCCCCTCCGAACTCCCACTCGGCGAGAGCGTAGAGACGTTTCCCTCAGCGCTCAGCGCGAAGAGTCCCGCAACATAGCTCTCTTGAAACGCCTCGAAGATTGGCCAGATATTCATCAGCGCATTGATCGCGTCCGGGTCCGGAGGGATCGGCTCGCCGTCGGCATTGCCAACACCCTCCCAATCGACGATCACGCGCCGCGCGATGGCCTTGGCCACCAGCGCGCCGAGATGGCGGTTGCTCTTTTCAGCGTCAGCTGCCTGGACAGCCGGGTCCTGCTGCGCGTCGATCATCACCTCGGTCGAGTACGGCGTGCACTGGATCCGGACGCCTCCCGGCATATCGAGCCAATGAGGTTCTTTGCTGAGGTTCAGGCGCAGCATCAATAGGTCGCTTTGCTGTTGACCAGCGTCGCGGTGCACATCACGCCGCCTGCGGTCTGCTGAGCTGCCTGCCAGTCGAATGTCGCCTGGACGCCCTGCGGGCCGTTCACCGCAATGCGCGGTCGCGGCAGAAAGA
>Ga0306872_100668_pt1 | contig 12356 bp, 7 predicted proteins | sample AntRauMeHopE1498_FD_190455 | JGI IMG/M metagenome (GOLD analysis project Ga0306872, IMG submission 190455) | Saline lake microbial communities from Rauer Islands, Antarctica - Metagenome Hop E1 #498 (v2) (version 2) | ecosystem: Environmental > Aquatic > Non-marine Saline and Alkaline > Saline ...
TCGATCGCCTGTGCCATCGATCGGGTGACCACGTCGGCATACATGTGCACCTCGCCCGATACGTTGCGAGCGGCGCGGCCAATCGTCTGGATGAGGGAGGTCGCCGATCGCAAAAACCCCTCTTTGTCAGCGTCGAGAATGGCGACCAAAGACACTTCAGGCAGGTCAAGGCCCTCGCGCAGGAGGTTGATGCCCACGAGAACGTCGTAGACCCCCTGACGCAACTCGCTGAGTAGCTCCACACGGCGCAGCGTGTCGACGTCAGAGTGCAGGTAGCGTACGCGCACTCCCGCTTCGGTGAGAAAGTCGGTGAGCTCTTCAGACATCTTCTTGGTCAACGTTGTGACGAGAACCCGTTCATTGCGCTCGGTGCGGAGTCTGATTTGTTCGAGCAGGTCGTCGATCTGGCCCTTACTGGGCTTGACGATGATGGCCGGATCAATCAGACCGGTCGGACGAATGATCTGCTCGACGACAGAGTCGGTGATGCCCATCTCGTACTTGCCCGGCGTGGCCGAGAGGTACACCTTTTGGCCGGTGCGACCCAGAAACTCTTCCCACCGCAGGGGGCGGTTGTCGAGGGCACTGGGCAGCCGAAACCCGTGCTCGACAAGGGTGCGTTTGCGCGAGGCATCACCCTCGTACATGGCACCGATTTGGGGCACTGTCACGTGGCTCTCGTCGATGACGACCAGAAAATCTTCAGGAAAGTAGTCGAGCAGGCAGTTGGGTGCCTCGCCGGCTACTCGCCCATCAATGTGTCGCGAGTAGTTCTCGATGCCGTTGCAGAACCCGATCTGCTCCATCATTTCGATATCGAAGGTGGTGCGCATGCGCAACCGCTGAGCCTCCAGCAGCTTGCCCTGGCGCTCAAGCTCAGCGAGCCGCGGTTCAAGCTCTTCTTTGATCGACACGATGCCGCGCTGCATCCTGTCGGGTGAAGCAGCGTAGTGAGTAGCCGGAAAAAGCGAAACGGCATCGAGTGACCGCACCACGTCTCCGGTGAGAGGGTGCAGGGCGTAGAGCGCCTCGACCTCATCGCCGAACATCTCAATGCGAATCGCAAGCTCTTCGTACATGGGGATGATCTCAATGGTGTCGCCGCGCACGCGAAACTTACCGCGAGAGAAATCGATGTCGTTGCGCTGATATTGCATACCGACGAAGCGGCGAATGAGAACCTCGCGAGGGATGCTCTGCCCCACCTGCAGAGCGACCATAGCCTCCAAGTATTCTTCAGCCGCACCCAGGCCGTAAATGCACGACACGGTAGACACCACAATCACGTCACGTCGACTCAGCAGAGAGTTGGTCGTCGAGTGCCGTAAGCGTTCGACCTCAGCGTTGACGGAGCTGTCTTTCTCGATGAAGGTGTCAGTTTGCGGAACGTAGGCTTCGGGCTGGTAATAGTCGTAGTACGACACGAAGTATTCGACCGCGTTGTGCGGCATCAGGTCGCGAAACTCGGTGGCTAGCTGCGCGGCAAGCGTTTTATTGTGGGCGAGCACGAGGGTGGGCCGTTGCACCTGTTCGATCAACCACGCGGTCGTCGCCGACTTGCCGGTACCCGTGGCTCCCAGCAGCACAATGTCTGTCTCGCCGGCGTTGATGCGTGCGGTGAGTTCAGCAATGGCTTGAGGCTGATCGCCGCTGGGTCGATAGTCACTCACAACCTCGAAGGGGCGCACCGAACGAGTGGGTTCCATGGGCTCAGCCTACGAGAGAAGGCCTGGATCTGAGGTGTGATGAGGGCCAGTCTCGCCCTTTGCGCGAAGCCGATGCCACAGGGCCGTGACCTGCTCGGCGGTCTGCTCGAGCGAACCGCTGGTGTCAACGACTACATCAGCGAGGGCCAGTCGCTGCTCGTCGGTGGCCTGCGCGGCTATCCGCTCTCGAGCAGATTCAGGGCTCATTCCTCGCAGGGCAACCAGTCGTTCGATTCGCTGCTCGACGGGGGCATGCACGACGACCACGAGAGAGAATTCACCGGCGTTGCGGGCTTCTGCCAGCAGCGGCACGTCGTACACGACGATCGCTGCGGCATCACTCCGGGCGATCTGGCTGAGTCGCTCGTCATACAATCGCCGCACTTCGGGGTGCACGATGGCGTTCAGGTCAGCGAGAGCGGCCGGGTCGGAAAACACCAACGCACCCAGCGCTGCTCGGTCGAGGCCCCCATCGGGCCCGATGACGTCTGAACCGAAACGCTGGTGGACGCCTTTGAGTCCGACAGACCCGGAAGCTACGGCTTCTCGTGCCAGGAGGTCGGCGTCAATCACGTGGGCACCAAGGGATGCCAGCTGTGCCGCCACCGCAGATTTTCCGGCTGCGATTCCGCCGGTGAGCCCGATCACATCCACGGCTTGACCCTATCTCGTGTGAATTTTAAAACGCAGGCGAGGCAACGACGAACGGGCCGCCCCTGAAACCAGGAGCGGCCCGTTTACGTCAGCGCCAGAAGGCGCCCGTGATCAACTGTTGCCGGAAAGCTTCTCGCGAAGCGCTGCAAGTGATTCGTCGTCGGCGAGGGTTCCGCCGTTACCCGACTCGGACGAGAACGTGGATCCGCTCGTCGATGCGGGCAGTTCGGTGTTTTCGTCTTCAACGAGAGCTGCGGCGACCTGCTTCTTGTGTGATTCCCAGCGAGCCTGAGCGGCAGCATAATCTTGCTCCCACTTGCCGCGCTGTTCGTCGAAGCCGTCTTTCCACTCTTGAGTTTCAGAGTCGAAGCCGTCGGGGTACTTGTAGTTGCCCGCCTCGTCGTATTCGGTGGGCATGCCATAGACGGCCGGGTCGAACTCGGCGCTCTCTGGATCGACGCCCTCGTTGGCCTGCTTGAGGCTCAGCGAGATGCGGCGACGTTCGAGGTCGATGTCGATGACCTTGACGAACACCTCATCGTTGACTGACACGATCTGCTCGGCCAGCTCGACGTGCTTGGCCGACAGCTCCGAGATGTGCACGAGACCTTCGATGCCGTCTGCAACGCGAACAAAAGCTCCGAATGGAACGAGCTTCGTGACCTTGCCCGGGGCGACCTGACCGATCGCGTGGGTACGCGCGAAGACCTGCCACGGGTCTTCCTGGGTGGCCTTGAGAGAGAGCGACACGCGCTCGCGCTCGAGGTCAACCTCAAGAATTTCAACCGTGACGTCTTGGCCAACCTCAACGACCTCGCTGGCGTGCTCGATGTGCTTCCAGCTGAGTTCGGAAACGTGCACGAGGCCGTCCACACCGCCGAGGTCAACGAATGCGCCAAAGTTGACGATCGATGACACGACGCCCTTACGAACCTGGCCCTTGGCGAGGTTGTTCAAGAAGGTCGAGCGGCTTTCGGACTGGGTCTGCTCAAGCAGCGCACGGCGAGACAACACCACATTGTTGCGGTTCTTGTCGAGCTCGAGAATCTTGGCTTCGATCTCTTGGCCCAGGTAGGGCGTGAGGTCGCGCACACGACGCAACTCGATGAGAGAAGCAGGAAGGAAGCCGCGAAGCCCGATGTCGACGATGAGACCGCCCTTGACAACCTCGATGACCGTACCGGTGACGACGCCGTCGGATTCTTTGATCTTCTCCACGTCGCCCCACGCACGCTCGTACTGCGCACGCTTCTTAGACAGGATCAGGCGACCCTCTTTGTCTTCTTTCTGAAGAACAAGGGCCTCAACGGTGTCTCCGACAGAGACAACCTCGCTGGGATCAACGTCATGCTTGATCGACAGTTCGCGCGAGGGAATAACACCCTCGGTCTTGTACCCAACGTCGAGAAGGACCTCGTCGCGGTCGATCTTGACAACGATTCCTTCGATGAGGTCACCGTCGTTGAAGAATTTGAGAGTGAGTTCAACCGCGGCAAGAAAATCTTCAGCAGAGCCAATGTCATTAATGGCGACCTGCTTGGGGGCATTGGTCGTTACGAGGGTCATGTAGTTATTGCTCCGATACGGGCTTCGAATAGGGCCTGGACGACGTGGCACGTAGCGCTGTCGTTTGGGCAAACGGGTAAGACGGCCGTCAGATTGACGACTCTCGAGCCTATCGTGCCGTGGGAGCGCCCGGCAAACCTCGAGAGCCTGTGTTTGCGATCAGCTGAGCAGGGCTGAAGTGAGGGTGTCGAGGCCGACTCCCCCGAGGTCGAGAGCCTTTTTGTGAAAGGACTTGTTAGAGAACGATGCCCCCTCCTGCTTCTTTACCGCGTCACGAATCTGCTCCCAGATGCGTTGGCCGACCTTGTACGACGGGGCTTGGCCAGGCCAGCCGAGGTAACGGTTCACTTCAAAGGTCACGAATTGGTCGTTCATGTTGACGTTCTGGCGCATAAACGTGAACGCATCGTTGCTCGTCCAGACCACCCCCGTTGCTGGGTTGATTTTGCCCAGGTGCACACCGATGTCGAGTACGACGCGCGCAGCGCGCATCCGCTGCCCGTCGAGCATTCCCAGGCGGTTGGCGGGGTTATCGAGGTAGCCCAGCTCCTCCATCAACCGTTCGGCATAGAGCGCCCACCCTTCGGCATGGCCGCTCGTGCCGGCGAGAAGCCGGCGCCAGCTGTTGAGTTGAGAGCGGTTATAGACCGCCTGCCCAATCTGAAGATGATGACCAGGAACACCCTCGTGGTACACCGTGGTCGTCTCGCGCCAGGTGTCGAACTCGGTCACGCCCTCAGGAATGCTCCACCACATGCGGCCGGGGCGCGAGAAATCGTCAGTGGGGCCCGTGTAGTAAATCGCTCCACCCGTGGTGGGGGCGATCATGCACTCCAGTTTCTTTACCGGCTCAGGAATGTCGAAGTGGGTGCGTGAAAGCTCGGTGATGGCCGTGTCGCTGAGCTCTTGCATCCAAGCCTGCAGCGCGTCACGGCCGTGAAGCTTGTGCGTGGGGTCATTCTCTAGATGGGCGATCGCTTCTTCGACGCTCGCACCGGTAAGAATCTGGCCGGCGATGCGGGTTTGCTCTTCGACCATGCGCGCAAGCTCTTCGATTCCCCACTCGTACGTTTCATCGAGGTCAATAGTGGCGCCTAAGAACCGCCGGGAGTGCAGACCATACAATTCGCGGCCTACGGCGTCGTCAGCGCGAGCCGCGGGAGCCAGTTCGTCGTTCAGAAAATCTGCGAATTCTGCGTACGCGGCAGTCGCCGCCGCGGCATTGCGGTGAAGATCGGCTTTCAGCGTGGCGGGCAGTTCGCCTTTCAACCCGCTGGCGTGCAGGGCGAAATCTGTGAAAAATCCCCCGGCCGCACCGTGCTGTCGCGCCTGCTGAAGCACCTCTCGCACCTGGCGAAGTGCGGGCGTGTTAGCTGCGCCAATGCCCTCGCGTAACGTGCTGACATACCCCTGGAGCGCACCGCCGACGTTGCCTAATTTTCGGCTGATGATGCCCCAGTCGTGTTCAGTATCTGTGGGCATGAGGTCGAAAATCTCGCGAATTCCCTGCGCCGGTGAGGCGAGAACGTTGAGGTCGCGTTGCTCCCACCCCGCCTCGGCTAGTTGCCCATCGAGCCGCAACTCAGCAGAGAGATCGGCAGCTGTGACCCGGTCGGTGTCGTCTGCCGGGGTCGCTGCCCCGAGTTGTGCCAGCGTGGCCCGGGCTGCGTGCTGATAGCGGGCGCGCCCCTCGGAAGAAAAATCTTGATACTCGTCGAGCTGCCCCTCGGCGCCAATGTAGGTGGCAACGTCAGGGCTGAGTTCGACCAGTGTGCTCACCCACTGCTCGGCGATTAGGTCGATGGCGGTGGGGGTGCGGTGCGGTGTCTGCTCAGGCATGTTGGGGAGCCTAGTGCGCGGCGGCATCCCAGTTGGCACCCACGCCGACCTGAACATCGAGCGGCACGGCAAGATCTGCCGCAGACCCCATGCGTGCCCGAACGATGGCCTCGAGCGCCTGGGTTTCGCCCGGTGCAACCTCGAAAACCAGTTCGTCATGAACCTGCAGCAGCAGGCGCGAATGCAGCGCATCCCTTGCCATGTCGGCGGCTACAGCGTTCATAGCGATTTTCATGATGTCGGCCGCCGAACCCTGAATTGGAGCGTTGAGCGCCTGCCGTTCAGCGTTCTCGCGCAGCATTCGATTGGGGCTGGTCAGGTCAGGAAACGGGCGGCGACGGCCAAAAATTGTTTCCGTGTACCCGTCGACTCGGGCCTGTTCGACAACGCTACGCAGGTACTCGCGCACGGCTCCGAAGCGCTCAAAATAGTCGCCCATGAGTTGCTTGGCCTCACCGGTGTCAATGCGCAGCTGCTTACTGAGGCCGAAAGCGCTCAGCCCGTAGGCAAGGCCGTAGCTCATCGCCTTCACCTTGGTGCGCATGTCAGCAGAGACATCGGCGGGGTCAACGCGAAAAATCCGAGATCCCACAAACCGGTGTAAATCTTCGCCTGAGCGAAATGCCTCGATAAGGCCCTCATCGCCTGAAAGGTGGGCCATGATGCGCATCTCTATCTGCGAGTAGTCGGCTGTCAGCAGGGTGTCGAAGCTCTCGCCCGCCACAAACGCAGCACGGATGCGATGACCGACGTCGGTGCGCACGGGGATGTTCTGCAGGTTTGGGTCAGTTGACGAAACTCGACCCGTACTGGTGCCGGTTTGGTCGTAGGTGGTGTGAACGCGTTGGTCGGTAGCGATTGCCCCGGAGAGCGTCTCGACGATCTGGCGAAGCTTCGTAGCATCACGATGCTGCAGCAGCAGGCCCAGAAACGGATGCGGATGCGCCTGCTGCAGGTCGGCCAATGCGGCCGCATCCGTCGTGTAACCGGTCTTGGTCGCGCGGGTCTTCGGCATACCCAGCTCACCGAACAACACCTCCTGCAGTTGCTTCGGAGAACCCAGATTGACCTCTCGCCCGATTTCAGCGAACGCTTGACTTGCCAGCGTCGATGTCGTCTCACCCAGTTCGGCGTTCAGCACATCGAGGCCCGCTAAATCAACGGTGATTCCGGTGCGCTGCATGAGCGCCAATACCAGCGCTGACGGCAACTCGATCTCAGTCAAAACTCGCGCGCTCGACTCGGGAAGCGACCGGCGCTGTTCGGCAATCAGGAGGTGCAGAAACCACGCCATGGTGGCAGGACTCACGCCGTCAGTATCCGGCACCAGCTGGTTTGGATCAGCCTGCGGCATCACCTCGCCGAGAGCGGTGTACACAAGGTCAGCGAGGTCATACGACTTTGCGCCCGGGCGTTCTAGCCACGCGGCGAGGCGTGAATCCCACACCACCCCCGCCACCGCAATGTTGAGACCGGCGAGAACACTCGCGGCTGTTTTCACATCGGCGAATAGTTTGGGGCTGTCACTCGACAGCCATGCCTCAAGAGCGACATAGTCGGGGCGATGGGCGGCCCAATTCACCTGCACGGTTTCACTCGCGGTGGCCAGCCCGAAGCTGGCAAGATGCCCGAGAGGGGCGTCAACGATCACTGCAACCTCAGAACCAGCCTTCTGGGCGGCATGCAACCAGGCCGCTAATTCTTCATCGACCAGAGTGCGCACGGCGGGCGGCTGGAGACGCTGTGCAGCCTCGACGCCGGGGTCTGAGGCACTGTTAGCGTCGGTTGCGGTGTCGAGGTCGCCCATGGGAGCGCCCTCTGCGGCAGCGATCTTCAAAACGCGTTCGGTGAGCGTTCGAAACTCCAACCGTTCAAAAACCTGTTTGACCGCGCGCACATCCATCGGGCGCCGGTCGAGTTCTCGGGCAGTCATCGGCAACTCAAGGTCAGTGACAAGACGATTCAGACGGCGGTTACGCTCAGCGCGGTCACGCTGTGCTCGCAGGTTGTTACCGACGACCCCACCGATGTCATCGATGTGCTTCCAAATGCCATCGAGTGAGCCGTACTGCGTGATCCACTTCACGGCAGTCTTCTCGCCGACCTTGTCGATGCCAGGAAGGTTGTCACTCGTTTCGCCGACCAGCGCCGCAATCTCCGGATACTGCTCAGGGTTGATGCCGTACCGCTCCCGAACTGCTTCGGGGTCGTACCTTTTCAGCTCAGACACGCCTCGCGCGTTCGGATACAGCAGTGTCACATCATCATTGACCAGTTGAATGGCGTCGCGGTCACCCGAGACGATGAGCACTCGAAAACCATCGGAACGAGCTTGGGTGGCAAGGGTCGCCAGAATGTCGTCTGCCTCGTAATCCTCTTTCGTCATGGTCGGAATACTCATGGCGGCCAGGGCCTCCTGCAGAAGAGGCACCTGCCCTACGAACTCAGACGGCGTCTCTCCTCGAGTGCCCTTGTATTCCGGGTACTCACGGGTGCGGAAAGAAAATCGCGAAATATCGAAGGCCACTGCGACGTGGGTGGGCTTCTCTTTCGCAAGGAGGCTCAAGAACATGGACAAAAACCCGTGAATTGCGTTGGTGTGCTGGCCATCCCGGGTCACAAAACTGTCAACTGGGAGGGCATAAAACGCTCGAAAAGCCAGAGAGTGGCCATCAATAATCAGAAGGGTAGGCTTTTCAGAGTTCGTCACGGGCACAGCCTATCGAGGCGCCCCCGGCGGAAAATGCTCACCAGTACTGACCGACGCCGAGGACTCCCATGACGCTGCTGCCCCCTGACCTCGATCCAGAACTCCTCGAACGGTTAGTTGCGACCGGAGGCGGCGCCCTAACCCGCAAAATGGAGATCGAGTTTCTCGAACTTTCTGCGCAACGGTCGGTCGCAACCATGCCTGTCGCCGGAAACACTCAGGTCATCGGGCTTTTACACGGGGGCGCACACGTCGTACTGGGCGAAAGTTTGGGATCAATTTCATCGGCAATACACGCCGGCCCCGGCCGCTACGCCGTCGGCATCGAAATCAATGCCACACACAGTCGACCGATTACCGAGGGAACGGTCACTGCTGTCTGCACCGCTCTGGTGCTCGGGCGAACCCTGTGCACCCACGAAATTGTCATAAGCGACGCAGCAGGGCGCAGGCTGTCGACCGTTCGTATGACCAACATGCTGCGAGACAACTAAACGCTGTTGAGGGTGCGACGAGCCTCAGCTTTTGGCAGGTGCTGAGGCGTCAGGTGCCGCGGTTTCAGATGCTGCGTTGTCAGCCGCTGCGGAATCCTGTTTCGCTGCATCCTGGGTCGCGTCTGCATCGCGGGTGCCAGCGGTGCCAGTGTCAGCGCCAGTGCCAGCGCCGTCGGTGCCGCCAGCGCTGTCGGCTTTGCCGCGCGAGTCGCTCTTGGAAACATGGTCTTTCTTCGAGCCGAGCTGATCGATGATCGCCTGGGCCACGGCGTGCATGGTGGTGCGGCGATCCATAGAAGCTTTTTGGATCCACCGAAACGCTTCTGGCTCAGCCAGACCCATGCGTTCATTCAGTAGGCCCTTAGCGCGGTCGACAAGTTTGCGGGTTTCGAACCGCTCGACGAGGTCGGCGACCTCAGCTTCGAGAGTCAAAATCTGCTGGTAGCGACTCAACGCCACCTCGATTGCCGGGAGAAGATCGTTCGGCGTGAAAGGTTTCACGACGTAGGCCAACGCACCCGCCTCGACAGCCTGATCTACCAATTCTTTTTGGCTGAACGCAGTCAGCAGCACAACGGGGGCAATGTGGTTCTCGCTCAGACGTTTTGCTGCCTCAATGCCGTCAAGCTTCGGCATGCGAATGTCCATAATGACCAGGTCAGGGCGTAACTCGGTGGCGAGTGCCACAGCCGTCTCGCCGTCTCCGGCTTCACCGACAACGTCAAAGCCGTTGTCGCGCAAAATTTCGACAATGTCCATTCGAATAAGCGACTCATCTTCGGCCACAACAACTCGACGGGGGGCTACAGCGCTCTGATCATGGTCACTCACAGAAATGAGCCTACGGTATCGTCGACTTGGCGCACCTTCGGGTTTACGCCGGCTTGGCGGAATGGTAGACGCGGCGCACTCAAAATGCGTTGTCTGAGAGGACGTGTGGGTTCGAGTCCCACAGCCGGTACGCACAATGACGAGGGCCCGCATCCGTGAAAAACGGATGCGGGCCCTCGTCATAGGCGGCGTGCGTATCGCGGCCGTGTGTTTTACGGCCGCCCTGCGTATCGCGACGACCTAGTTATGGGTCTGCCAGGCAGGAGCGGCCGCGTTAATGGCGTCGCCCACGGTGTGCACTCGCAGGTCGTTGGTAGAGCCGGAGATTCCGGGAGGGGAGCCGGAAATGACGACCACCGTGTCTCCGACCTCAGCCAGGCCACGCTCTAACAGCACCTCGTCGACCTGACGGTACATGGCGTCAGTGTGGGTGACGCGGTCGACCAAGAAGGCTTCGATACCCCAGGTGAGCGACATGCGGCGTGCGATGATCGCATCGGGCGTAAACGCTTTCATCGGGATACGAAAGCGTAAGCGCGACATCCGGCGGGCGGAGTCGCCCGATTCGGTGAACACGCACACGAACTTGGCGTCGACGAAGTCGGCCACTTCGGCGGCGGCGAGGGTGATCGCGCCACCCTGTGTACGCGGCTTGGTGCCCAGCGGTGGGATGCGTTCGAGACCGTGGTCTTCGGTTGACGTAATAATGCGCGCCATGGTGGCCACAGTGATGACCGGGTACTCCCCCACGCTCGTCTCACCACTGAGCATCACGGCATCTGCCCCGTCGAGCACAGCGTTGGCCACGTCAGAGGTCTCTGCCCGTGTCGGGATCGGGCTACTGATCATCGATTCGAGCATCTGGGTGGCCACAATGACGGGCTTCGCCATGCGCCTGGCCAGTTCTACCGCGTGCTTTTGGACGATGGGCACGGCTTCGAGAGGCAGTTCAACTCCCAGGTCGCCGCGGGCGACCATGATGCCGTCGAAGGCTTCGATGATCTCTTCCAAAGCGTCAACAGCCTGAGGCTTTTCGATCTTTGCGATCACCGGCACGGTGCGGCCCTCTTCGCGCATAATCTCGTGCACGCGGTTCACGTCGGAGGCGTTGCGCACAAAAGACAGGGCGATGTAGTCAGCCCCTAGCTTCAGGCCCCAGCGCAGATCGTCTTCGTCTTTCTCTGACAGTGCCGGAACATTGACGGCAACGCCGGGCAGGTTGATGCCCTTGTTGTTGGATACCGGGCCTGCCACCACAACTTCGGTGCGTACTCGCACACCGTCAGTGTCGAGCACTTTGACCTTAACTTTGCCATCGTCGATGAGCAGAAAATCTCCGGGCCTCACGTCTTGCGGCAGGCCGCCGTAGGTCGTGCCGCACAGATCTTTTGTGCCTGCGACGTCTTCTGTGGTGATGGTGAAAATGTCACCCTGTGCAAGCTCATGGGGGCCGTTCGCAAATTTACCCAACCGGATCTTGGGCCCCTGCAGGTCGACAAGCACCGCGACCGACTGCTCGGCGTCGGCGGCTGCCTTTCTCACGTTGCGGTAGACCTCTTCGTGCACGTCGTAGCTGCCGTGACTCAGGTTCATACGGGCGACATTGACGCCTGCTTCGATGATGGCCCGGATATTTTCATAGCTTGCTGTTGCTGGCCCGAGGGTGGCGACGATTTTCGCGCGTCTCATGGTGTCCTTACGTGATCTTTTTTGGGGTGGTGGGGGTGGATTCTTGTGTCAGTTTCAACGCGACGGGGGGCGCTACGCGTGAGGCGATCGGAGTCAGATGGCGAACGGTCGGTCGGTAGCGCGCACCGGTGCGTGTAACTCGCTCGAGCCCTGGAGGTACGTATCTACGGCGTTGGCTGCCGCCCGGCCTTCGGCGATTGCCCACACGATGAGTGACGCGCCTCGACCCGCATCGCCGGCCACAAAAACGCCCGTCTCTCCCGTGGTGAAATCCGCGTGTCGGCCGAGTGTTCCTGAGCCATTAAACGGTAGCGCAAGCTGGTCGTCGAGTGTGGTTCGGCCCACACCCGTGAACCCGAGTGCGAGAAGCACCAGATCGGCAGGAATCTCTCGTTCAGTGCCGGCCTTGGGTACCCGACGACCGTCGAGATATTCGGTTTCGGCGACTCGAAGCGCACGAACTTCGCCCGCTTCGTTCGCCAGAAACTCGACCGTCGAGGCGAGGTAAACACGTTCGCCGCCCTCTTCGTGTGCGCTTTGGACCTCGAAGAGGGTGGGCTGCAGGGGCCAGGGCTGGGCTTCTGAGCGCTCGTTCGGCGGTTGCACACCGATCGCGAGGTTGGTGACGCTGAGAGCACCTTGGCGGTGCGCGGTTCCGATGCAGTCGGCACCCGTATCGCCACCACCAAGCACCACAACGTGCCTGCCCTCGGCAGTGATCTGCTCGACGACCTGGTCACCGGCCTGAACCCGGTTCGACTGGGTGAGGTATTCCATGGCGTAGTGAATGCCGAGAGCGTCGCGACCGGGAATGGCGGCATCGCGTGCCTGTGGCGCGCCCGTGGCGATGACGACAGCGTCGTAGCG
>Ga0306872_100669_pt1 | contig 12350 bp, 5 predicted proteins | sample AntRauMeHopE1498_FD_190455 | JGI IMG/M metagenome (GOLD analysis project Ga0306872, IMG submission 190455) | Saline lake microbial communities from Rauer Islands, Antarctica - Metagenome Hop E1 #498 (v2) (version 2) | ecosystem: Environmental > Aquatic > Non-marine Saline and Alkaline > Saline ...
TGGTCCAGTATAGGAAATATTCTCAGGCAAAGCTTTATTTGTGTGATAAAAAGCTACTATGACACAAAGTACAATAAATAATAAAAAGACTTTTTTGATAAATGGTTTGCGAGATACGCGATATGATGACATACAGTACATTGTACGTTACCAACACCAGAGATTTTACCCACTTCTACACAAGCATCATAATATTGACAATGTCATAGAGCGCGCTACTATATGTACGTCAGAAATTGTAACGTCTACCAAGCGTTGGGAAATATCCGAACATTAGTTCCTAATCTGTATAATGAGAGCTAGGCAGCATACTGCCTAGAAACTCGGTGGAACCGCGATTAAGATCGTCCGAGTAAGCACATGAATTTCGTGTACTTACTCGGGCTTTTTTATTTAGGGAGAATGAGCCGTAACTAGTCTTCTGACATTGTTAGACCCAGCGGCTTCAGCTTATTGCCTGCAGACGCTTCCCTAAATAACATCAAAAGACTAACTACTCACCATTACAAATTATCAATATAACCGTTCGTATACGCTTACTTGTTTCTGTATAGGGAAGCATCTGCAGCCCAAAGGGCGAAGCCGCTGAGTCTTACAGAAATAAGTGAGAGTATACAGACTCTAAACCACCACAGACCCCAGACTTCATCATTACTAATAATTATCTTACTCGTTATGGAACAATCACTTGAACACAAGCGCCACACGCTCGCCCACCTGCTGGCAGCAGCAGTTATAGAAAAATATCCGCAAGCTAAGCTTACCCTAGGCCCAGCCATCGATACTGGATTTTATTATGATATTGATTTCTCGGTCGGTGAAACACCAGGTGATGCTGACTTGAAACAAATCCAGAAAGGCATGAAGAAGCTCATAAATAAGTGGACAGAGTTTACTCACCAAGAGGTTTCGGCTGAAAAGGCGCGTGAGGTGTTTGTCGGCAATGAGTTCAAGATTGAATTGATTAATGAGATTGAAGCTAAAGGTGAACCAATTACGTTATATACCTGCGGTGACTTTACCGACCTTTGCCGAGGTGGTCACTGCGATAATCCTAAAGCAGAGATTGCCATGGATGCGTTCAAGCTCGATAAAATCGCTGGCGCCTACTGGCGTGGAGACGAAAAAAATCCCATGCTGACACGAATATACGGCTTAGCCTTTGATACCAAAGAAGAACTTGTCGCCTATGAAACCCAAATGGAAGAAGCTAAAAAACGTGACCACCGTAAAATTGGTAAAGAACTAGGGCTCTTTTCTTTTTCTGAATTAATTGGACCAGGACTTCCCTTGTGGTCACCAAAAGGTACCATTCTCCGACAAGAAATTGATAAGTACGTGCAAGAGCTCCGAAAAGAAAAAGGCTACCAGATGGTTACTATTCCGCACATTGCTAAAAAAGCCCTATACGAAAAGTCAGGTCACTGGCAAAAGTATAGCGAAGACTTGTTCAAAGTTCGAGCCAAGGATGGTGACGATGGTGAGGAGTATGTTCTTAAGCCGATGAACTGTCCGTGTCACACCCAGATTTTTGATGCAGTCCCCCGTTCATACAAAGAAATGCCACAACGCTTTGCTGAGACAACCATGGTCTATCGAGCTGAACAGTCTGGTGAGTTGTCCGGTCTTACTCGCGTACTATCTATTACCCAAGATGATGCGCACGTATTCTGTCGGGAATCGCAGCTTAGGGAAGAAATTGAATCAATCTGGGATATTGTCGATACTTTTTATCGTACGTTTGGATTTGAGATACAAGTTCGACTATCTTTTAGAGATTCACAGCATACCGAAAACTACATTGGTGATGACGCATCATGGGAGAGCGCTCAAAACTTATTAAAAGAAATTGCAGAAAGTCGCGACTGTACCTTCTATATCGAAGAAGGAGAAGCGTCATTTTATGCGCCAAAGGTTGATTTCATTGCGCATGACTCGATTGGTCGAAAGCACCAGGTGGCAACTATCCAAGCCGACCGCAATCTCCCCGAACGGTTTGATTTGAACTGTACAAATGAGAAGGGTGAGAAAGAACGAGTAGTAATGATTCATGCCGCTATCGCTGGTTCACTAGAAAGATTCGCAGCAGTATTAATCGAACACGTAGCGGGTAATTTTCCATTACGATTTGCCCCGGTACAATTGGCGATTATTCCAGTGGCAGAAGTGCACAATCAATACGCGCAGCAAATCAACAAGGCATTGATCGACGCTGGATACCGAGTCACTCTCGATGCCGAAAATGAATCAATGGGTAAAAAAATTCGCAATGCAAAGAAAGAAAAACTCCCCTACTTTATTGTTATCGGAGACAAGGATATCGAAGCCAATAGCCTGACTTTAGAGTCAAGAGATACCGGAGAATCTACTTCGTTGACACTAGAAGCACTGCTAGTGAAATTATCTAAGGAGACTAGCGTATAAAGAAGTAGATAGTACAGAAAAAACCACCCTTTACTTGGGTGGCTTTTTCTTTGGATAAATATTCTAAATCTAGAATATTTATGCAGCTTCTTTTATCGCTTTCATAATGGCCATTTTAACTGCCGATGCTTCGTCAGTGTAGGTTCCGTCAATCGCGCTCGTTAGTGCACTAATCATATTAGCAATCTGCTCGTCAGAAAGATTCTTAGCTTCATCCAATAGCAGTTGTGATACTTTAGCATCTCCACCCTTTCGGTTTCGATACAAGGCATCTAAGTCTGCTGCAGCGTCAGCCAGGGCAAACATTGGTCGATTTCCAATCATTGCGTAGGCAGCCACGACATTGCCCATCACAACCGCTTCGGCCAAAGACCCAGTTCCAGCTGGCACTGTTGCAGGGACAAAAGATTTCGTCTCGGATTTTTCGTCATTGACGGAACAAACCAAACATAATTCACGCATTCGTGACTCGTTGAGGATCAACCAACCATCTTCAACTGGATATTTCTTCTTCGCTTCGGTAATTACTTGATCAAGCGCTGCATTTCTTTCTACTGAACCGCTTGTTGTACCAACAAAGTGTCGTACGGCGTCACTTGAAAGCAATGTGTTTTGCTTATGAGCTCGGTCTTCCAACTGAGTTACTACCGTATCATCTACTTGATGTGGGTTAACATCGATAATTTCAGCGTGATTTTGATACCCCACCACTGGTGCTCCGGTTGGCAGATTGGCTGGAGCAATGACACTTACTTTTTTTACTGGAGCGGTAACCGATGCTACAAATACATCTGGTCGCACTGCTTCTGATCGTTTCATACTTTCAGTATTTGTGTCGACCGATACCGTCTGTGCGACACTCGTCGCTCGCTTACGAATCACCATTACGTAAGCAATATAGAATGCCCATGCTGCTAACAACATATAGAACATAACTGTCAAAACTGGCCCTGCCTCAAATCCCGTATAAGGAACCTGGGAGAGAGAAATACCTGCTACTAGTGGCTGCTGGTCTCGTGACTGCAACACGACCACATTATCTTCAACCGTTACTTCCACTTCACACTCAGTATCACGTGAACCTCGTTCAGCAATTAGTGTGTATTCCGTATTTCGAGTTGGCTTTAGTGTAATTGATCCATCAAAGTAATCTTCTTTTTCTGAGGAGAGGAATTCATCTGTAGTGAAAATGATTTCACCTCGAGAACCAATCAGCGTTACTTCAGTCGCTCGAGATGTATCCCAAGTAAGGGTGATTTCTTCGCCTCGTTGAATCCGGGTATCAGAGATCTTTAGCTCACAACGTGGAGAAGAGCTACCTCCGCCACCACCCCCTCCTCCTCCTCCAGATGAGACATTTACTGACACTGGGCAATCGACACTCTTGATTCCTTGTTTTGCGGTTAGTATATAAGTAATGTCATCTGCTGGAGATACTGTTTGAGTACCCGAAAGCGTGGTGGCATTGATTGTACTAATAGATACGCTATCTACATTTGTTGTACTCCAATCAAGAGTGATATTTTGTCCTCGAGTAATAGAAGTATCTGATGCTGTAAACACTACGTTATCCGAACAGGTAAACGGCGCTGCTGGCTCTGTTACTTTTACTGACACTGGACAATCAATACTCTTGGTTCCTTGCGTTGCGGTTAGAACGTATGTCGTGTCGTTAGTCGGAGAAACTGACTGATTGCCAGATAGACTGGTGGCGTTGATAACACTAATAGATACGGTGTCTACATTTACAGTACTCCAATTAAGTTCTGTGCTTTGTCCTGATGTAATTGACGTATTTGAAGCACTAAATGCTACGTTATCCGAACAGGTAAATGGTGCTTCAGGGTCAGCTACTACAACTGGAGCAGTACAACTTGTTTCGTCACCATTCCCATCCTTTGCGGTCAGAACAAAGGTGGTCGATTCTGTGACACCGATAGTTCTTGAGCCGGTTGGCAATACTGAACCTACGGTAGGCAAGATCGATACGTCGGTCGCTCGAACTACGTTCCAATCAAGCACTACCGTTCCCCCACCAACCGGCAATAAAGGTGGTGTTGCGGTGAAAGACTCACAAACAGGTAATGGGTCTGGTGATACAGTCACATCGACAGAACAAGTGTCTCTTGTATCTCCGACACCTATCACTGTCAGGATGTAGGTGATATTCGCCAATGGTGACACGTTGATTGAACCATCAAAGTCCTGAATCACAATCCCGTTATTCATTACTACTTTGATTGCATTAGTGGTTTCCCACGAGAGAGTTGTACTCGCACCTACAGTAATAGCAGATGGATTAGCGGTGAACATATCACAGCTTGGTACTGGTACTGTTACCTTTTTGGGTGAATTCCAAGCCACACAGTGATACGTCTTTCCATCTTGCATACCATTGATAAAATCGTAGTTATCAAAATTCATCACGTCGGTATTACAGTAGAATTCTGCACTCACATCGTCGACATTAGTATCTCCATTAGCACCATATGAAAACGGAATATAACCATTTTGTAAGACTTCTCGGAACCAAACTCGATCGTTTGTTAGGTTATCAAGATTGATAATTGCTGAGGTGTTTCCGTTGGCATTTGTAGCACCAAATGTATTCCACGGTGCACCGGCTGACCCTACCAAATCGTCTGCCCGATCATCTGACTGACTATCAGTCCACTGAAAGTTCCATCCAGATTTAAATGAACATGAGTCATTGTTAGCAACCCAAGCTGCTGCAGTATGTGCAGTAATGTCTGGTCCACCTTTTCCGTAGTTAGGCAATTGTGATTCATCTGTACACACAATCTTATGAGCGACTACTGTTGCTGTTTTATCATCTGGTTCTGTGACGTGTACGGATACTGGGCAGTCAATACTCTTACCTGCTTTAGACGCAGTGCCTTTTTGAGTTGCAGTTAGTACGTACGTAGTGTTTACGATTGGAGAAACCGACTGATTGCCGGCAAGTGCTGTTGCGTTAATGACACTAATAGACACAGTTTCTACACCTATTGTACTCCATACTAGATTGATACTCTCTCCTCGGGTTATCGATGTGTCAGATGCGGTGAATACGACGTTGTCAGAACAAGTAAACGGTATTTCTACACAGTCATTGTCGATACTAGTCGCTACTCGATGACTATAAGACCAATCTTGATAATGATTTAACTCAATTGCTGTAGCTTTGGCCTGATTAGTTACCGTGAAGTCACCACAAACTGTTGGAGCATTTACTTTTCCAATCCATCTGATTGTTCCTGATTCGCCAGGTGTCAGAGTGTTCCCATTAAAAAATAGCGTTCTACTTGATGCTTCATAGACTGGTTTATTTCCGTATCCAGCGCTAAAATTACTAGAATGCGTACTGCTTATGTACGTCAGGTTTGCGTCCAGTTTGTCTTCAATCCGAACACCGCCCCCAGTACAATCTGCATCGCCGGTGTTGGTAACCTTTATGGTGTAGGTAAGTTCTGCACCCGGAATAGCCGAATGCTTATTGACTGTTTTCTCAACTTCTAGTTCACATTCCTTGGGTACTTCCGGTGGAATACATATAATATGTACCTGCGCTGTACATTTGCTGTTGTTGTCATTGGTTGCAACCAGCTTAAAAGTTGTGCTCTCAAGAAGCGATCCGATGACGTATGTACCTGATTCACCAGTAACAACATCTCCATTGATAGTAATATTATTGAATCCAGATGTGCTCCAGTCGAGTGTTACGCTGTCGCCAGTTGTGACGACTCTTTGAGAAGCAGAGATATTACAAGTTGTAAAAGAGAAAGATTCTGAAACTGCCTTTCCTGACTCTGTAGTCGCATTAATAAGCTCCAGAGGTTTCAAGTCTAGTAATGGCGCAAAATCTAAACCTGCATTCAAACTAGAACCAGTGTCTAGTGTGGTTTGAGCCAGTACTGTTGTCGTTGGTGCTGCCGTAAAAGACAGAACCATCGAAAACATCACCGTGATACTCAAGGCTACGTTATTTATTTTTTTCATATTGTAATTATTGAATGTATTCATAAAGTCAATACTCTTACCTACACCAATAGATACGCAAGAGTAATTAAACCGACGAATGTGCTGATTACAGCTTTCTAGAGAGAACAAAGTGGCGCCCAGCCACTGAAGTACAGATATATTTATATTAAACGCCTAAAACAGAATTTTGTCAAGGCCTTACAATGCTCGCACATCGATTCTGGTCGCTTCGACGATAAAACGGTCATCAACACTCCCGAAGCTGTTACAGGTTGCCAGAGTCAATTTGTGACCAGTCCCAGCAATTGGTACCGTCAATTCTTGTGCGTTAGCCCGATATACCTTTTCTACTCGGTATTTATATACGTTATCCTGGGAAGTAACTTCAATAATATCCCCCCAGGCCAAATCTTCTATCCCATTAAAGGCTTGAAAATTTTTATTAAAGATATTAGGCAAATGACTAGAGTGACCAAGGATAAACACATTTCCCTCCTGGGTTAGCGTAGCTGAGTCGGGATGTCTTACCACGCCGCCCAGTAACGCTTCATCTAGATCAGCAATAGTACGAGATATTGGATTCAATACTGTTATAATCTTGTCTAACTTTTTGATTGAAATAGTCAATGGAAGTTGTACTTCCTCGATAACTGCCGCAACTTCAGTGATCTCATCTGAGTTTTCATTTGTCGCTACCTCTATAAATGATTCAGTTTCGGACGCTACCTGTATTTCTGTCTCATCGTTTTGTACCACGTCTGCTGTTTCTCCATCAGTTGCTGGAGTTTCAGGCAAAAAATCAGCAACAAATAGTGCTGCATACGTAACGGTAAACACAATAAAAAAGGCCGTGAAAAAGGCCAGTCTTTTATCCCAAATCCGCTCGACTATTTGATATAGGAAATCCATATCGGACGACTATAACACCTAATACAAAAAAGTCAATACTCCATCTCCCTTTAATCTTGAACTGCGACATATTAAAAGTATCGATAATGTTTGTTGACAGATTTGGTTAAACGTGGTATCTTCGCTCACATATGACAGATGCAACTAAAAATAAAAAGAAATCATCATTAAAAGTAATTGTTATTGTGGCTTTTTTGGGACTTATTGCGTTGGTGGCTTGGCTTTCTATCCAATTAGTTAATAATGCACCGGGTGCATTCACCTCACTTGCCTCAATTGCCGAAAGTGTGAACCAGCAAACAAGTGTGAGTGAAAGTGTTCTTGGAGAACCAACCAGACTAGTATTGGCTAGCAACAAGAATCTCATAAACACCCAAGAGACGATTGATATTTCTTGGGACTCTACTGGAATTCCTGGAACTTATACATTTTCCTATGTATGTGCAGAGGGTGTGGCGATAGACATAGTTGATGATACAAACGCGTTCCAGAATATTTCCTGTGATACGAATTACGATCTCGGTAACGTCGACTCTCTGACGCTTCTAGTGGAGTCAGAAAAAACCAGATTTGAAAATATTAGTTACAACATCTCTTTCTTAACTACTTCTGACGTTACACCTAGTGCTAGCGGAATCGCTTCATTTATGGTCGTCAATAGTGCAATCCCGAGTGAAACTATTGCTCAAGATGAAATAATAGCAACAGAAGTGATCGAAGAAAATTCAGAAACTGAGGTAGTAGCGACAGAGGAAGTGACTACGCCGGTTGTCGTCGTCCCACCTGCCCCAGTATTTACCTTCGCTATTCCTACCTCAGACCCAAATGGTCGTGTGGACCTTTCGACTCAATTTATTGCTACCGGCATTATTGTCGGCAACAGCTTCTTTCCACAAGCCATTACTCGAGATGAAAACGGAGCTATTGAGTTTGAAGTTAAAAACTTTGGTACCAAGACGTCTGACGATTGGACATTTACTATCACCATGCCAAACGGCAGTCTATACGAATCAGCAACACAACGACCGCTAAAGCCCAACGAGCGTGCAGTACTGACAGTTGGATTCTTAGCGACAGATACCTCACGACATATATTTGGCGTCACGTTAAATGGAGAGACGGATTCTAATACACTCAATGACACATTCGTTCAAGCAGTGACTTTTGCCCGATAAATACCACATATAAAAAAATGGATGAACCGTTGCGGTTCATCCATTTTTTTTATATACGCAGTAAATCTAGATATCTAGTTTCGCCATTTTGGCATTGCTTTGAATAAATGATTTTCTGCTGGCGACGTCGGTTCCCATGAGAATATCAAATACTTTATCTGCATGTTGGGCATCTTGCACCGCTACTTGTTTCAAGATTCTATTTTCAATCTTCATCGTTGTCTCTGACAATTCTTCAGCATTCATTTCTCCTAGACCTTTGTATCGTTGAATACGCACCTTACTTTTCTTTTTATCTGGAGATTCGTCTTCTGTATCATCTTCCTCCATATCACCGTCTGGAACATCTTCTGAAACCTCCTCGCCCATGTCTTTTAGAATCGCGAATTTTTCTTCGTCGGTAAAGGCGTATCTGGAATCTCGCCCTTTTTGGATTTTGTATAGTGGTGGTTGGGCGATATAAACAAAGCCCCCATCAATCAGTGGTCGGAAGTACCGGAAGAATAATGTAAGCAGCAACGTTCTAATGTGTGCACCGTCAACATCGGCATCTGTCGCGATGATAATTTTGTGATATCGGAGCTTTGATACATCAAACACATCTCCGATGGCCGTACCAAGTGCAATCACCAAGTTTTTTATTTGCTCCGAAGCGAGCATCTTATCGATACGAGCTCGTTCAACGTTTAGAATCTTTCCGCGTAACGGCAGAATCGCTTGTGTTCGACGGTCTCGACCCATCTTGGCTGAGCCACCAGCCGAGTCTCCCTCTACAATAAAGAGTTCTGAATCTTCGGCTCGCTTACTCTGACAGTCAGCCAGTTTTCCAGGAAGTGACATTCCTTCTAGTGCACCCTTTCGAAGCACACTGTCCTTAGCTGCCTTAGCTGCCTTGCGAGCTTTTACGGCGATAATTACTTTGTTAATAATAGCTTTTGCATCATCTGGGTTCTCTTCAAGATACGTATTGAACGCCTCACTAAAGACAGATTCGGTCGCTCCGCGTGCTTCTACCGAACCAAGCTTGGCCTTTGTTTGACCTTCAAACTGAATCTCAGGCATTTTAATCGATACCACAGCGGTGATTCCTTCCAGTACGTCATCACCAGTAAAGCTCGGGTCTTTATCTTTGACTGAGAAGAAGTTGCCTTTCTTGGCATAACTGTTAAGTGTTCGTGTCAGTGCTGTCTTGAATCCGGTAATATGTGTTCCCTGCTCTGGATTGTAGATATTATTTGCAAAGGCTGTAATACGCGGTGAGATGTCATCCACGTACTGCAATGCAATCTCAACAGTAAGTACTTCTGGACTAACGTTGTGTTTTTCAATGTAGAAAATATTTTTGTGAACCGGTTTTTGGTAGTGATTATTAAATGCCACCAAAGAACGCAAACCTCCTTCGAAGTAGAAATGTTCATGCGGTACAGGAAGATGTTCATCAGCCAGATACTGCTTACCCTTAATGTCTAGTTTCTTTTGTGCGTCTTCGTCCAAACCGCGTGCATCAATAACTGAGAGTTTCATCGCCTTTACCAAATACGCCTGTTGTCGTAAGTGATTTACAATTCGTTTATAGTCGTAAGCAATCTCTTTAAAGATATCAATGTCCGCTTTGAAGGTAATGATTGTTCCCTGCATTTTAGATGGCCCAACTTTTTTTACTTTGTACTGAGGGATACCGATCTTATATTCCTGGATGTAATATCCACCGTCTCGGTGTACTTCGGCAATCGCATGCTCTGATAAGGCGTTCATCACTGATACACCCACACCGTGAAGACCACCAGATACTTTGTACCCTGATTCTTCTCCACCAAACTTCCCACCAGCGTGGAGCACTGTCAGAATTGTTTCTAGCGCAGAAACACCAGATTGCTTGTGTTTGTCTACTGGAATACCACGACCGTTGTCTGACACTCGGATGTAGTTGTCTGGTAGCAACGCTACTTCCACTCGGTCAGCAAAACCACCCATGGCTTCATCGCGTGAGTTATCGAACACTTCCCAAATCAGGTGATGCAGACCATCAGGACCAGTAGTACCGATATACATCCCCGGTCGCTTTCGTACGGGATCTAAACCTTCAAGGACCGAAATCGATGAAGCGTCATAGTTCCCTTTCTTTTCGGCTGGTTTTTTTGATGGCATAGCAACAATGAATAATCAAATAAATAAGGCTAATTATAACAGATAATAACGCGTTCATCTGTGGAAAATAAGTAGTAATTGGGGTGTAGTTTTATTGACTTTTTCCCAAGACGACCTCATAAAAACGACATTGGCACACCGGTAGTAGAGGTAGAAAACGTAGATTTTTAAGTTCAACCAACCATTCAAAGCGCCATATAACTGGCGCTTTTTTATATCTCGGTTTTAGCGCACCTCCCAGTCTTTTTCTGCTACCGCGTTATTTATTGCTTCCATAATTCCTGCTACTTCCCCATCGGTCAACGTTCTGGTGGATGACTGGAAAATTAAGCGGAATGCGAGCGACGTGCGACCTTCTTTGGTGAATTCGTCTACAAACGTTATGCGGACACACAGGCTTCCAACTGCGTCATTGAGCACCTGTTCGACTTCAGTTCTAGTTACACCTTCCTGTACCCACATCGCAATATCACGACTCATTGACGGAAACAACGAAAAAGACTGATACGCTATTGCCTTACCCGGGACGACTGGTGCATATGCCTCTACCTCAGGCAACGAAGGCAGTAACTCGGTTATATTACATTCTGCAATACCCTTGGCTATATCAAACGATATATCCGCACTCATTTTATCATTGAGTTGTGCAATAACTGTTTGTATTATCTTGTCTTCTTTGCCACTATAGCCTGACGCTTTGAGCCGTACTCCAAATGCCAGTGAGACGTGTTCGGTTACCACATCGTTTTCTGTATAAAATACCGTTCCTATCTCAAAAATCTTCGTGTCACCCGTTCCAAGCAAGTCAGTAAAGCCAGCATTTTTTTCTAACGCTTCAGCGATGTTTGTGGTGAGTCCCGATCGCAAATAGCTCTTGTCACTGGCCAGGGCATTTTTTAGTTGCACATCATCTTTTTTTCGGAACGAAGAAGTGATCACTTCTGAAAAACCCTGCTCAATCAAAAAATCCCGAATCAGTTCTAGGTAGTAGTGTCGTTTATTAATTGACTCAAGAGTCGTCACGGCTGGCAATACTGATGCGATATGTTCATAACCATATATTCGACCAACCTCCTCAATAAAATCTTCTTCTATAAGCAAGTCAGTTCTTTCCCATGGGCCAGTCGCGGTCATTATTTCGCCTGCCGCAGTAACGTCACAACCAACACGACGCAAGATAGCGGCCATGTCCTCTGTCGACAAAGACAACCCGAGTCGAGAGTTAACTCGCGCGGTTGATACCGATACCGCTACTGACTTTTGTTTCTCCAAATATACGTCCGTCGTTCCAACGTAGGTGCCATCGGCTATTTCGGTAATTAACGTAATGATGTCTGATTGTGCATACGGTGGCAATTCACGTGATGGTTCGTTTTCGAATCGCTTTGACGCATCAATCACGATGCCGAGCCGACGAGCTGTCTTACGCGTGATGGTCGGATGAAAATGGGCTGCTTCGATAATCACTTTGGTGGTACCGGCGTGTACACCAGCGAATCGTCCACCCTTTACTCCAGCCAAACCAATTGGCGTATTAGTTGAATTATCCACAATCAATAATTCTGTACCTTGTAGCTCAATAATTCTTTCTTCGTCTTTGCCTCCTTCGGCAATCAGACTTACCGTCTCCCCTGCGACCGCATACCGCACGCCCAGCTGCCATTTACCATCCGCTTGCGGAAACAGATCTGCGTCGTACGCGTGTAATGGCTG
>Ga0306872_100670_pt1 | contig 12311 bp, 12 predicted proteins | sample AntRauMeHopE1498_FD_190455 | JGI IMG/M metagenome (GOLD analysis project Ga0306872, IMG submission 190455) | Saline lake microbial communities from Rauer Islands, Antarctica - Metagenome Hop E1 #498 (v2) (version 2) | ecosystem: Environmental > Aquatic > Non-marine Saline and Alkaline > Saline ...
TTTTTTCGCAGGTAATCGACGAAGAGATGCGTTCGGACCGAGTTATAGCTCAGGACTGGGATGTTACTTCGGCTCTTGTTGAAGGGGAGGTTAGCCCCGAGCGCCTTGAAATTCTGCGCAGTCACGTCACTCGTCAGGAAGACGGACGCGCCGATGAAAGAACTCTGATTTGGGCAAGAGCAAACCGCAGCCAAAGGTTTTTCAACTATGTTGCGGAGCGACTAGCCAAAGGCCTGCAACCAGAGCCGCATGCGGTTAGTGACGCGGCATATATTTTGCGCAGCACCGCCTTTTACGGCAATGGCAAGTGGGGGCTTCGTGATTTTGAGGGAATCGAAACTAGCAATCCTTTGAGCACTCCTTATCGCGCCCAGATGCTGGCGGCTTGGCTGATTAGGGAATTCTCCGCAGACCTAGCCGAACATTGCGCTAAGGGAATATCAGAGAACGCCGTGGCTTTGGATATGCAATGGCGCAGGTTCTTGGGTCTTGGTAACGCAACGGGTTTGGGCATGGTGCCATACGTAATTCGTCACCCGCAGGTGATGGATGCATGGGTGGCACTTCGTGAACTTCCGCTTGCTAATGTTCTAAATCAGAACCTAAGCTCCGATTCGGCTCAGTGGTCGAGGATTTGTAGTTTATTAGAGCGAGCCAAACTGTATTTTTCGCAAAAGAAGTCTTTCACCACCGAGCCCTATCCTTCTGGCCCCGAGCTTTCAGAGCTGCTCACCGAGGTCATAGCTTGGGCGCATGAGTTTAGATTGACCGGTGAAATCAGAGGCACCAAGACTTCGCTACCGGCCATGGAGCTGCACCAGCTAGCTGGCGAGCGCTCAACCGAGGTGCGTCAGATTGTCGACTCGGTTTTGGTTGAAACCGATTCTTCGATTGACGCTGACATGGAGTCGCTACTGGTTTGTTTTGATCGCACCCAGCTCAACCCCACAATGTCTTTGGCACAGCTCGGCTCAATAATTGCAAACCAATACGGCTGGGTAGATAAATTCGACTTCAAGATTCCCGGTCAAACCTCGCGCTTTTGGTTTTACTCGAGAAATAACCAGGAGCCGCGCCGAGGTTTCCGAGGCAAAGATAAGGGTCTTGGAACAGAGCACCCGGTCGGTATCGCAAGCGATGTTGTTGCATTGCTGAAAGACACCAAATCAACCTCCAGCCAAATGTCCATCGGCGAGTTTGTTGCAATCTACCCCAAGCACTGGGGAATCATCGAGCGCATTCAGTCTGTGGCGAACCTTGTCTATACCGAGGCTCACGTAAACCCATTAGCGGATGATTTTCTACCGCTTGATCTGCAGCGTTTTCAGCTTTCGATTTACGGCATGGAGAACTTCAACCCGCAGTCAACCGACTGGCTCCGGGTCACCCTTTATAGCGGCGCCCCAACAGTTGCGGATGTTCAAGAGGGCCTGGAAGTTGATGACTGGCTATTTTTACCAAGGCCAGAGGCTGTCGGATGACCGGGAACTTAGTTTTTGATGGCCTCCAGATCAGCAATTGGGATCGCGAAACCTTAGAAGAGGTAAGGCGTGGCGGGGTTCACGGCATCAACGCGACCTGTGCGGTTTGGGAGGGAACTCTCGAGACCATTAGAAACATAGGCGATTGGTTTGTGTTGCAAAACGACCTGCCCGATTTGGTGCGAATAGTAACTAGCTCTGCCGAAATTCGCGAGGCGGCCCTGGAGGGCAAGGTTGGTGTCGTTCTGGGTTTCCAAAACACCTCACCCTTTGACCAAGACTATTCAACGGTCGAAATCTTCCATAAGCTCGGGGTTCGAATCGCCCAGCTGACCTATAACATCCAAAACTATGTGGGCGGCTCCTGCTACGACCCTAAGGATTCCGGGCTCACCCGATTCGGTGAACGGATTATTGGCGAAATGAATCGAGTCGGCATGCTGGTCGATTTATCGCACGTTGGAAATGTGACTTCTTTGGATGCTGTTCACCATTCGGCTAGGCCAGTTTCGATTACCCATGCCAATCCCCTTTGGTTCTCTGACACCCCGAGAAATAAGCCCGACGAGGTCATGCAGGCGGTGGCCGATAGGGGTGGCGTAGTAGGCGCTTGCCTCTACCCAAACGTAATTGGCGGGGTTCAGACAACCCGCGAGGCATTTTGCGACATGGTGATTCGATTGGTTGACCAGCTCGGTGAAGACCACGTTGGAATCGGTAGTGACTGTGCCAGAAACTGGGACGCCAGCTACGTTACTTTTTTGCGAGACGGTCGCTGGAAGCCAAAGCAAACCGTGCAGTGGCCCGAGTGGAGCTCTTGGTTTCAATCCCCCGAAGACTTTCCCGCGCTGGCTAACGCGCTATCCGACAGAGGTCTTTCGGATCAAGTTCTCACCAAGGTGCTTGGCGCGAACTGGTTAAATCTTTTCGAAGACGCGTTCGAACCTGCAACCAAGCTGCAGGGCGTTATTTAATCATGCAGGAAGCAAAGCCGACCCGGCAGTACAAGGTTTCTCTTCGAGAGGTAAATGAAGAGAGTTACCGCGCGATGCGCGCAGCCGGATACAGTTGGGGTCAAGCGCAAATTGCCGGGCGTATTTCTGGGGTCTCTCAGGTGCTTTGGGGCACTGGAATCAGCGCGATAGTGGCTGACGCCACCAGGTTTTTGGGAGTTCGAAGGCTCCCCAAGGTTTCCTCTAACGATTCTTTTTCAAACATCAATGCCAAAGGGAGCAAATTCCCGAGTTTCGCACCATTGGGTTTTGCAGTTGCCTTGGGCAAACCACCCAACGAGGTTTTTTTCCAAAATGCTGCACTAACTAAAGATGTTGCGTGCGCGCTTTGGGACATCGAGCAGGACTCCGCTGACTCTTTTTTCTGGGGCAATCAGGACCCAACCCCGAGTGGCTACTCATTATCAAAAGGCGACTTATACCAACACGGCAACCCCTTGGATTCAAAGACCACCGTGTGGTCACTGAATCGAAAAGTTATGCCCGAGGGCAAGTTGCTGCTTTCTAAAAACACGCGTCACGAGTTGATTGAAGAGTCCTTGCGCTCCGGTGTTGCAGTGGACAAAGCGCAGTGGGCCAATTTGAAAAAGATGTCTTGGAAGTTCTTGGTGCCCGAATGAACAAAATCACCCGCTTAGCACATTTGGATGACAAGCCCCGGTCTTACTCGGCCGCCACCATGCTTGGCGATTTAGTGTTTCCCTGCGGTCAGATTCCCGTGACCGCAGAGGGGGTAACCCCAGAGACCATCCAGGAGCAAACTGTGGTTTGCCTGGACAACCTTGAATCAACGCTCTTGCGGGCTGGATCCGCGATGGATGCCATTTTGCAAATTACGGTCTATCTTTCGGTGATAACTGATTTTGAAGATTACGACCAGGCCTGGCGTGAGCGCTTTGCGGGCATTCCACTGCCCCCTCGAACCACATTATTTGTGCAAGGTTTTCGCGGCCAAAAAAGAATAGAACTAACCGCAATTGCTCATCGAGTTGCCGAGGAGGCCAAGAAATGACAAAAAGCGAGCTTCCCTACCTGACTGCTAAAAACATAGTCAAGGACTTTGGCTCAAATAGAGTTTTGGACGATGTATCCATCGAGATTCATTCTGGAGATGTGATTTCAATCATCGGACCATCTGGAGCTGGAAAGTCGACCTTCCTGCGCTGCATCAATCTTTTAGAGACCCCCACCACCGGGGTGTTGTCCATCGGCGATTTCCAAATCTCAATCGGCGAAGGCCACAAAAAAGCCACCAAAAAAGAGCTCTCCACACTCCGCAGAAACGCTGGGATGGTGTTTCAATCTTTCAATCTTTTCCCCCACCTAACGGTGCTCGAAAATATCTCGCTGGCTCAGCGCAGAGTCCTAGGCAAGGGCAAAGAAGAGGCGAGAGCCAGATCTATGGAGCTTTTGGAACGAGTCGGCCTGAAGGATAAAGCGGATCAGTATCCAGGCAGATGCTCGGGTGGCCAGCAGCAAAGGGTTGCCATCGCTAGGTCCCTATCACTCGATCCCATGGTGATGCTCTTCGATGAACCGACCTCGGCGCTAGACCCGGAGGTAGGGGCTGAGATCCTTTCTCTGATGCGCGAACTTGCCCAAGAGGGAATGACCATGATGGTTGTGACCCATGAGATGGGTTTTGCCAAAGAGGTTGGAGACCGGGTCTATGTAATGGTCGATGGCCGCATTGTCGAAAGCGGCCCACCGGCCCAAGTTATGTCTGAGCCAGAGCACCCTCGCACCAAACAGTTCCTCAGCGCGGTTTTGGGGCGCTGATGGTTGGCTTCATTCTTCAGGGGATGGTTTGGACGGTCTTTATAACCCTGACGAGTTTTTTCATTGGCGCTTTAATAGGGGTGGCTGTTGCTGCGGCCAGGACTGCGCCGCTAAAAATTATTCGAATTATCGGTCGCGGCTGGGTTGAAATTATTCGAAGTGTGCCGCCGCTGGTTTGGCTCTTCGTGGTCTTTTTTGGCCTAGCAGAGGTCGGCTTGAGATTGACGCCGCTACAGGCGGCCATCGTGACCTTTTCGGTAATTGCATCTGTGTATTTGGGCGAAATTTATCGCGGAGGCCTTGCGACTTTGGACCGTGGCCAGATTGAGGCCTCTAAGGCCCTGGGTCTTGGAAGTTTCGATTTACTCACCAAGATCATCGCGCCCCAGGTCTTTAGAACTGTGAGTCCTTCGATGGTTACCTATGGAATGGGATTGATGAAGGACTCCGCGCTGGCATCAACCATCGGCGTTGTGGAGATGACCTTTAGGGCCAATCAAGTCGCGCAAACCACCGGCCAGGGGCTGGCATCATTCGCAATAGTCGGGGCGGCATATTTAGCGCTCAGCATCCCGCTGGGAGCATGGGCAAGAAGGGCTGACACCAAAAGCCGCCTGAAATACGTGGTGAACTGATGGATATTCAAACCTGGTTCGGATACATCGTTGAATTACTCCCCGGCCTAGTCACCGCAATGCAGCTAACCGGCATTTCTTTAGCGCTCGGCTTTCCATTGGCGCTTTTGTTTTCGCTTCTAATTGATTCGGCGCCAAAGCCTTTTAACTGGATTGTTATTGGCGTTGTAGAGGTGGGCCGTGGGGTGCCACTTTTGGTGCTGCTCTATATTTTTTACCAGGGCCTTCCGCAGATCGATATCGTGCCATCGGCGATGGTGGCCGCGGTCATAGCTTTCACCTGGTCCACCGCCGCCTATGCCACGGAGACCATTCGATCAAGCATCCAGAGTGTTCCTCGTGGCCAACTGGAGGCGGCTAGTGCGATTGGTCTTGAGGGGTTAGATAGATTCCGATTTATCGTTATGCCGCAGGCAGCCAGAATTGCAATCCCACCTCTTATGGGTCTGGCTATCATCATGTTCCAGCTTTCTTCACTTGCATATGTGATCACCATCAGCGAGGTCATGCAGTCGGCATATTTTCTAGGCACCAAAACCTTTAATTACCTACCGGTGTTTCTAGCCGCCGCGGCCGTGTACGCCTCAATCACGATTCCAGCCGCCGCCCTAGTCACAGTGGTCGAAAAGCGCCTAGCGAGGCATGTATGAGCGGCTCGAAAATGAATTCAATCGGAATAATCCGATTGACAACCAATGCAACGAAAGGAAAAACATGCTCAAGCATGCCAGCAGACTGGTTCTGCTAGTCGCAGTCTCTTCATTCGTGTTGACGGGGTGCGCCACTGAAGCCGCAACCGAAGCCACAAATGAGGCCACAGCCACCGAAACCACCGAAGCGACCACCGATGAGTGTGTTCCAGCTCACCCGGGCGTCATGACCGTGGAGTCAGGCTTCCTAACGGTTGCCGCTTATGAATACCCACCGTTCTCGGCTATTGATGGCGATAAGCTCAGCGGCGCCGAGGGCGAAATCCTCAACGCCATTGCAGCGCTCGAGTGCTTGGATGTAATGGTGCAGCCAGGAACTGGTGCAGCGATGATTCCAGCTATTGAAACCGGTCGCGCAGACACGACTCTGGGTAGCTGGTACCGCACCGCTGCTCGTGCGGAAATCGTTCTATTGAGCAACCCGGTAATCATCGACCAGTTGACTCTTATCTCGGTGGATGGTGTCGACACAATCGAAGGCCTAGTTGGTAAGAAGGTCGGATCCACACTTGGTTTCCTATGGAATGAAGACCTAGAAAAGGTGTTGGGCAACGACCTAAGCCTTTATGAAACCACCCAGGCGCTCTATGCCGACCTCGCAAGCGGTCGCATTAGCGTTGTAGTGGACACCTTCCCATCCGGTCAAGCTGCTCTAAAGAACACTCCGGTTGAGGGCGCTGTATTCAATGTTCCAGCTCCGGATGACCGCGTGGTCTCAACCACTATGCCCGGCCAGACCAACTTCCCCGTAAGCCTCAGTAACCCAGGCCTTCAAGAAGCAATCAACAACAACCTTGACACCCTGCGCGAATCAGGCGTCTTGGCTGAAATTGCCGAAAAATGGGGCTTCTCCCCATCTGCGGTAGAAACAACTGTTCCGAACCTGCTCTAGGTTCTAAACCCTTAGTGCCCCGGTGTTTTCACCGGGGCACTAAGTATGTCTGGGGCTATTGTTCGGCAGGGTTTAGCTTCCAACGGCACCCAAGATATAACTATCGAGGGTTGCTAAAGGCTGGGCCTGACCTCCATGTTGACCTTGAAATCTAGAAGTCGCATCTGTTCCGCAGAGCCCGAGAATTGCCGGGGAGCCCCCTCTGTGCCTAGGGATCCACTCAGTTAGGTCATACGCATTGCCAGATATCGCCACCCAGCAGCTGGCCGATGAATTATTCTTTGCGATGTTTGCCATCGAGAGTCGTGATTCAGTGGCAGTTGGAGTCGGGGTTGGAGTTGGGGTAGCTGTGGGTGCAGCAGCTTGAGTTCTGGTTGGAGTGGGGGTTGCAGAAGCGGTCGGGCTAGCCGTGGCTCTGGGCGCAGAAGAAGTTGTCTCTTGGGGCGCAGCTTCGGTAGTTGCGGTTTCGGTTCTAACCTCTTGGTCAACTTGTTCTTCAACCTCTTCGGCGGGCATGTCTGTTTCTGGGCTCGCGACTGACTCGGTGGCTTCTGGTGTCGCCTCGGTTTGAGATTGAGTTGATTGCTGGGTCGGAGACTCTAAGGCCACTGGCTGGGGAGACGCGCAACCGGTAAGCAGTGCTCCAAGAGCTATCAAAATTAGAATTTTCATTGCTGCTTTAGCTCCTTGGGCTGAAAGAGGATGATCTGTGAACTAACTTTTTCCTGAAAGTATTGAACTAAATCGACAATTTCTTTCTTCCCCAAAATAAGTTAGACTTTGGCAGTCCCACTCGCGTTTGTAGCTCAACGGATAGAGCATCTGACTACGGATCAGAAGGTTGGGGGTTCGAGTCCCTTCAAGCGCACTGAAACCCACGAAGCTTTTCACGACTTCGTGGGTTTCTTAATTTAATGAGTTGTAGACAAGAAAAAGCCAAAGCAAAGAGACCTAAAAATGAGTATTTTTCGCCAATTAAGCAGAGAGCATGCAACGCGAATCAAGTTAAGAGTTGAACGAGGCAAATAATGAATGACGAAATGCTTGTTGAGCTCTCAGGCGTTGAGTAGGCAACGTTTACCGAATCCAGAGACGGTAACTTATGGCTGCTCTAAAGAAATTATTACCCAGAAGATGCGACGCCAACATCTCTCTCTATGCCAGTGGGGATTATGAAGTATCCCAAAAAACCTCATTCAATGTCTTCAAGGGCTACTGCCCGACAAGCCGCGGATGCATTTGCAGATTGCTACTTGGATCCTGAAAGCTAGGAATAGGCCGAAAGGTTCAGAATCCTTCCGGATGCCTAGGGTTGATATCTCGTGAGGGGAAAAACGAACCTTCACACTCACCTAGCAAATCTAGATTAGATCAATCCTGATAGCTCTGCTTCTGTGAGAAAACGCCCCTGCAGCTTGCTGCTTGTAAATGCGGGGCCATTTTTACACCGACGATTAGCTAGTTGACCCCTTGTCCTGTCAGTTGATTCGCACCAAACACGCCACGGACATTACCGAAAAAGGCTTACACGGTGCGCAGAGTAAATGGTCAAGACTAAACATGAACGGGTATCTCACTTTCGTCCACCTGTGCGCTTATCGTGCCGCCTGTTAGCGCTCCATAGGAGATCGTTTCAGAGGCGAATTTTTATCAGTCAAGAGATCTGGCAGGCAAAAATTTCCCATCCTGAAACCTGTCTTCGCAGCGAATTCAGAAAGGGTACATATAAATGAGACGATGAAGAGACCTCTTGCGAAATTGAGAGGCTTTTGTATTACCTACTGACGGCTTAAGTCTGTAATCCAATGATTCACCTGTGCTACTGCTTCAACTAGGGAAAGTGTTAGGCCAACTTCATCCGCGGCTCGATGGTATGAATACGCCCAGTGCTTATGCGCCACTACATGGGGCGGCCAGTACCTTGGTGTGAGACCAAGGACTAGGGAATCTTCCGCGCGCGCGTCGAAAACAGCCTTCGCGGCAAGCACTAATGCGCTGCGTGCTGGGTGCCCAGTGGCAGCGACCAAGTCTCTAAGGAGGATTAGGTCTACTACGTCTCGGGGGCGGTCGTTGACGGTTTCAGGTGGATTGTGAGGGTCGCTGACTGCATGAAACTTCTGCGCTATTTGGTGACGCAGAGTGAGGCCGACAAGCCCATCCAAGTCCGGTAGGCCGAACCCACTGAGCGGCATCGACTCTATCGATTCCGATTCTTCGCCGATACCTGCCTCGTCATGGGAAATCTCAAACTGTACTCGTCTCCAAGTTGTCCCACGCAACTCGATGTAGACTTCGAAGCGTCTTGGCTTCAGCAACCGGGTCGGAACATTAATCACTTGAATCGCCCCTCGGCGGAGAGTGAACGGCCCCCAAGGTTCAAGAAATACTTCATCTAAGACGCCTATGAAATCATCGATGTCACCACGAACGAGTCCATCAATGTCTTTCGTGGTGCGAGCTGGGACATCGAGGCGATGCTGAAGCAGATTGCCACCCTTTAATAGAAAAAGTTGGCGACCATCCTTGCCCAAGGCTCGTTGTACGGCCGCCACCGCAACCGACGAGGCAATCAACCATCCCAGGCGCCCGCCACCGGCTTCGTTCCCAAGTCGCGATTCAGCATGGGTGATCCAGTTAGTCAGGATACTTGCCGAGGCAGGTTGCGATTCCTTCGCTTTTAGTTCCCGCAGCATTGCCGCAAGGCGAGAAGGAAATGGCTCAGCCATCTCGCTGCGCTAATCTTGTCGCAAGTTCTTCACGCTGTTCTTGTGTGATGCGGCCCTGCTGGAATCCACGCTCGAGCGCCTGTCGAATCAAATGAGTCGGGGTTCCGTAGTCGATGCACTGAGCGATAGCCGTGTCAGGCTTCACAGTAGGAACCCCCTCCCACCAACCAATCTGCTTCGTATCGAGGTTTTCGTAGTGAATAGCGTAAGGGCTGCTGTCGGCGCGACGGAGTCGACGACCCTTTGCGATGGTGATGTGGTATTTGCTTGGGTTGATGTCACTGATCTCATATAGGTCCAAAGCCGTTTCATGGCTTAGCGCCGCTTCGGGCGCGCGCGTCCACAGGACCGCGAGCATGAGCCGATCCGCAGCGCTGTAAGGAAAGTTCGGTAATCGGTAAACACCGAAAGTGGCGCGATTGATTGTTCCGCGTTGAGCCAACATGGTTAGAGCGCCCTTGTTGATTCCGAGCTTGGCGGCCTGTTGACTTGTGACATATCCATGTTGGTTGGCCGCGAATTCCCAGAGCTTGTCGCGAGCTAGCATTTTAGTACCATGTCAAAAGGATAACACTTTCGTGGCTTTTTTGACATGGTTAGGTGATGTCAAAACGATAACGGTAACGTTATTCTTTAGGCAAAAGCGAAAGGCTTGCAAAGCAGAGGGGCAGGGGAAATAGGCCCATTTCTGGACAAGTTGGCAATCCTGGAGGAGCATCTTGTTTCAAGTGACGAATTTTTGAAGTAGCGAACAAATCTTGGACTGCAGATGAGACACGTACATGCTCACGGCGATGGTCGATTTGATGCCCTGGCAGTCACCCGCTTGTTAGAGCCCTTTGTTGGGGCGTTTCATGAGGGGCTGAGGATCCCCCTCGGCACGCAAACCCATGACCTTGGAGCTGGGTTTTTTATTTATGTCTATTCGTTACTAGTCGTTACTCGATACAGGGTTTTATTTCAGGTGTTACGCCACGAGGCAACTCGTGAAGCAGGGTATTCACTTGCCTCGCTCATTGATTTAACTGAGCTTCAAGCGCCATTACCGAGAACATGGCAGGTTGCCTGAGAGCAAGGGCTTGAATCCGTTTATATTCCGTTCAACGGGCGGAAACGGGTGGAAATGGACATATCTGCCAAGGGTGGCTTGACCAATAAAATTCTGGGGTACATTGCCACTGACCACATTTAGATAGGTATTGCAACATAACTACGGATCAGAAGGTTGGGGGTTCGAGTCCCTCCAAGCGCACTGAGACCCAAGAAGACTTCACGACTTCTTGGGTTTCTTTATTTGTTCCTTTTTCGGCCGCTACTTCGTAGCCCAGGGCAAGGATCTTCTCAATCGTCTTGGGTGTCGCCGCAACACTTTGTAGCTTCTGCAACAACTCCAATTACTGTCATCGTGTCTCACTTTCGAGAAGAGCAACGTAGCAGCCCAGTTGTGGTTTCCCTGAAAAACTATCAGTAGCTGTTGCCAGAGCCGATGCCTGCGGTTTCAGGGGCTACCTAACAGTCCAAGTCTTCGTAAACGAGTTGTACCTCGCATCAGAAGCAATCCTCAGCTTGAGGATGCAATCACTATTATTCGCAGGTCTCCTCATAATTGGGCCTGGTCTTATGAAACATACAGTAGCTGACCAGGTAACCCTGCCGGTGCTATTGGTTTTGGCCACCAGGGTGGCGGTGTTCTTGTAGTTGGCCAGTTTCGCTGGAATGCCAGAAGTGGTGACGGTCTGATTCACTTTGGAGATTGTGAATGCTCTTTCTACTGGCGTGGCCGGAGCATAACTAGTCTCGTCACCACTTTGAGTTGCGGTGATCCGACAGGTTCCGGCGGCGACCTGGACCACTGCTCCGCTCTGAACATTGCAAGTGCTGGGGGTGGAGGAGGCAAAGCTCACGGTAAGCCCGGAGGTTGCAGTTGCAGTTAGCGTCAGCGGTCCTTGCACCATTGTCATATTCGCTGGCTGAGTAAAGGAAACTGTTTGACTTTCCAGTGACCCGACGGATTGGTCTTGAACTATGCCTGTGGATAGAACGGCAGTGTAGGTAATCGTGGGTCCGAACCAGACAAATCTAGTGTTACTAACGTCTGGAAGTAGATTGGCTGGAATCTTCATTTTGAATTGAGTCGTCGCACTGCAAAAATTGTTTGTTAGAACCGAATCCGGGTCGAGCTCTAGCAGCTGAAAATCGTTCATGTAATTGTCGGATGTGAATTGCACCGAAGTTAGACCAGCGGTGAAACTGTTTAGACCACAACCAGGTACGAATTCCCGAATTAAGGCCATCGGGTTGCCGCTGTCGAGCAAAATATCCATCCCGGCATCTCGAATGTCGAAATCTCCAGTTTCGGGGTTTAGGCTGTAGGCCTGGAATTCTGATCCATTCATACTGAAGGTGATCCCAGCACCGACCTCGGGTTCTCCGAACCAGGAACAGGCATCCGCCTCAGCCTGAGTGAGTAAACCAGTTTGACCGGCAACGTAGTAGGTCTCGTTCGCTGGAATTGATTGGATCTTCTGCTCTTCACCGCTGTAGACAAAGTTAGATAACTCCTGCCCGTTTTCATCTACCGGATTAAATGAAACGGCCTGTGGAACGTTGAGGTTCCACCTGCACCAAGGGGGAACGACAATTTCAGATTCTGCGACTACTTCTTCTGCTTGCACTCCTGGATCTTGACCCCCCTCGGCCTGAGCCTGTTGAGGGGTTAGGTTTTGAAGACTAATGGACGCAATCGTGAGCGCAATCACGGCCACTAAAGATGGAATCGCAAGCTTGAATCGACTAACCATCTTTACTCACAGAACGATTTCTTGGCGCCGGCTTCGGGGTGGATTTTTGGCTACTGGGGCTCTTCTCTGCAGCGGCTGGTTTGTTTCTCTCCTTTGAGGCTGGCGCTACTTTCGGCGACGGCGTTTTTGTTACCTTTAGAGGTGCAACAGTCGAGGTCTTTGGCTTGAGGCTGGTTGGAGCTTTGGTTGCAGTTTTGGCCTTGGGCTTGGCTGTCTCTTCTGACTTCGGCTCGGGAGCATTTTTCGCCCTAGCCTGTGTTTTTGTCACCGGCTT
>Ga0306872_100673_pt1 | contig 12301 bp, 12 predicted proteins | sample AntRauMeHopE1498_FD_190455 | JGI IMG/M metagenome (GOLD analysis project Ga0306872, IMG submission 190455) | Saline lake microbial communities from Rauer Islands, Antarctica - Metagenome Hop E1 #498 (v2) (version 2) | ecosystem: Environmental > Aquatic > Non-marine Saline and Alkaline > Saline ...
GGAAAGTGCATTAATTAACCAGAATGATAGAATTAAGCGGTTATCACTATTTAGTGCAAAAGAGCGATATGAGTCGTTAGTTTCTGAAAATCCTGCGCTATTACAAGATATTGCACTGCGTTACTTAGCATCTTACATTGGCATTAAACCAGAGTCTTTGAGTAGAATACGCTCGAATATGAACAACCGAGCGACTATTCATAAGAAAGGCAAAGCTTCATTAGCAATTCGTGCTTAGGCTAAACCTTCTACTGCCTTAACCATACTTTTATTGCAGCATAAAAAAAGCCGATTCAACACTATTGCGTTGAACCGGCTTTTTAATTTTTTAGCCTAAGTAAGAGATATGCTAAGATGCTATTGAAAAATTAATAGCCAAATGCATCTGCTACATCTTGATAGTGAATTTTGCCATTTGCAATATTCAAGCCTTTTGCTAAGCCTGCATGATCTGCAAGGGCTTTAACCCATCCTTTATTGGCAATTTGCAGTATGAAGGTCAAGGTAACATTAGTAAGTGCAAGTGTAGACGTATAAGGAACGGCACCAGGCATATTTGCTACGCAGTAATGTAAGATTCCGTCAACAAAGTAAATAGGATCACTGTGCGTGGTAGGACGTGCAGTTTCAAAACAACCACCTTGATCAATGGCTACGTCTACTAGAACTGTTCCTGGGTACAGTTCTTTAAGCATCTCGCGGGTAATTAAGTGAGGAGCTTTAGCACCTGGTTTAAGTACACCACCAATGATTAAATCGACGTTTGGAAGCATTTGGCGAATGTTCATTTCACTCGAATACACTAGGCTTACATTGGCTGGCATTACATCAGATAAGTAACGCAAGCGCTCCATATTAACGTCCATAATGGTAGTGTTAGCGCCCAAACCGGCTGTCATCTTTGCCGCGTTAACGCCTACTATGCCACCGCCTAAAATTAGTACATCTGCTGGAGGAACGCCAGGTACACCACCAAGTAGTTTACCACGTCCACCAAAGGTTTTCTCTAGGTACTTAGCGCCTTGCTGTGCGGCCATTCTACCTGCAACTTCAGACATTGGTACTAAGAGTGGAAGCCCACCATTTTTGTCTTCTACGGTCTCATAAGCAATAGCGATACATTTAGATTCAATAACCGCGTCAGTCAGTTCTTTTGACGCAGCAAAATGCAAGTAGGTGAACAAGATTTGTCCATCGCGCATTTTTGTCAGTTCTTCTTGATAAGGCTCTTTAACCTTAACAATCATTTCTGCACGCTCCCAAACTTCATCGGCGGTGTCTACAAGTTCTGCCCCAGCGGCAACATACATTTCGTCGGTAAAACCACTGCCATCACCAGCCGTTTTTTGAACCAAAACGGTATTTCCTGTTTTTACTAGTTGTAAGGCGCCACCCGGTACTAATGCTACTCGGTTTTCTTGTGGCTTAATTTCTTTTGGTAAACCTATAATCATTGAGCTATTCTTAATAATGTAAAAGGGGAATTTTTTAATGACCAAATGTACCACTATTTGCTAAGAATATGTGCTTTTTTCCATGCTATTATACAAGGAAAGTGCTTCTATATTTGTAGGGCGTTTTAACAAAATATCCTTTGTGACAGAGAATAAATGGCAGATTTAAAGCCATGATTGATAAATTATACTGGTAGAATCGTATGTTTTAGAAGAACTACAGGGCTCAGTTCTGAGATTTATAGCCTATAGATAGTATGTATTTCGCATACTTAGATAGCTTTATTACTCATAGATTCCTGATCACATTCATGTAATTAATTATACGGATCCATGATTATGGCTTTGAGTACTTATACGTTTAAATAACAGAACTAAGCTTGGGAACTAGCTTTAACTCTTATTTTAGGGGATAATCCAACCTATTTGAAAGCAAATGTTATGCATAATGGAATAATTAAGCACGCCAGATAGACTGCTGTTGCCCATACATTTGAAAAGACTGAAAATAAAATTTTTCACGTTTTAGGTCACAAAGATGCTTTAGATATGGATAGATCATTATCTTTTCTGTGACCATAGCAAGAAGGTTAGTAAATGAACCCCAAATTACCGTTATATGTGATTTTCATGGATGGAGAGCGATGGATACTTAACAGCGATAATGAAATTACTAGCTAGTTCGGGTATTTGCTGTATCAAACACCTTAATTCAACGCTATTTGTAAAAATAAGTAAATACTAAATAGGTTATTTTCTGCGTAAAACGCACCCATAAATAGGATGTTAACCTATTCATTACCTTGCGCTTACAATAGTTCAACCTTAGTTGGTGAAGTGCTAACCCTGTTAGGCAACGTACAATAGTACAACTATTAAAATTTTGAGCCGTAGTTTTGTTTTAGTATTGTTGTAGGTGACAGCACTCAACACCTCTATTTTGCTATAGTTACGTAAAACCAAACGCCATGAAGTTACATCGTATTCTACCCAGCCTACTTATTTGCCTGTTGAGTGTATTTTGGACGGAAACTTCACGCGCATTCGCCGCAATAACCAGACGGGGGTTGGCCTAATGAGTCACCTAAATCTGAGCTACAGCGCGGGCACCAATAAAATTAGCCAGATGGAAGACCCCAACCCCATTGATTTTTACAACTTTGGCTATGACGCGGCGGGCAATATGAACCTAGCCAGCCACCTCAGTTTAAGCGGGGCTAGCTACGACGAGCGCAACCTACCGGTGGAATTTAATTACCAGGTGAATAAACGCTTAGATATGGGCTATGATGCAGGAGCGCTGCGCGCGTACAAGGCTGATCAACTCGGCAACACCACCCACTTTGTTCGGGATTTAAACGGAAGCGTAATTGCTAGTTACTACAACGGCGCACTGCGCTACCATGGGCTGCTCGGCCCAGATGGCAGCCTTATCGGACAAGCCGATGGTACCAATCGCTTCTACTTCCTCAAAGATCATTTGGGAAGCGTCCGTACCACGGTAGATTTCACGAATACCGCGCTGGGTTACGATGACTATTACCCTTTTGGCAAAATAATGCCAGGTCGCTCTTCAAGCACCTCTACCCCAGAGGACGACTACAAATTCACCGGGCATCAAAGGGACGCTGAAATCGGACTAGACTATATGTTGGCTAGAAATTACGATCCACTTATCGGCCGGTTTATGCAGGTGGATCCTCTGGCAGGAGATTATCCTTCCATCACGCCTTACGGCTACGTGCTGAATAATCCGTTGGGTCTAGTAGATCCCACTGGAATGGCAGCTACTGATCCACCTTTTGGCAATGGGTGGTTAAAAAGCATGGTTAAGCAACTCGAAGGCTACTATATGGGGGTCAATACGTTTAGTGACCGAAACTATGTTAATACAATGCAAAGCGGGATTGGCAATGATTTAGGAAACGCTGCTTATTTTGGTGGAAATACGTTGGTTGATGCAACAGCCACAACAGCTGATTTTGTAAGTGATGGTTCAACATTGACAGCTGCTGGAGGCATAGGATTGACCTTGGTTGGAGGACTAATGGTAGGAACTGGATTTGGTGCAGTACCCGGAGCCGCAATGATGAGCACAGGTGCAACTATCACAGGTACCGCTCTTACGGTTGGGACTGTGGCTGATGCTACTTCTACTGTTGCAAAAGGGGTTGATGCTGTTGCCTTTGATGGTTCGATGAACTCTTTTATAACTCAGGGAAGTAAATTAGGCGTAAATTTATTAGGTAGTGTCTTTTTACCAAATGCTGGTGCTACAACATTGCGATATTTTGAAAGAGCTACTCAAGCCACTCGAAGAGTTCCAGCTTCTTTAGGAATGAAAAGAACAATGAATACTGCTGCAGATGCTACACAAGTCGCATTACCAACGATATTATTTAACGAGTAGCCTTTTATGGATCCAGTTGAGCTTAAAGAAAAATTAGCACTAAAATTAAATGACTTCTTTATAAATTTAGGTATAAATCCAATATATGGTGTTACAGTACTTTCTTTGATTATTTTGTTAAGTTACAAAAAAGACATGAAACGATGGGAAGAACTTTCAAAGTTGGAAAAGGCACAAATCGCTTCAGTCGCTTTTGCAGCAGCAGTCCTTACAATATTTAGCCTCTTAGGTTTGACGGGCTTAATCAATTTGCAGGTTTAAAACCTAAGAATAAAATATATTGAATAATTAAGATAGACTATATGCTCGCTCGCAATTACGACCCGCTGATAGGCCGCTTTATGCAGGTGGATCCGCTGGCTATGGACTACCCATCCATCACCCCCTACGGCTATGTGCTGAATAATCCATTGGGGTTGGTAGATCCTACTGGAATGGCGGCTACTGATCCACCATTTGGCAGTGGGTGGTTAAATAGTTTGGTTAAGCAACTCGAAGGATATTATATGGGTGTCAATACCTTTAATGACCGAAGCTATGTTAATACCATGCAAAGTGGAATTGGCAATGATCTAGGAAATGCTGCTTATTTTGGTGGAAATGCGTTGGTTGATGCAACAGCCACAACAGCTGATTTTGTAAGTAATGGTTCAACATGGACAGCCGCTGGAGGCATAGGATTGACTGTGACTGGAGGAATTATGGTAGCAACTGGAATTGGTGCTGTACCTGGAGCCGCAATGATGAGCACAGGTGCAACTATCACAGGTACCGCTCTTACGGTAGGAAATGTGGCCGATGCTACATCTTTAGCAGCCAAAAGCATAGATGCTGCTGCCTTTAATGGGTCTAGAGAAGCAGCTACTAATCAGCTTATTGAAACCACATTAAATTTTGGTATTAGCAAAATGGCTAATAAAGTTGCAGGATCATTTATACGTACAAACTCAGCAGGGCGTTTTATTAATTCATCCAATGGTCAATTTGTATCGAATAGGTACAGTTTTGGTATAACTGCTACACGCGATGCTACCAGTATAATAGTTCCCTTAGCATCACCTAATAAAACAGGCAAAATAGGAGGAAATTAATGGAAAACCCAAAAGACGCTTTGGCACGAGAAATTACAATTTATCTACAGAAAAATGGAATAGATCCAATCTACGCTGGTACACTATTTTCAATACTTATAGTATTTAGCTACAAAAATGACATAAAAAATTGGGATAAACTAAAGGGATGGCAAAAGGGTATTATTAAATCAACTATATTTGGAACAATTGTTATGATTGTAATTAGTATCCTGCGTCTTACAGGGTTGATTACTTTGTAAATATAAATAAACATTGAAAATAGTAGCTATATCAACCCCACCAACGACTATAGCTACCATATTGAGGGCTGGCTCGCGGCCATGAACGACCCGGATAACCTCTCCGGCGGTCGCCACTTTGGCTTTGAACTAGCCTACCAAGCTAACGGCAACGTGCTGAGCCAGCGCTGGCGCCAGAGCATGAACCTGCGCAGCTCGGCCTTGCAATACAACTACGCCTACAACGCTGTAGACTTCCTTACCAGCGCCACCTTTAGTGGCGGGGGCTACAGCAGCAGCGCCTACGATGTGACCGAGCTGGCCTATGATCTGGATGGGAACTTCACGCGCATCAGCCGCAACAACCAGACGGGGGTTGGTCTGCGCTCGCACCTAAACCTGAGCTACAGTGCAGGCACCAATAAAATTAGCCAGATGATAGACCCCAACCCCATTGACATCTACAACTTTGGCTACGATGCGGCCGGCAATATAAACCTCGCCAGCCACCTCAGCCTAAGTGGGGCCAGTTACGATGAGCGTAACCTACCTGTTGAGTTTAATTATCAGGTGAATAAGCGCCTAGATATGGGCTATGATGCAGCCGCGCTTCGCATCTACAAGGCTGATCAGCTGGGGAACACCACTCATTTTGTGCGGGATGTAAACGGAAGTGTGCTCGCTAGTTACTACAATGGCGCGCTGCGCTACCACGGGCTGCTAGGCCCAGATGGCAGCCTCTTTGGTCAGGCCGATGGCACTAGCCGCTACTACTTCCTCAAAGATCACCTGGGCAGCGTTAGAACAACAGTCGATTTTAACAATACCGCGCTGGGATACGATGATTACTACCCATTCGGCAAAATAATGCCGGGTCGTTCGTCTAGTAGTTCTACTCCCGATGATGACTACAAGTTTACCGGGCACCAAAGAGACGCTGAGCTGGATTTAGACTATATGCTAGCTAGAAATTATGATCCCCTCATTGGTAGGTTTATGCAGGTGGATCCGCACTATTTCAATTACAGTGATATTTCACCTTATATTTATGTTGGGAATAATCCATTGTCATTTATAGACCCTACTGGTAGAGATTGGTATGATATTAACGGTAGTATAGTTTGGTTTGATCAATCAGGTACTCTAGAAATTGAATTTGATGGTAAAATGGAGACTTATGAAAGCTTAGGGAAGAATGTACTAGTTAGTTACCATAATAGAGATAGTGATGGCAATGAAGAAATAAATACAGCAATCCATATGCTATATTTAGAGTCAAATACTTTTAATGCTTCAGCAAGGATTGAAGGCAATACAATACCTGCAAATATACTTACTATGAATACATTAGCCGAAGGTATTTACCCTGCACGTGAGCAAGCTAGGTCGCGTTATAATGGTGAACGGGCTTTAATAATTAACAACGGGTTAAACGTTTCAAACACTAAAGGAGGAACGATGAACGAAATATTCTTTCACAGAGGAAATACAGGTCGACCAAGCTTAATTACAGGTCAAGGAATTAATATATCAGAAGGCTGTATTGTTGGTCCGAGTTGTTCAGGTAGTTTACCCCGATTCAATGCCTTTATGCAATATTTAAAAGAATATAACGGAAATTTGTATTTAAGAAGTAACAGAGTAAAGAGATAATATGAAAAAAGTAAAATATTCTTTATTAATGGCTATACTTATTATATACTGTACGCATTGTAAAAAGCAAACATTCGATATTCAGAATACTAAATGGGTATCAAGTATTTCAAATTTACCATGTGATACACTAAATATTCAAAAAGATATTTACTTAAATTTCTCTTGTGAAATATATTCACATTATTATGGAACATTCTCACAAAACGGAGATACCCTAGTTTTAATAGAAATTGGAGAATATAATAATTCTGAAAAAATCTATTATCCTAATAAATATTTAAGAAAATTAATCTACATCCATGATAATAATACGTTGAGCCTAAGACAGGTATTCAGCTTAAAAAAAAATACATGGGAATTGGAGTATGATAATTTAGTACATTATATATAATAAGATTGATGAATAGTATAATTATGAATAAAATTTAAGCATTTTAACTATATACCTGATCAAATTTAATTTATATTCTATAAAATTGAATCAAATAATAATTGCGCCCTCCCGATGTTCGCAAAAAAGTAGGTACTATTTCAGCCGCAATAAGCGTAAACTCAGCTATTATAGATAGAATATTAAACCACACCCCAGATATGCTAAGCCAAACCTATAATTGACATAGTTATTTGCCACAGATGAGGGATGCATTAGCTATTTGGGAACGTGAACTACAAAAGATTACACTATTATGATTGACTGGACAGAACGTATAAAAATTGAACCTCTTTTCTACAGGATAAGTCGAGAAAAAGTAAAGTTCCTAAAGCCTTCCAATAATCTTAGGAAAACAAGAGATACGTTTGATCAAATGGTAGTTGAGAAAGCTTTAGAAGTCAATACTACTGCGGAACAGATTCTTTCGCATATAGATAAATTGAAATCGAATAAAAAATTTAATTTAAATGACCTTGCTAAGTTTCGAGAACTCAAATCTAAGACAGATGAAGCCAGTAAAAAATTTATTAGATGGTCAACATCATTTATTCAAGAGGTTGATAGACTTTGGTTACCACATATTAAAAAGACACTATCAGGTCACTTAACAAATCAAGATTTATTATTATTTGAAAAGATATTGGTAGATACTCTTTATACAGTTATTAATAGAATAGTCGATATTGAAGAAATAAAAAGGTTAGCTGATACTGTTTCGATTACAACAGACTCAAATAACAAGGTCGTTTTTTGTGGCAAGCATATAGCCAACATAAAATTCAGTGAAATAGAGGTGAATTGCATCTATTTTAATCCACACAAGGAATTTGAAGCATATATGCACAATAAAGATGTGATACTACTTCAACCAATTAGGAAAATATGGGCTGAGTTGCAGGCTTATGATTGGTATGTTAATAATCAAGTAAGTACAGAATTAAATAGCCAAACAGACTTACAAATTCGACATAAGCTACTATTAGCCAACTATAAACGTTTATTAACAAAATATGGAAATCAAAAGGATGCAATTAAAGCCTTTTTACGCCAAGAAGTACTAAATGTAGATAAGTATAGGTGGCCCCAAAAAGGTATGTCTTACGAGACTATAAAGAAGGATGTACAAACGCTTTTTCCAAAGGGATAAGAGAAATCAGTAAAAGGTATTTTTAGGTAATGTTAGATAATAATAAAATACCTAGATAAGTATAGTTATATCAACTATTTATAAGTGTCTAAGGTATTTTTGTAATAGTTTTTTCCCCCTTAGTGACATGATGAAATTAGATGTGTCAGTTAGAAACACTAGCTGACTGAACAAAACAAATAATTTCATTATGAAACTTTTAAAACCAACCAAAGTCTGTGAGTTGCTAGGCGTTAGCCGCACCACCTTATGGAGAACGGTAAAGAAAGATCCTTCTTTTCCTAAGAAGCGATACATTAGCCCAAACAGAGTAGGCTTTGTTGAGGCAGAAATCCATGACTGGATAGAAAAAGCCACTCAGCCGAGAACTACTACATTTGCAGGAGGCTGAGATGGGACATGCTTTATATAGTACCCTTCTACCGCAAGATGAGGTAGTACTGGTCAACGAGACTAGGGCTATAAAAGGGGACTCTTATATAGGTAGAGGACTCTTTACCTATAAGAGGATAAACAAAGAATACTACCAAATACGCTCCGTTTACATGACGGGCTTTATTGAGCATTTAGCAATAAATGGGTTTTATTACTTGGATACTCCTAGTGGCAGAGTCCTGGTTCATGAGCGAAATGGGATCGTAAAATCCATCAACTTCACCGCTATCAAGGATTTCTTTAGAGATCAACTTTCGGTTCACTTCGAGGATTCCCACTTTGAATACAATGGGATGGCGGCAACCGCTACCTACGATGAGAAAAAAGAGCTATTCTTGAATCAAGCTCATAGGGTTTTTAACGAAGCGATTTTGAATCATCTCAACTGCTTTAGTAAACCTATGTTGCAAGATTCCCTAGAATGCAGCTACGTAGCCTTTAGCAATGGCATTTTCAAAGTAACCAGTAACGATATCACGGTTATGGGTTACGATCAACTGGGGTCTCATTGTATTTGGCAGGATCGGATTATTGGTTTTGAGCTGCAATACGAGCCAAATAAAGCTAGTTTTAGCATGTTTGCTTCGCTATTAGGCAAAATTTGCAATAATAAAGCCACCCATTTTTTAACGGCACAAACCACCATTGGGTATTTACTTTGCCGTCATAAATCAAAAGCATCGGCAAAAGCGGTGCTGTTGTATGACCAGGAACTCTCTGAATCGGGCGCCCCACAAGGGGGAACGGGAAAAGGATTGTTCATGCAAGCCATAAGTAAATTAACAAATGTGGTTAAAATTGACGGAAAGCAGTATGTGCCAGATAACCGATTTAAATTTCAGTCGGTGAAAGCTTCTACAGATCTCGTTTTTGTGGACGATCCTAACAAAAATGTACGCTTTGAAGACTTTCACAGCGTCATTTCTGATGGTTGGAATTTCGAGAGCAAAAATAAAGACGCACGGTTTATCCCTTTTGAAGATGGGCCTAAACTAGCTATTGCTAGCAATAGAGTGCTTGAATCTGAGGGCAATACCAATAAACGTAGACAGCATATTCTTGAGTTTGGGCCCTACTTGCGTAGAAGACAAGAGCAAGGCAGTGAGCATCCCATCTTAGAAGAGTTTGGCGTAGAGTTTTTCAGTGAATGGTCTGAATCCAATTGGACGCTTTTCTACAGCTTTATGTTAGAATGCCTACAAGTCTATCTAGTTCACGGTTTAGTTCAGCTAGAATCAAAATCTACGGATGAGAACTACTTAATTCAACAAACGCATAAACCATTCATCCAATGGGCAGATCAGTACCATTGGGCTGAAGAGATAGATGCGCATCAAGTAGTTCAAGATTACCAAGCAATGTCTGGTGATACCTATATCGCCCAGCGAACGCTCACTAGGTGGCTACGAATGTGGGCAACCCAGCGAGGTTACCGCTTTAGCACGCGGCCTTCAAACGGCAAAACAATCTATCAGGTGTTTAAACCCGATCTATTTGAATAAGTAAGCCGATACCAAAAAAAAACAGTGGATAAGTGGAGTCAATTGGGACCTTTTTACAGGGGTACCCCTGCTATAACTACGACTTTGATTCCACTTATCCACTTTAAAATCAATTTTAAAACGTACTGAAACGTCATGAAAACAATGCAATTAAAAACAAGATTAGCTTCAGAAAAAGGCAAGTTTGATTGCCCTAGCCCGCAATGCACGGCAAAAAACCGCAAACGCACCTACAGCAGAGTGCTAGATATAGCATCAGAAAAACTCCTTCCTTATGAATTTGGCCGTTGCGATAAACCTAGCTGTGGCTATCAGCGGATTCCCACCAAGCAAGACCTAGTAAACCTAGGCATATTGGGAAGCAGTTTAATAAAGGATTCTACCTTCTCTTCTAGTGAGAATACTGCGGCTTATTGCGGTGCAAATCCGCAAAACCCTAGCTATTTGGAGCATTCGTTAGCACAAATCATGCACACGCTAAATCCTGAGTTATTAGAAAACAACCAACTTGTACGAGCTATAATACAGCAAAGTGGATGCAGCCTAGATAAAATTCTCAGCATTTTCAAAAAGTATGGTGTAGGCACCGTGACTAAAGGCGAATTTAAGGATGCACCCATTTTTTACCGCTACGATCAAAATAAGCGGATTTACCCAGGACAAATTATCACTTACGCAAATAATGGTAAGCGTAATAAATCAGCAAACAAAAGGATTACTAATAGTGGTATTTCACTAGATAAGACGTGTAAAATTAGTAAGCCCATCTATTTTGGCTCGCATTTAATCAAAGCGCCTTTCACTAAGAAAATTGGTTTGGTTGAGAGTCCAAAGACAGCGCTTATTGCCGCTTTGTACGAGCCCACCTTTATCTGGGTAGCAACCTGTGGCATGAGTTGCTTCTCCCCCAATGAAAACGGCAAGCTCCGAATGCAGCCGTTAAAACCGCACCCCATTGTGGTTTTCCCTGATGCAGATGCGTACAAAGATCATTTATCTAAAGATCAAAAGCCTAGAAAAGGTTGGGTTAGTTACGCCAATGATTGGAAAAAGATGGGTTATACCCTAAGTATTTCCACAATGGTACTCGCCCATTCCAAGCGTGCCGCAAACCGCAACAATACCGATTTAGCGGATATACTGCTACTAGACTCTATTGCGTGAACCAAAAAATAATTAAAAATTCAATTAAGAGGCTACTATGAATAATCTAACAAATGAACAAAAAATGCAGACTTTATCACTTAAAGTTGACATGCTAATTAAGCGAGGGAAAGTCTTTACTAACCAAGAGGTGTATACATACATAGAATGGTTTTACGGCAAAAAACGCTGGTGGACAGATAAGTACATTCTTCCTCGGCTACAATGGAAGCTACTAAAAGACCAAAGTTATCCGTACAAACCCATAGGAAAGTATATGAATATAGATGAGCTCAAAAGTAAACTACGTTCTATACTTGGAGATTATTGAGGTAGCTTAATAACCACGATCTTTTTTATATAATGACTTTATTAAAAACCGCATAACTACATGGTTTACGGCCAATCTAATAATTAAGCATAATGGAAAAGATCTTAAGTAGAGCATTATAGTGCGTAGTTTTAAATCACTATTACACAAAAATAAGCCCTTAACAGCGTTACAATAAACAAGAGTAGTAATACTTGTCAATAACTCAAGAATATGAGTAATACCATACAATGAATTATAACAAAAAACCGCTATAAAGGCGTTTTAACGGGTTTAGTATACTAGAAGACCTAGCACAACAACTTGCAGAATTATATGATTATATCCCAAAACAAGCGCTAACATTAAAAAGTAGGCATTTTTTGGGGTATAGGCATAAAAAAGCGCCTATTTCTCTGCAATAGCTATAGCCTAAGTTAGATGTTAAATGCCTAATGATGCCGTAATTAGCCGTTATATGAGGTTTTTTTATCAATTT
>Ga0306872_100678_pt1 | contig 12258 bp, 12 predicted proteins | sample AntRauMeHopE1498_FD_190455 | JGI IMG/M metagenome (GOLD analysis project Ga0306872, IMG submission 190455) | Saline lake microbial communities from Rauer Islands, Antarctica - Metagenome Hop E1 #498 (v2) (version 2) | ecosystem: Environmental > Aquatic > Non-marine Saline and Alkaline > Saline ...
GTGAGTCCACTAGATTCCCGCAAGTCAGCAATCCGCCCCCCAATGTTTGTTTCCGATTTCATAGAGGTAGTATAGCAGATGCGCTATGTGGTTGGGAAGTTGTGAACAGAGCTGGTCTATGTGTGATATTTGTAGTATAATATTGCTATGTCACAAGCTCTCAACATCCCTGATACTCACAAAGTTATCGAACGGCTCAAAAACGAAGCGGGGTTTTCTGAGGCTGCCGCCCGGGTATTGGTTGAAACTATCCAAGAAGCCAAGCTTATTGATGAACCAGTGAACAAAGCAGACTTGGCGCAACTGGAAATCAGATTGATGCGGATGATGATCACACAATTTGTTGCTACGGTTGGTACACTGGCCGCGCTCTACGCGATGTTTGCTTAGTATTTCTATAAATTTTAGATCGGGTATACTGTCAGCACTTATACCATGTCATTTTTCTCTAACCTCACACCCAAAGTTGGGATCGATTTGGGTACTACTAGTATTTTGGTATTTATCCCTGGGCAGGGGATTGTGCTCAATGAGCCGTCGGTGGTGGCGGTATCCGATGACAACAAGGTACTGGCCGTTGGCACCGAGGCCAAGCTGATGATCGGCCGCACGCCCGAGAGTATCCGCGCGTATCGGCCTATGCGCGATGGCGTGATCGCCGACTACCGCGTGACCGAGGCCATGCTGCGGTACTTTTTGCGTAAGTCTATGAGCAGTTTTAGCTTGTTTCGACCTGATGTAATGGTGTCGGTACCAGCGGGTGTGACCTCGACCGAGAGGCGAGCGGTGGTAGAAGCGGCCATGAAAGCCGGCGCGCGCAACGCCTTTGTGGTCAAGGAGCCGATCTTGGCTGCCATTGGTGCGGGCGTGCCGATCTATGAGCCGCAAGGGCATATGATCGTCGATATTGGTGGCGGTACGATCGACTGTGCGGTGATCAGCCTCGGCGGGATCGTGTCGGCCAACTCGGTCAAGTGCGCGGGCAACAAGATCGACGCCGCGATCATTGATTATGTAAAAAAGTCCCGCAACCTCGCCATCGGCGAAAAGACCGCGGAGGAAATCAAGATCGGTGTGGGTAGCGCTCTGCCACTAGAGGAAGAGCTATCTATGCACATCAATGGCCGCGATATGGTCAGTGGTCTGCCGCGCACCGTCGAGATCAAGAGTAACGAAATCGTCAAAGCCATCAGCAAAGAGCTCAAAGAAATGATCGCCGCGATCAAATCAGTCTTTCAAGAAACCCCACCCGAGCTATCAAGCGACATCATCGACAGCGGCATTATTATGACCGGCGGCACCAGCCAGCTGCGGAACTTTCCCGAGCTGATCCGCAGGCGCACCGGGGTAAAGGCCGTTGTAGCCGACCAAGCGCTATTTTGTGTAGCGAAGGGGACAGGAATCGCGCTAGAGCATTTGGATGTGTATAAGCGCGCGGTACTTGCCAAGAAATAATTATTGAGGTATAAAGTTATTAATTCAAACAAACCTGAGGAGGTCAAGATGTTTTGTAAGGTCTTTGTTCCATGTTTTCTAGCTCTGTGGCTCACCTGCGGCTTGGTCGCATTTGGGACTTACCTAAATGACAGGCGACTGGTTGCCAACGGCGCTGAGAATGCGAATCCTGTGACAATGTTCGCAATAAGCATTATTGGTGGCCCAATTGTGCTTGGTGGCTCACTCGCCTTACGCTAGTCATCCCCGCGCTCGCAAGATTTACTCTTGCGGGCGCGTTATACTATACCCAATGGAAGGTGCTCCCAAACAATTTTCTAATCCGCAGGAAGAGGTGGATTTCTTGCGGGCTAAGTTAGCAGAGCGGGAGCGTGGGCTGCTTGACTTGCAGCCTGAGATTGATCAGGTGGATCGCGAATCACTCGGCAAGCAAGAGCTGCAGTCGTATACCAGCTTTACCCCGCGCATGGTGCTGGATCCTAGCTATGAGCTGGCTGGGCAAGATATGTACGAGGCGATGGCTCTGGTCGAGACTGCGGCCGACCCAGTGCAAGAGATTTTGCAGATCGCGCTAGACAAGGGAATCAAGAACGCCCTGTCGGTACTAGAGCGCACCGACAACCCGCATACGATCGACGAGGTGCACAAGAAGCTGATCGAGCTGATCCAAAGCGGCGTGAGTATCGCAGACATGAAAGAAGGTGTGCCGCCGTGGCATGTGCTGCATATGACACTCTACGAGGTCACGCTGCCAGCGGCAGCTGGAGCTGAGGTGGCTGCCCCGCCCCTTAGTGAGCTGGTGGGCAAGATGGAGCAGCTGCTGGCTGGGCTGCGCACGATCGGGTCGGTCAAGTCTGGCAATCACTTTGTGTTTGAAATTGCGGTGACCAACGACAGCGAGGATATTGTGTTTTATGTGGCGGTGCCCAATGAATTTACGACCTTGTTTGAAAAGCAGACGCTGTCGCTGTTTCCACATGCCGACTTGGCGCTGCAACCGCACGACTACAATGTCTACATGGATGGCGGCGTGACGACCGTAGCTGAGCTGTCGCTGACCAAGCACCCGATCTACCCGATCAAACCCGTGGGGGAATTTGCAGCTGATCCGCTGGAGGTGCTGCTCAATGCCTTTTCCAAAATCGGCCGCGCCGAGGGTGCGGCAGTGCAATTTGCGGTGCGCTATCCGCAGGCCAAGTATTTTGAGACGTACAAGGAGATCATCAGGCAAGTGGAAAAAGGCCTCAAGCCACACGAGGCTATCGCGCGCAGTACCACCGGCGGCGCCATCATGGCCGAGATGGGAGGCATGCTATTTGGCACCAACAAAAAGCCCGAGGCAGACGCACCACCTAAAGAAATCGACACCCAAGCGGTGGAGTTATTCCGCCAGAAAATCGCCAAAGACATCGTCGAGGTGAATGTGCGCTTGGTGGTGTCAGCCAAAGACGCAGCGCGGACGCACTCGATGCAGGGTGAGCTGCAGTCGGCCTTCTATCAATTTAATACCGTGGCCAGCAACCAGCTGAAATTCACCGTGCTCAAAGGCTCGGCTTTGCGCCTAGGTGAAAAGGCGTTTTCTTTCCGCCAGTTTGATGCCAAGAAGGTGATTCCGCTAGGGATCGACGAGCTGGCGACGCTCGCGCACTTTCCAGCCCACGGTGTGCAGGCGGCGCACCAATTCAAACAATCCTACGCCAAGACCGCACCCGCGCCGTCGAATATTCCTGATCAAGGCACGCTACTGGGGATCAATCGCCACCGCAACGTCGAAAAGCAGATCTTTACCACGGCCGAAGATCGCCTGCGGCATTTCTATATTATCGGTCAGACCGGAACTGGAAAGACGACCCTGATGAAAAACATGATCGTACAAGATATCTTGCGCGGTGACGGGGTATGTATGATCGACCCGCACGGCACTGACATCGAGGATGTGCTGGGCGCGGTGCCGCCTGAGCGCGAGCAAGACGTTATCTACTTTGATCCATCGAACCTCGACCACGTTGTGGGGCTCAATATGCTCGAGTACGACTACAGCAAGCCTGAGCAAAAAACCTTTGTGGTCAACGAGCTGTTCTCGATCTTCCAAAAGCTATACGGCGCCAATCCAGAATCGATGGGGCCGATGTTTGAGCAGTACTTCCGCAACGCCACCATGCTGGTGATGGAGGATCCCGAGAGCGGCAACACGCTGATGGATATCGGCCGCGTGCTATCTGACGCATCATACCGCCGCAAAAAGCTCGCCAAGGCGACCAATCCAGTGGTGGTGCAATTCTGGAAAGAGATCGCTGGCAAAGCGGGCGGGGAAGCGGCGCTCGAGAATATCGTGCCTTATATTGTGTCTAAGTTCGATGTATTTACCGCCAACGACTACATGCGGCCGATCATTGGCCAACAGCACAGCTCGTTTGATTTCCGTGAGGTGATGGATAGTAAAAAAATCTTGCTGGTGAACTTATCGAAAGGGCGCCTAGGCGAGATCAACGCCAACCTGATTGGTATGATCATCGTTGGAAAGTTACTCATGGCCGCGCTGTCGCGCGTCGACGACCCCACCAAATCCTTCCCGCCGTTTTACTTGCACATGGACGAATTTCAGAACATTTCTACCAACTCGATCTCGGCGATTTTGTCTGAAGCCCGCAAGTACAAGCTTGGCCTCACGATGGCGCATCAGTTTATCGCGCAGCTGCAACCCGATATTAAAGACGCGGTGTTTGGCAACGTTGGCTCGATCGCGGCGTTCAGGGTAGGTCCTGAAGATGCGCAGTTTCTAGAGCAACAATACGCGCCGACCTTTAGTGCCAGCGATCTGATGAACGTGCCCAATCGCAATGCCTTTATGCGCATGTTGGCCGACGGTACGCCGACCCAGCCGTTTAGCCTCGGCACGCTGGCGCCAACTGAGCCCAACCTTGCCCACGTGCAGCAGATGGTCGCCATGAGCGCAGCCCGGTACGGCACTCCGCGCGCAATCGTCGAGGCCGATATCATGGCTCGCTACCAAAAACCAGCGCCGCCGCCTTTGTCGCTGTAGTGTATAATCACTCATATGTTACCTGAAGTTGAGCAAGAAATTGATCTAGAATCAGCCGATGGTCGGGCGCTTTTGCTTGAAGAAATTGAGGACTTGGCGCTGACCTGCGACACCGCCGACGACGCGGAGGATTTTGCCAACGGTGTGGTGTATCAGCTGCTTGATGAGATCCAAAGTGTACTAGTTGAGATCGATGTCACCCAAGCCAAAGGCGAAGAAATCACCGACACCCAAGTTGAGCTGGTGCAAGAGCTGTATGATCAGCTAGTGGACGAGGTCGAAATACCCACAGTGACCAACTTCTACGACAGACCCAGGCGCGTCGATATGATTTTGAGTGATGAAGGAAGTGAAGGGTCGGTGCGAATCACTAATCGCATGTCAGTACCAGAGCCAGTGGTGGAATTTGAACAGCCAGAATTAGAAACCCAGCCTGTAGTCACCGCGACCATTAATCATCGCCTGCCAGAGAAGCAACCCAAGCCTGAGATCGATTATCAGGCGGAAGAGCAACAGAGAGTGAGAATTGCCATTGCACAAATTGAAAAGCAATCATCTAGCACATTTGACTCGTGGCTGAGTGATTATGTCAGTCCGTACGCGGCTTTGGGCGCTGAATCATTTGCCGAGCTGGCATTCTTGGCCGAGGCGCCACTGTATTCAAGAGGGTATCTAGAGCTCAAGCAGCTACTGGCAACCAAGCGCGTCACCTATGAATCATTTCAGTCTTGGGTGCAATATTTTGATGATATGAAAGAGGTGGTAGAGGGCGCCGAGCACCTGAGCTTTGCCCAAGTAATTGAGGAATACTTGGCTATTATTACCGAGCCGTAATACACAGTCTCGGGTTGTTAACATCAAACTCTAACAACCAAGAGTGATATAATACAGATATATGTTGAGTTCTCGTTCTTCTGGTGGGTTTGCTTTTGATACAGCAGAAGCAGTTTTGCAAGTATTAGCGTCTATTCGTAATAGCGAAGCCACAACTGATCAGAAAAACGAACTCCGCGATCTAGTATTGTCATACACCAACGGTGGTAAGGATCCTTCTGTTCAAATTCAAATCACGCAAAAGCTCCAGAGCCTAGGTGTTACTCCAGTGGCACGCAAAGAATCGACCTTACCAAAAATCATCCATGATTTTGGTTCAGCTCGAAATGTACCCACCTTTCATCCTGGTGTCGCTCCAGTCAGCGCTACACCTACACCTACACCTACACCTACACCAGCAGCTGCCTCGGTGCCACCCGCAGTTGTAGCCACCCCAGTTCCAATTGCACCCCAAGTTCAAAAGCCGATTGATCCGACACCGATACCAGTTGTTCAACCAACACCAACACCAGTAGCGGCTGCTACTCCCGTTGACTTACCCTCGGCACCAGTAGGTATTTCGGTTGATAAACAAACAGAAGGAGCGCTTGATAGAGTGCGAGAAATCAAAGCTCTGGTTAATCAACAGGGAGGTAACCCAGTTAACTTGGTAGATATTAATAATGAAGTTGGTCGCGAATATATGTCGGCGCTGCTTAATGCGATGAAGCAGCTTAACTCGGGAGTTGGGGTGATCGAGGCGATGCAGCGACTAGAGTTAGCCTACACTTCTGTTGATAGTGTCCTTAAGGATAAGGATATGAATAAACCGGCTGAAACAATCCTGCCAGTACAACCACAACCACCTGCACCTCTGGCTGCATCCATCGCTACTCCCGTTGAGGTTACTCGTACTCCAGAACCAGAAGTCCAACCAGCCCCAAAAGTTCCAGAGCCACCACAACCACCACAACCACAACCAGCCGCAGTATCCGCGTCAGACTCGCGATGGAACAGTCCCGCAGTGCAACCTAAGCCTGCACCAACTGTGGTACCAATCAGCAACCCTACACCGACGGCTGCACCAGCACCGCAGTCAAGCGTCTCGCCGGTCCGTTCTATCAACGCTTCTTCGGCACCACTAAAGTCAATCGATGATCTACCCACTGCTGCTTCGCTAAAGACATCTGCCACTGGTGATCCTTTGATGACAACCGAGGTATCAAATGGTCTCAATCAGCTGCTATCTGACTGGATGTTGTTCAAGAAAAGCGGCTTGTTTGGCACTGGTCCAAAAGGGATTGAGCATCCACTGTATGCTAAGATCAAAGACCTACAGATTCCACTGCTACTAGCAGGACGCTTCGAAGGAGCAACCCAAGAAATCAAGCAAAGTGTCACCGACTATATGAACGGTTGGCGCTACGAGCAAGGAATTATCTATGAGCAAGGCGAGACCTTTGATCACTATTTGCGCCGGGTTATCAGACATATTCTTGATTTGCAAAAGTAAGCTGGCTGTCGCACAATGACGACATGAATCATCACGCCCAGATTGTCCGCACCAATGATGTACCTGGTTATCAGTATGTTACGTCAGGGTCGACTGTAATCGAAGTAACCATTGACCGATTTGGTATCGACGACGCGCGAGCTATCTCAGCCCAAGCGCAGCTACGACCAGCCACCAGCGCAGGGCAAGTGTTTGTGATCAAAACCAGCTTCGTGAATCATGAAGCGCAAAACGCTCTCCTAAAATTATTTGAAGAGCCTCCAGCTGACACGCAGTTTGTGTTGGTACTGCCGCCGGCTTTTCAATTATTACCAACCTTACAATCAAGAATTGGAATCGAGAATGCAGACACGACTGGTTCAGTTGACGATTCAGTCTGGCAAGCGTTTATCGTGGCTACCCACGCCGAGCGCCTTAAGCAGATCGAGCTGTGGCAGAAATCCAAAGACCCAGCCTGGCTAATGGCGATGACACAAGGTGTGCACGCAATTGATACCAAAGAATTGTCGCGCGCGGCGCTATTAGTAGTGCAGCTGGTTGGCGCCAAACTACAAACCCGAGGCGCCAGCAACAAAATGCTACTCGAGCACCTAGCGTTGGCAATACCACTTCGAAAATAGCCTGGGTGGTGGTACACTACCAGTATTATGGAAACCAACGATATTTCACCTAAATTACAAGAAGCCATCGAATGGCTCAAAAAGGAATTTGCCGCGATCCGCACTGGGCAAGCTTCACCAGCGCTACTCGATGGCGTGCGGGTAGATAGCTATGGCGCGTCGATGCCGATGAATCAAGTAGCGACCGTCGGGGTAGAAGATGCGCGCACCTTGCGGATTTCACCGTGGGACGCCACCCAGATTCCTGCGATCGAGAAGGCGATCCAGCTGGCCGACCTTGGTGTATCGCTATCGACTGATTCGTCGGGAATCCGAGTGATCTTCCCAGAGCTGACCGCTGACAGGCGAGTGCAATTACAAAAGCTTGCCAAGAGCAAATTCGAAGACGCGCGCATTAGTGTGCGCTCAGTCCGCGACGAAGCTATGAAGCAGATCGAAAAGCTAGAAAAAGACGGCGAGATCGGCGAAGACGCTAAATTCTCCCAAAAAGAATCAGTTCAGAAAAAGGTCGAGGCGACCAACGCCAGCCTAGAAACTCTATTTGCCAGCAAAGAAGTATCACTCACAGCCTAGGTTATGTCAGTGTTACTTTTCTTGGGAGTGCTATTTGTGCTTATTTTGGTACACGAATGGGGGCATTATATCGTCGCCAAAAAAACTGGCATGCGGGTAGACGAGTTTGGGATTGGCTTTCCACCCAAGTTGTTTGGTATCAAGCGCGGCGAGACCGAATACACCCTCAACGCGCTACCAATTGGTGGATTCGTGCGGATCTTTGGAGAAAATGGCACTGACGTGGCCGATGGCGACCGAGCCTTTGGAGCACGCCCCAAGTGGGCGCAGGCGCTCGTGCTGATCGCTGGGGTGGTCATGAACGTTTTGTTTGCGTGGCTGTTGTTCTCGATTACGTTTATGGTGGGAGTGCCAACTGCGGTTGATGAAGCCACCGCTGGCCCCGAGGCTGAATTATTTATTTTAAATACATTGCAAGGTAGCCCAATTGCGGTGATCCCAGCTGGATCAGTCATTACTGCAGTGGCAGCAGGTGACCAGCAGTTAGATACTGTGACACCCACAGCCTTTACCGAGTTTGTCACCGCAGTCTCACCGCAAGTAATCGACATTACTTATGAAGCCGACGATGCCGTCTCGACAGTCGCAATCACTGCTGTGCAAGGTTTGGTCGCTGATGAGCCAGAGCGCTACGTGGTCGGTGCATCGCTCGCACTGGTCGAGCAACAATCGATGTCATTTTTGGCAGCGATTGGCGCGGGTGCACAGTCATCGATCGATGGCTTGGTCGCGATCACCGTTGGACTATTTACCTTACTCGGGCAAGCGATCGCTGGCACCGCTGACTTTACCCAGGTGGCGGGGCCAGTCGGGATCGTTGGTATGGTCGGCGATGCTGCTGCGTTTGGCTGGGTCGCACTACTGACCTTTACCGCGATCATCTCACTCAACCTCGCCGTGATCAACCTGCTACCACTACCAGCACTCGACGGTGGGCGGCTGATATTTGTAGCGATCGAAGCTATCACCGGCAAAGAAATCCCACCCGAGTGGGCCGGGCGAATCAATCTGGTAGGGTTTGGGCTGCTACTCTTACTGATGGTGCTGGTGACGTACAACGATATTATAAATCTACTTTAATTCAAACCACATGCGACAATCTCAACTTTTCACCAAGACTCAGAAAGAAGCGCCAACTGACGAGCTGGCTTTGAATGCCCAGTTATTGATTCGCGCTGGTTTCATTCACAAAGAAATGGCGGGCGTATATCAGCTCCTGCCGCTTGGATTGATGGTGGTACAAAATATCAAGCAAATTGTACGTGAAGAAATGGCATTAATTGGAACCAACGAAATGTTGGCCACCAATTTGCAGCCCAAAACCGTGTGGGAAAAAACGCATCGTTGGGATGACGACGTGGTGGATGTTTGGTTTAAGTCAGAACTGAAAGCTGGTGGGGAAGTTGGGCTTGCTTGGAGTCATGAAGAGCCGCTGGCTAACATGATGATTAACCACATCTCAAGCTATAAACATTTACCAGTTGCAATCTATCAATTCCAAAACAAACTCCGCAACGAGGTGCGCGCCAAAAGCGGTATGATGCGCGGGCGGGAATTTATCATGAAAGACGCGTATAGTTTTGCTGCAACCGAAGAGCAGCACGATGCTTTTTACGAAGCTTCCAAAGTTGCTTACACCAAGTGTTTCGAGCGTATGGGGGTTGGCGACGATACTTTCATCACCTTTGCCGCTGGTGGAGCGTTTACCGAATTCTCACATGAATTCCAGACCATCTGTGAAGCTGGTGAAGATATCACCTACATCAACAAAGAAAAGGGAATTGCGATCAACGAAGAAGTACTAGAAAAAGCCGACCTAGCCGAGCTCGGTGTCACGCGCGAAGAGTTGGTCGCAACCAAAACCGCCGAGGTCGGCAATATCTTTAACTTTGGCCGCAGTAAAGCGGAAGAAGTTGGGCTGTACTTCAATGATGAATCTGGTGAGCGGATTCCGGTCTGGATGGGTTCATACGGTATTGGTATCACTCGCATGATGGGAGTGATCGTAGAGAAATTCGCTGACGCCAAAGGCATCGTCTGGCCAGCATCAGTCGCACCATACCAAGTCCACCTAGTCGGCCTCAACAGCGACGACGCAGCCATCAAAGACTGGGCCGACGGCATCTACACCACCCTCAAGTCAGCTGGAGTATCAGTATTATACGACGACCGCGACGAACGACCTGGCGCCAAGTTCGCCGACAGTGATTTACTAGGCATGCCATACCGCGTAGTAGCCAGCCGCAAAGGGAAAGAATCAGGCGAGTTCGAAGTAGTGACTCGCGCGACTGGAGAGGTGCGGAGTCTGAGCGAGGAAGAGCTGCTGGCGGACTTTGGTAAGGAGTAGGGCTGCGACTGGATGTAAGTAATACCATAGCGAGCTTTTCGCAAGCACACTCGACTCGCATCCGCTCCCTGAGTGTATCTTCCAAACACTCGCTGTGGTGGTTTGGGTGTTTTGCAGTGCTGATAGTTTGTCTCAGTGCTAGGTGTCACCTAGCACACCTACAGAGTCCCAGTCTCCGGATTAAAAACTGATTTGCTCTTCAAATGGCTTGGTACCGTCAACAATAATATCTGCCTTTTCTTTTGGATTATCGCGCTTTAAATACACGTCTTCCTCTGCCAGCCATTTTTCCCAAAGTATAGCTAATTCTTCTTTATCTTTTCCGTTTCCAACATCTCTTGCTACTCCACGAACAAGACAGATGTGTTTAGGGGTGTCTACAAAGATACTTAAGGAAATATAATCTTGAAACTCTTTTCGAGCTGAACTCATGCCTTCTAACATCATTATATTTGTTACAGGTTGATTTGAGACTTCTTTAGGATGATGGTCTTTCCACCAACTTGTAGGTTGATATGTAAGCGTTTTTGATCCACCTAAAATTGGTTGGAATACTTTCTCAACCACCATAGGCCACCAATCGTACATGTCATCCCAATTTGCAAAATCATCAGTACGAATAACTTCTGCATTTAGCTTTTGTGCCAAAAGTTTCGCCAAAGTAGATTTACCAGAGCCACAATGTCCATCTACTGCAATAAAAGTAATAGCTCCAACTTTTGGATTAGTTGCTTGCAGCTTCTCTAAGATATTTATCATACTTTAATTATAACAAATCAACACAAAACCTGGTGTTTTGTACTTAAGAGTCAGCTAGTAAAAACAAAAACGCCCATGATAACAAACATGGGTCGCCAAATTATTTAACCGAAGAACTAGTTACGTGGTGTACGAGACGACCTTTGGAGCCGTCTCGTGTCGTTGGTGTTAGTCGCCAATGCTCATTGCATTTGTAGCTTCGGCGGTACGGTGTTTGACACCGTCGATCATGATCATGATTGCTTCCATGGACTCAATCGAGGGATTGTTGCTGAACCCCTCAAGAGCATGATTTGTCGCCTTCATGCCACTCAAGACGGCATCGAGGGCGGCAATTGCCTCATCCATATTGGCCAAGTCGGCCTCGAGCGCAGCTACCGCAGCCTCGTCTTCGACCAGAATCCGCGCTTCTTTCTGATCGCTGGATTCCCACCAGCCAACCTGGTTGGTGGCAATGGTTGCGATCAAGGTAGTTGCAGCCACAATACTCATTGTTTTCAAGTGCATCGGAATATCCCTCCTAGGGATCATGGTACGGTTGGTTTCATTAAATTAGTCACCGTACTCTATTTAATACTATATACTAAAGTAATGACTTTGTCAAGTGCGATGGTCTTAGCTAATCACCCTAAACGCACAACACTCTCAGCAGTAAATAATCCCAAAACCACCACAACGGGTGTTTGAGGGATGGCTTGAGCGGGCGGATATGTCGGTGCTAGGTGACACCTAGCACACACCTAGCACACTAGACCCTATTTATCAGCAGTAAAGAACAGCAGCCCCACCACAACGGGTGTTTGGGGGATGGCTTGAGCGGGCGGATAGCGAGTCTGACCGCGTTCGCCGAAAAGCGCATCAGGCTATTCCTTACTAACCTCCGCCGCTCAGCCACTTCACCACGTCGCCACCATGAACCATCACCACTTTTGCTGCGAAGTCGCCCTCGTAGTATACTGACTGGTATGAACATAGTGTCGCGCTACATCAGCCGTATATTGGCAACCCTTTCGACTGATATTGCTATTGACCTAGGTACGGCCAATACGCTGGTGTACGTGAAAGGCAAGGGGATTGTACTCAATGAACCCACCATCGTGGCGATCAACAAAAAAACTGGCCAGCTGGTAGCGGT
>Ga0306872_100680_pt1 | contig 12238 bp, 12 predicted proteins | sample AntRauMeHopE1498_FD_190455 | JGI IMG/M metagenome (GOLD analysis project Ga0306872, IMG submission 190455) | Saline lake microbial communities from Rauer Islands, Antarctica - Metagenome Hop E1 #498 (v2) (version 2) | ecosystem: Environmental > Aquatic > Non-marine Saline and Alkaline > Saline ...
TGGCTATTGTGCTTTCGGACCCCGAAGCCCAGATTGACTTTTCCAGAGTGGTTCACGGCGAGCAGAAGTTCATCTATCAAAGACCAATCATTGCTGGTGATGAGCTATCTAGTGAGCTGACTGTCTCGAGCGTGAAAAGCCTGGGCGGGAACCACATGGTTGTCTTCGACACCGAGATATTCGATCTAGAGAACAAGCTGGTCTGCACGGCCATCTCAACTCTTGTAGTTAGGGGTGCTTAATGCCTGAATATTCCAAGCTCGCAATTGGGGAGATTATCGGCGAGCAAAGCTTCCGGTTGACTCGAGATTCGCTGGTTAGATACGCCGGAGCCTCCGGGGACTTCAACACCATTCACTATCGCGAGGATATAGCCGAATCAGTTGGCTTACCCGGAGTGTTGGCTCACGGCATGCTCTCCATGGGGCTAGCGGTTCAACCAGTGGTTTCTTGGCTCGGAGATTCCGGCAAAGTTTTGGATTACGGGGTTCGTTTCACCAAGCCGGTTGTCGTGCCTGCTAAGGGCGAGGCCGTTCTCCTAGTAGTAGCCAAGGTTGCCGTTTTGGATGAAGAAACTCAAAAGGCAAGAATCGATCTGACTGTAAGTTTTGAAGAGAGCACTGTGTTGGGTAAAGCCCAAGTTTGGGTGCAACTTTGACTCTAATTAATCCCACGGCGCTCGCTAACTACACCACCATGAAGGTGGGCGGAATTCCAGCGAGCATGAATCTTTGCGAGAGTGCCCGAGAGCTTTATGAGGCGGTAATCGAATCCTGGCTTAGCAATGAGCCATTCCACATTTTGGCTGGCGGATCAAACACCGTCTTTGCCGAAGATCTAAGCGATCTGAACATTATTTTGGTGGCAAATAAGGGCATCGAAGTGTTTTCTGAGACCGAAACCGAAGTGCTTCTTAGGGTCCAAGCTGGTGAGTGGTGGGACGATTTAGTCGCCTGGTGTGTTTCTCACGGATACGCCGGGCTCGAAGCGATGAGTGGAATTCCTGGTTCAACAGGCGCCACTTTGGTGCAGAACGTTGGAGGCTACGGCCAGGAGGTTTCCCAGGTCATCACTCAGGCAGAGTTTCTGGATAAAGAGACGCAGCTGGTTAAGATCAAGCCGGCTTCCTTCTTTGAATTCAACTATCGCGATAGCGCGTTGAAGCGCGATCTTGAGGGCGTTATTGGTTGGGTGGAATTCAGACTTCAAAAACTCGGTGGCATGAGCGTTCCAATGGCATCGGGTCAGATCACCAATCACCTCGGTGAACCCTACGGTTCTCAACTTCCATTGCAGATTGTTCGCGACACCGTGCTGGAACTCAGAAGCTCGAAGGGCATGGTTATAAAACCCGAGGATTCTGACAGCTTGAGCTGCGGCAGTTTTTTTACGAATCCTGTTGTGAGCTACAACAAGTCTTTGGGGTATCCAGAAGACATGCAGCGCTGGGAGATGGAATCGGGGGATGTAAAGCTTTCCGCCGGCTGGCTAATCGAACATGCTGGCTTCCCAAAGGGTTATAGCCTGCCTGGTTCGAGGGCAGCAATCTCCTCTAAGCATGCGCTAGCCATAATCAACACCGGGGGGGCTCAAGGCACCGAGATTCTTGAACTCGCTAGGCTCATTCAAGATCGCGTTGCAGCGCGCTGGGGCATCAACCTGGTACCTGAACCGAACCTGATTGGCTTCTAAGAACGACCAACCGATTAGATTTTTACTAATTTATGCAAAGAGTTTCTGCAACCTTTGAATGCCCTCAAGCAACTGGTCATCCCCTAGGGCATAGCTCAATCTCAGATAACCACTTGGGCCAAATGCCTCACCCGGCACCATTGCGACCTCGGCCTTTTCGAGGGCAAAATCGGCCAGCTCCAATGAGCTGTTGAGGGTGACGCCGTGCCAGGATCTACCCAAGAGACCTGAGACATCTGGGTAAACGTAAAACGCCCCCTCGGGCATTGGGGTTAGCACCCCGGCAATTTTATTTAGCTCACTAACCGCGAGTTTGCGCCTTCTGTCAAAGGCCAAAAGCATATTTTGGACCGGGGTTTGGTCGCCGGTAAGGGCAGCTACTCCGGCACGTTGTGAGATGTTGGAAACATTCGAGGTTAGGTGGGATTGCAGATTGTTGGCGGCTTTGGCAGCATCCAGCGGGCTTACCATCCAGCCCAATCTCCAACCGGTCATGGCATAGGTCTTGGCGACTCCATTAACCATGATTGTTCTATCACTAAGCTCTGGAACTAGCTCGGTTATTGAGTGGGCGTAAGCCCCGTCGTAGGTGAGGTTTTGATAAATCTCATCCGAAACCACCCAGAGGTTCGGCTTTGAGGCAACCCAGTTTCCGATGTCTAGGATTTCTTGTTTGGTGTATACGGCTCCGGTTGGGTTTGATGGGGAGCACATCAAAAGCGCCTTGGTGTTTTTGTTGTAAGCGGCTTCTAGTTGGTCAACGGTGACTTTATAGTCCTTATCGCTGCCGGCAAATACATCGACCTGCTTGCCTCCGGCAAGCTTGATTGCCTCAGGATATGTGGTCCAGTAAGGGGTTGGCACCAACACCTCATCGCCTGAATCAAGGATCACTGCGAAAGCTTGATAAACAGCCTGCTTGCCTCCGTTAGTGACCGTTACCTGAGCAGCCGACACCTCGGTGCCAGAGTCCTGTTCGGTTTTCAGCGCAATAGCTTCGCGGAGTTCTGGGAGCCCGGCGGCTGGGGTGTAGCGGTGGTTTTTGGGGTCTTTTACGGCCTGAAGGGCTGCTTCAACAATGTGCGCGGGAGTTGCAAAATCCGGCTCTCCCGCGGCGAAAGAAATGACATCCTTACCTTCAGCCTTAAGGGCTTTAGCTTTCGCATCTACCTTGAGAGTGGCGGACTCGGCGATGGCAGCGATTCGTTTCGAAATGCGGGATTCACTCATGCTTTCTAGGATACTTGGATGAGCTGGCTCTTGGCCCGAAAAGCCCTTTGCATTGTGCGGCTTTAACGCCTAAACTCTTTTAAGTTGACATCTGCCGATAACTAATCTGGCGACAAATTCACTAATAGATACCAATCTAGAAGTGTGTCTTCGCTGGGTGGCACTTGAAACCAAGCCTTGTGCCCGTTCGGTTGATGGCGATGGCAACATTTAGGGCGGTAGTTCAATTGGTAGAGCATCGGTCTCCAAAACCGAAAGTTGCAGGTTCAAATCCTGTCCGCCCTGCGTTTTAAGGAAAGGTTACAAATGGCAGAAGAGAACGAGAGAGCCTCGGAGGACCTGGTCGAAGTAGCGAAATCAGACGCTGAAAAGACCAAGAACCCTCTGCAGCGAACTGTGCTGTTTATCAAGCAGGTGCTCGCCGAGCTCGGCAAGGTAACCAAGCCGAGCCGCAAGGAACTCATCAACTTCACCGGCGTGGTGCTCGGCTTCGTAGCCGTTGTGATGGTCATCATCTCCGGTTTGGACTGGGTGTTCTTAAACGTCGTAACCTTCGTATTTGCAGGATAAAGAGGATTAATTGTCAGATTTAAATTTCAGCGACGATTCAGTCGTTAGCGAGCCGGTCGAAATTGCCGAGCCAGCCATCGATGAAAACGTCGATCTAGATAACACCGATTCAGTCGAGGCTAGTAACGAAGCTAGCCACGAGATGGACGGCTTCCAAATCGAAGAGGTTCCCGTATTAGTAGTTGAAGAAGTGCCAGCGCCGGTGGAAGAAGAAGACCCCTATTTCAAATTCCGCCAGGAGCTCCGCGAGCAGGCCGGCAAGTGGTACGTAGTGCACTCCTACGCAGGCTACGAGCGCAGGGTGAAACAGAACATTGAAACTCGCAAGGCGGCTCTTGTCGGTGGCGATGAGATTTTGCAGATTGAAGTTCCAATGGAGGAATCCATTGAAATCAAAAACGGTCAGCGCAAGCTTGTTTCTAAGGTTCGTATTCCCGGCTACGTGCTAGTCCGCATGGAGATGACTGAGGAGAGCTGGTCGCTAGTTCGCCACACTCCAGCCGTAACCGGGTTCGTCGGTAATTCTCAGCACCCAACGCCACTTAGGCCAAACGAAGCTTTTGAAATGCTAAAGCCGCTTTATACCCCGGAGGAAACCGAAGAGGTTAAAACTGCGAAAGCCAGCGGTAAAGCCAAGGGCAAGAGCATTCCTATTAAAATCGATTTCTCGGTCGGCGAATCCATCCTCATCAAAGATGGTTCATTTGCCGGTCTTCCAGGCACCATCTCGGAGATCAAGCCAGAATCAGGCAAGGTCACCGTACTGGTTTCACTATTCGAGCGTGAGACTCCGGTGGAGCTGTCCTTTGACCAGGTCGGCCCACTGAACTAACCCACAAAGAAAGAAAAAAATGGCACCCAAGAAAAAAATCACAGCTCTGATCAAGCTTCAGATCCAAGCTGGCGCTGCTAACCCAGCACCACCGATTGGACCTGCACTTGGTCAGCACGGTGTGAACATCATGGAGTTCTGCACCCAGTACAACGCAGCCACCGCTGACCAGCGTGGCAATGTTGTTCCGGTTGAGATCACTGTGTATGACGACCGTAGCTTCACATTCATCCTCAAGACCCCACCAGCTGCTGAGCTAATCAAAAAGGCAGCCGGAGTTCCTAAAGGTTCAGGCACCCCGCACACCGTAAAGGTTGCGCACCTAACCCGTGATCAGGTCATGAAGATTGCTGAAATGAAGATGTCAGACCTGAATGCGAACGACATCAACCAAGCAGCAAAGATCATCGCTGGAACAGCTCGCTCCATGGGCGTAACAGTAGATCTGTAAAAAAAAACAAAAAACTAACCAAATAGTCGTGGGATGGGTCGCGCAGACCCGGACACCACAACTGTGACCAATTAAGGAATATCAGCATGGCAAAGCGCTCAAGAGCTTATTTAGAAGCAAAAGCAAAATTAGTCGAAGGCAAGCTTTACTCTCCAGAAGAGTCGGCAGCATTAGCGATCGACACCGCAGGCAAAAAGACCAACTCCACCATTGAGGTTGCCCTCAAGCTTGGGGTTGATCCTCGCAAGGCAGACCAGATGATCCGAGGCACAGTCTCATTACCTCACGGCACTGGAAAAGTTGCTCGCGTTATCGTGTTCGCAACCGGAGCAGCAGCAGATGCCGCCCGCGAAGCTGGAGCCGATGAGGTCGGTGGCGATGAGCTAATCGCCAAGGTTGAAGCCGGTTGGGTCGATTTTGATTCAGCAGTTGCAACCCCTGATCTAATGGGTAAGGTCGGCCGCCTAGGAAAGGTTTTGGGTCCTCGTAACCTAATGCCTAACCCGAAGACTGGAACCGTCACAATGGACACCGCTAAAGCAGTCGCTGCAATCAAGGGCGGTCGTATCGACTTCCGAATCGACAAGCAGTCAAACCTTCACTTCATCATTGGCAAGGCAAGTTTTTCTCAAGAGCAGCTAACCGAGAACCTAAACACCGCTATGGAGGAGGTTGTTCGTCTAAAGCCTTCAACCGCCAAGGGCAAGTACCTAATCAAGGGTGCTGTCGCAACTACCTTTGGTCCTGGCATCCCGCTAGATGTAGCTTTTTACAGCTAAATAGTAAGTACCTAAATAGTAAGTAACCACTTATAGAGCGCCAGCGTGCTCGCACAATCATCTTGGTTGTATGCGATCACCTGGCGCTTTAGTGTTTCTGCAAGGTCTAAATCCTTCTTGAGAGCCGATAGGTATTGGTCGTAGTAGTCCATTGATCCCATGGCTTCTTTCACCTCTGATGCTCGATTGAACTGGTAGTAGTTCTCAAGCTTTTTTATCGAGTAGCTTTCCTGGGAAATAACCAAACTTGATTTCACTAGTTTGTAGAGATCCACGAACACGCCACGCTCCAAAAATCGCTGCACTTCAGCGGCATAAATTCCGTGGCGGATCGCTAGTTTTTTTAGGGCGCTCTGCTCGTAGTTGGCATAGTGGTAAATCTTTGCCCCCGGGAATCTTTGCTGGCGATGGATCACGTCTTTCATGAACATCTCAAAGGATTCCTTTTCGCCTTTTCGATCATCAGCCCAGTTATGGTGAAACACTTCGCCTTGATCAACACTGGTCCAACCAAAAAGGTATTCAAGGCCTCCGGGTTCAGTAAAAAAAGTAAATCCCTCGAGATCAAAAAAGAGGTCACCCTTATTGGGCCGAGGCAAATTGCCCAAGGCCTCCGAGTCGATTACTTCAATAAAATGCTCTCCGGTTTCGTAGGTCTGTTGTTGAAGCCCGGCCTGGAGTGAGAGTTTTGCAATTTTTTCAACGCTCAGCTTGTCGGTGGCTCCAGAAAAATCAGCTAGCGCAGCAACCGTTTTTACCCCCGCGCGATTGAGCGATTCAATCTGAAGCCGAGTTATCCCTGCTACCAGCTGAAGGTGATTGGTTTTTTGTCTTGTGGATTCGCACAGCTCCGGGTATTCACAGATGTTGCAATAACTGGTTGCATCGCAAAGCAATGAACCAACATCCTGCAGGTTCTGAGGTTTTTGATTCAGGAACTCAGCTACAAAAGCTAAGTATTGGTTTCTTTTTAGAGCCATCTGGGTCAATAAGACTTTGGGATCAAAGCCGGCAAGATTGCGGGATCCAAGGATTAGGCCGTGCTCCGAGGTTGCTGCCATCCCGATAGTTTCAAGCACGTCCAGATAGAGCCCTACCTGGTTTTGATACTCGGGTTTTGCAGTTTTAGAGAGCTTGGCATCCCAGGCGCTATAGCCGCCGAGCCACTGGCCACTTTGTCTTGCGGTTAGCCCGTTGTCGGAGAATTCGAATTGGTAATCTCCGCGGATCAGAAAATCTGGGCGGCCCGAAAAGACCATCTCCCCAGAACCACCTTTCAGTGAACCTTGGTAAATAACTGGCACTCCGCTCATCATCAGTTCGATGGTCGAATCCATGGTGCGGTCTCTTGGCGCCTGAACTAGATCCTTTAGGTTGTGCATTAATTCTTGCTCGAGTGTGGTCTCGAACCTAATTCCATACCTGATAGCCAAATTATCGGGGGCTTCATAAAACCGATTGATTAGCTCTTTCAGGCCGGGGATTTCAAGCTCTCTCGCCACCGAAATTCTGGTGCAGTGTACGCATTGGGCGCGCATCAGATCCCGGGAGTCAAAGCTCCAATCTCCGTCGCGTCTTTTCATTCACCTAGTCTGGCGCTACGACAAACATTATTCGTAATTTGAGCGGCTTGCGCCCTATGATTTTGATTTGAGAGGTGAATGCATTGATGAAATTAGGGCCTAAAACTGTTAGGCACGTTGTATTGGTCGAGAATGAACCACTGATGCGTGACCTTTTGGCCAAGTCAATTGAATCGGCTGGCTTTATGGTGACAACTGCTGCCAATGCGGCTGATGCCAAGAGGGCACTGCTATCGGTTGATCCGGATGCTTTTGTGTTAGATGTTGAATTGGGCCCCGGGCCCAACGGCTTCGATTTCGCAGAAATCGTCATGAAGCTCTCTCCGACTGCGGGAATCGTTTTTCTCACAAACCTGCCGGATCCGAGATTTGGTGGCAAGAGTCAGACCGCTGTGAAAAAGAATCAGGCTTATCTGCGCAAATCGGAAATCCACAGCGGCCAGGAGTTGGTGCAAGCCCTAGAGGCCGTGCTGCGTGACGAGGTAACTGCTGAATATCGACACGATCTGGTTTCTAATAACTCAATGTCAGGGCTTTCGGCAAGGCAAATAGCAACCCTTCAATTAGTGTCCGAAGGCAAAACCAATAACCAGATTGCGCAGTCACGTGGCACAAGTACCCGCGCGGTCGAGGGAATGCTCTCGCGCATTTTTGCGATTTTAGGAGTCGATGCGAAGGCCTCGAACCCGAGGGTTGAGGCCACTACTCGTTACCACCAGCTGAGAAGTCAAATGGATTGATGGCCAACCTTCAACCTCGTCTAGCAGGTGTCTCCGCGCGCGGACTGGCGGAGTCCCTTGGTCGGAGCGAGTCGATCAATTGGCGCACCCACATAATCTTTGCCCTACCGGCGCTTTTGTCAGGGTTCACCTATGACCTTCCAAGGCTGGGCGGCGCTTGGCAGGATTGGGCCATCGTCACCCTGGCCGGATACATTGCGACTGTTTTAGCCATCGAGACCCTGAGCCTACTTATTCGAAAGTCAACCTGGAAAAAACCCAGGCCGTTTTTAGTGGTTTTCATTTTGGTGCTGGCGGGGTTATTTCGCGGCTGGGTGATTTTATTGGTGGGCGGGCAATTACAACTGGTTCCGCAGGAGGATCTTGCATTTCGGGCGCTGGGGGCTCCAATTTTTGTTGTTTTGGTCTATGTAATTGCCAATGTTCTGGTGTCTTCCAGGCTGGACTATCAACTGATTTATGAACGCTTAGTGACAGAGCAAGTGGCACTTGAAAGGTCTCGAGGAACTTTTAATGCCGAGATTTTGCGGCTGCGTACCGAGTTGCAACTTAGGATCCAGGAACTTATTGCCCCTTCGATCTGGGAACTTGGAAAGCTAATCAATGATGCAAAGTTGTCAAAAGACGCCTCTTTAACAATCGGGGCATTGCGAGGGCTAAACGACTCTATTATTCGGCCGCTATCCAAAACCCTTGCGGCTCAGACGCAGATACCCGGCGTTGAGGATAATCTAACGGCTGTCCAATTTGGCAGAGTATCAATCCCTAAGACGGTAAGGCTTGGGGAAACCGTTCCAATCTCCCTGGTGGTGTTAGCGACAGTGGTGCTAACTTACAGCTCTCAGGCGGCTCAAGCGGATCTAATTCGAGGTCTTTTCGTCTCACTTGGCAGTTCGATATTGGTTGCCGGAGCTCTTTTGGCATTCACCCGCTTGACAAGAAAACTCGAGTTGCCCACCTTTTTGGCCGCCTTAATCTTGGCCGGCTATGGTGGCCTGATTGGGCTAAGCACCAGCTTGCTTCTGGTTTTTGATTCACTAGGGCTAACCTGGGTTTTTGTCGCTCAGGCAATAGTCTTTTCTACACTGAATCTCTTGGTTCATTTCGCTTTGAGTGTGTTTCAGAGGCAGCGAGTCGGGGCGCTAGGGGAGCTTCTCGAGGTGGTGGAGGCGCTAAAGCTGGTCACCTCGCAGCTTAGGCAGCAAGCGTGGTTGCATCAAAAAATGATTGCAAGTCAACTTCACGGCCCCATGCAGGCGCTGCTGCATTCATCGGCTTTTCGATTAGCTCGCCTTGAAAACCCGACTCCCAGCGAGCTAGAGAGCGTTTTGATAGACGTGAATCGGGCAGTTTCTGAGATTGGGCACTTTGATTATCTTGAAGGTAGCTCAGTAGGTCAAAGCCTCTTGGAGCTAATAGAGGTGTGGGATGGGGTTTGCGAGATTGACATTAAATTGGCTGAGCCCGCTCTTGTGGCGCTTGAGCAGGACCCAATTTTGGCGCGCTGTTTTTTGGAGGTAGTGCGCGAGGCCGTCACAAACGCCATCAAACATGGCGAAGCTCCAAGGGTGTGGGTGGAAGCGGAACTAGCTTTGGATCGCCTAAAGCTCAGCATTATCAACGATGGCAGAGACTCAGTGGTTTTGGCCCCGGGCTACGGAACTGCAATTATTGAAGAGCTCACTCTCTCAAGCAGTCTGAGAACAGAAGCCGGAAAGACAGTCTTCAGGGCTGAGATTCCAGTTGCTAGTTCATTCTCATCATTAGTTCTTGACTAGTTGGTGGTTCGCAACCAGCCCTTTCGCAAACGATAGCGGCAGCTACTACCGCAGTGTTGGCCGCCGCTTTTAGGGCTTGCTCGCTTAGCCCTGCGAGGCGATTTATGGGGGAGTCTCCGAGGCAATCGAGCACTCTAAGCTCTGCTAGGAAATTGGCCATGAAAGTGTCTCCGGCTCCAACGGTGTCGACTAGCTGAATCCTGGGTGCCGCCACATCGAGTCTTTTGCCAGCTGAATAGATAGATGCTCCGAGAGCGCCTTTTGTCACCACGACGAGTTTCGATTCTTCGGACCACTTGAAACAAATTTCATCCAGATCGGCACCAGCTGGTAAGTCAAATAGCCACTCTAGGTCAGCATCTGAAGCCTTGATGATATGGCTTTGGGCGTTAATGCGCTGGATTCTTTGCAACTCGGTGGTTCTATCAAGGCCCAGCGAGGGCCTGATGTTTAGATCGTGCGAAAGTGTGACTGCCTGACTCTCGGCTAGCTCATGGAGCCAGGTTTCGATGATCAAGTTGCCGGGTGCGATAGCCATAGCTAAACATCCGAACTGAACGGCCCTGACTTCCAAGGAAACAAGTTTCTCAAGGCTTGGGAGTTCAGATTCTTGCCAAGCCCAATCTGCCGTGCCATTGATGTAGAAGCTGTATGTGGCTACTCCGGCCGCATCCATGTTGGCAACCGCGAGGCTGGTTTGCTCTTTGGCCGAAACCGCCAAATCTAGGCCCACACCATTAGATGAAAGCCGCTGCCGTATTTGCTCTCCGAAGCCGTCGGTGGATATTCTTCCCAAGAACTGTTGCGGTTCCCCGCGTCTCGCTAGCGCCAGTGCGACATTCGCATTTGCCCCGCCGACTACGGCGGTGTAATTACTGGCCGCATCAGATTGAGCAATCAAATCTATGAGAGCTTCGCCGATAACCAAAATCATGGGATAAGACTAGGCTTAAACTATGGCAAGACAACTTGATAAGGTCCGACTCGCACTGGCTCTTCCGCTAATCGGCTTAGTAACAACCTGGTTCACATTTATGATCTCGGCATACTTTGACCTAACAACTGAGCAGACCTATTACAACAACACTGGGCAAGCCATTTTTGCAACGCCAACCGTGCAGTTGAGCACCTATTTGATCTTGCTCGGCATCACAGCCTTTGCCGTTTCAGCAACAATTGGTCAGCGTTTAGCCCTGAGTGAGCGGGCCAGGAGCGACTCGCCGATGGCAATCACTGCGCACAGATTTACCAATCTTGCGGTAATTCTGTCCTTGGTAGCTGGCGCAGTTTACGCAATTGGCACCTTCTTGGGTGCATTCAATGGCTTTGACTCCAGGGACGCCAGCGCCTTGGTTCGAATATTTGGCGTGTACGTGCCAATCATCCTGGCCACAGCCCTAGTTGTCTTTGTCTTGCTGATTGCATTTGTCTTCAGAACCGATGCGCCAGATCTGCCGCACTCAACAAAAGATACTGAGCGTAACGAGCTGCAGCGTGCTATCGGTTTGGCTTATGCGGTGCCCGTTATTGGAACGGCAATCGCAATAATCTTTGGCTTGGCCGTCTTCGACACCACAAGAACGACTTTAGATGTTTGGATTTGGGTGATTATCCAGGCGATTATTGCGACCTCAATCATCTTAGGAACCCGCTTTGCCGCAAAGGCAAGACTCGCCAAACCGCTGCCCGTGAAAGAGCGCAGGACTGGAGCCGCAGCGGTCAACTTGAATCTGGTGCTGACAATAATCTTTGGTGCGACAGTGACGCTAATGTCTTTCACCTATGGCTTTAGCGCCATCGAGAGCCTCAGGGTTTGGCCCGAATGGGTTGAGAATGCGACTGGAATTCAACCTCAGCCAACACTTAGCCCGCTCAGCTTGGAATGGTTATTCAGAGACTTTGCTCCGGCTCTAGTTTTATTGGCGCTTGCCGCCTTCGGGGTTTATCGCAGCATGATAGTCAGAAACCGAGAGAACCAACCAGTTGCTTAGTTTTTACCAGGGTCTTTTATTCGACAACGATGGGGTTTTGGTTGACTCCATGGAAAGTGCCATCGAAGGTTGGCGACTGTGGGGTGAGGAATTCTCGCCCGGCTTTGAACTGAAAAAATCCCATCATGGGCAAAGAGCCCAAGATTTAGTGCTGTCGTTAGTCGGCGAAGAGTTGTTTGAGCAGGCCCACAAGCGTATAAATGAAATTGAGCAAGAGGCAGCGCATCTGACTACCGCACTCAAGGGTGCCAAAGAACTCACCACATCTTTGGCTTTAGGAAGTTGGACTGTTGTCACTAGCGCAAATCCCGAGCTTGCCAAAGCCAGACTTACCGCTGCGGGTATCCCGATTCCCAAAGAGTTAGTAACTGCATATGACGTGTCAAAAGGCAAACCCGATCCAGAGCCGTATCTTTTGGGAGCAAAGCGATTGGGTTTGGATATATCTGAGTGCGTGGTGTTTGAGGATGCCGCCGCCGGCATTCAAGCCGGGCTGGAAGCCGGTGCGGGTCTTCTGGTTGGCGTTACCGAACACGCTATGGATACCGATGCGGATTTGGTAGTTTCTTCACTGGCGGGAATTACATTCAAG
>Ga0306872_100682_pt1 | contig 12222 bp, 11 predicted proteins | sample AntRauMeHopE1498_FD_190455 | JGI IMG/M metagenome (GOLD analysis project Ga0306872, IMG submission 190455) | Saline lake microbial communities from Rauer Islands, Antarctica - Metagenome Hop E1 #498 (v2) (version 2) | ecosystem: Environmental > Aquatic > Non-marine Saline and Alkaline > Saline ...
GTTGAATGGCTTGATCAAGAAGCTGTTTCTCAAATTTTTGCAAAACAAAAAAAAGCTTTGCAAAAAGGAGATGTAAAATTTTACAATACGGCTTTTAATATTTTGCGCGATGGATTATTTCTCGAGTTGTATCTCCTAAACAAGAACTTAGTCTAAGTGTGAAATTTTTATTTTCAGCTTTCCTAGTTCTAACTTCTATGTAGGGTATTTAAAGTAACCCTATAAATTATACTTCAAAATGCTGGGCGGCTACCGGGAATCGAACCCGAACTTCCGGTACCACAAACCGGTGCACTAACCGCTATACTATAGCCGCCATGTACGCGCATAGAATTTTTGTAAGAAAAGACTACCGTGTGGCTACATTTATACCTATTTTTTGCCTAAAAGTCGAGGGCTGGCTGTCGAACTTCGGTCGGCGATAGGGTATAGTATTTGGAATGGATCAAACATCGTTACTCATCACCCTTATCTTCACCTTCTTGGTCGGAGCCGGGATTGGCTTCTATGCTGCAGGGATTATTTTTTAAACTCGGCCTGGTGGTTTTTTTGTGCCTGCCGTTGTCGGGTATAGCTCAAACCCTGCATCAAGAAGTGCAGGAGCGGGTCTCGGCTGAGGTAATAGAAGTGATGAGTGAGTCAGAGCGGGATATTACTGGGACCGATGCCACGGCCACCGTCCAAGAGGTGCGTGTCGAAATTCTCAGTGGAGAAAAGGCGGGGGAAGTGGTACGTTTTGAAAACGAGCTGGTAACTCTCGCACCGGGTGACCGAATATTTATACACAGAATGGTGAGCGTCAATGGGGTGGAGTTCATTAGCTACGCCGATTTTGAGCGTCGACCGACCTTGCTCATCATCGCGATTATTTTTGTGGGAATGCTATTAGTCTTTTCGGGGTGGCAGGGCGTACGAGCGCTGGCTTCACTTGGTGGGAGTATTTCGGCGATTTTGTTTTTGCTGGTCCCAGCTCTTTTGGCTGGGTATGACCCGGTGCTGGCTAGTGTTGGTATTGCTAGTGTCGTGTTGGCCTTGGTGTTGTTTGGCACTCACGGTTTCAATCCACGCTCAACCATTGCGTTTGTCGGTACGGTCAGTGCGGTTATCGTCACCGGCGCTATTGCTACGCTCGCTACACACACTATGAAGCTGACGGGTTTCTCATCTGATGCCTCGGTCTATCTCAACTTTGCGACCAATGGCTCGCTCGATTTATCGGGTTTGCTGCTGGGCAGTATCATCATTGGAATCTTAGGAGTGCTTGATGATGTTTCTATAACCCAGTCTTCGGTTGTGCAAGAACTCAAGAGTGCGAACCCGGCCTTTACCTTTTCTGATTTGTATCAGCGGGCCATCAAAGTGGGGCGCGATCACATTGGTTCACTGGTCAATACGTTGGCTCTGGCTTATGTGGGCGTCTCTTTGCCACTTATTTTGCTCTACGCCTCAAGCAACAGCTCTATTTGGCAAACACTCAATCAGGAAGTTATTGCGGCCGAGTTATTGCGCATTATGGTGGGGAGCATCGGCTTAATCCTAGCCGTGCCTGCCACTACGGCCGCGGCAGCCTGGTACTTCCGCAATCGTACCGTTGACAAGTCTGAGGTGTCGTCGCATCACGGGCACGCTCACCATTAAGCGGGCTATACTGGGCCATACATTATTAGTAAGTATTTATATATGAGGGGATTCATCGATGAGTTTAAGGCGTTTGCCATGAAGGGGAATGTGATTGATTTGGCGGTAGCGGTAGTAATTGGGGCGGCTTTCGGGAAGATTGTATCTTCATTGGTCACCAATATTATTACCCCAGTGATTGGCCTCATTATGGGTGGTATCAATTTCTCCGATCTGGCGTACACGCTCGGTGACGCCGAAATCACCTACGGAGTATTTATTCAGTCAGTCATCGATTTCACCCTAGTGGCACTGGTGATTTTTGTGGTGGTCAAAGGCATCAACAAAGCGCACGAGGTATTCGATAGGGACGACGAAGCACCAGTACCTCCCGAGAAGAAGCTAGTGGAACCATCAGAAGAAATAAAGCTCTTGCGCGAAATCCGCGACAGTCTTAAGCGATAAGTACCACTTTGGTCCCAAAAAGCCACCTATCGAGGTGGTTTTTTTAGGTCTGTCAAGCAAAACACTAACCGCGATATAAAAACAATCTGCTGTATATATTGGCAAAGTCGTATTTCTAATTCCTATTTTTACTCTCCCAAAGTTATCCACAGATTTTAGGCCGTAAATCATATAATACCCTTATTTTTCACAGGTACAGATTCGTGCCAAAAGTTGCTCAAGTGGTAAGATAGAAGCATCACGACGCGGTAGTCGTGTGTCGGAGGTAAGACACACACTTTTCTCACAGAAGAGTCAGTCGCCATTGTTAATGGTGGTTTGTTTGTCCTACCCAGATTGCACCTAGACGTAATTGACTACACTAAGAGTAGTCCATCTTCCACCGATTACGTTTGCATACAATCACTCCTTCTTATTACTCATAAACCTTAGACAAAAAGAGATATGGAAATCCAAAAAATCAGAAAGCGAGACGGCTCAATCCAAGAGTTCGACATCAGCAAAGTGACTAGCGCCATCGCTAAGGCACTGGCTGAAACTGGTGAAGGGAATAGGGCGGATGCCGAAGCTGTTGCAGAGCTCGCACACAAAAAAGTAGTTGCTATGTGCGTGCAAGCCGGTACCGCTAAGTCAGATGACCCAATTGCCCTGAAGTGTATCGACGGGAATCCTGCAGTGGAAGAAATCCAGGATCTAGTTGAACAAGCACTGATGGAAAAGGATTACTACACTACCGCCAAAGCCTACATCATCTACCGCAACGCCCGACGCAAAATGCGTGAGCGGGACATCTTTGCCAAGCGAACTAACCTCAAGCCATACGAATATCCTGAGCTAGTAGAGTACACTGATGCTGTTCGTCACTCATATTGGGTACACACCGAGTTCAACTACACCTCAGATGTGCAGGATTTCCATATCAACGTCAACGACGTCGAACGAAGTGCTATCAAAAACTCTATGCTAGCCATTGCGCAGATTGAGGTATCAGTAAAAACGTTTTGGGGAGATATCTACAAGAAGATGCCAAAGCCAGAAATTGGTTCTGTGGGAGCAACATTTTCTGAGAGTGAAGTGCGTCATGCAGATGCCTACGCCCACTTGCTAGAAATCCTCGGTCTCAACGACGAGTTCCTCAAAATCAAGCACATTCCGGTTATACAAAAGCGAATGGAGTACTTGGAAGAGGTGATTGAACTGTCTCGAACGCAAGAAAACAAAGACTACTTTAAGTCAGTGCTTCTATTCTCATTGTTCGTAGAGCACGTATCGCTCTTCTCACAATTTCTTGTGATGATGTCTTTTAATAAGCATCGAAACTTGTTCAAGGGAATTAGTAACGCAGTTGAAGCGACTTCAAAGGAAGAAAACCTACACGGTATGTTCGGTATTGATGTAATCAATATCATCAAAGAAGAGCATCCAGAATGGTTTGACGATGAATGTAAGGCTGGAATCGAAGAGGCCTGCCGAAAAGCGTACAAAGCTGAAGCAGACATCATTGACTGGATTTTTGAAGCGGGAGAACTCGACTTCCTTCCAGCCCAAAACGTCAAAGAGTTCACCAAGCACCGATTCAACAACTCACTAGTTGCCATTGGTATGCCGCGTATCTTTGATGTGAGCGAAGCCTTGCTTGAAGAAACCGATTGGTTTGATAATGAAGTGATTGCCACCAAGCACGTAGATTTCTTCAACAAGCGATCAATCAACTACAACAAACGGTCATCAAGTGTGACCAGTGACGACCTCTTCTAAACAAACCAAAAGCAACGCCCTCTCCACACATTACTTACACGAATAATACACAGAACACCTATGGAACCCTGGTACTGGTTAAACGAGAATAGTCGCGCATTTCTCAACAGAGGATATCTAGCAGAAGGACAAACCGCCGAAGAGCGCATTCGCGTTATTGCTGATACGGCAGCCAAGTATCTCAAACGAGATGACTTTTCTGACAAGTTTTATGAATACATGTCCAAGGGTTGGATTTCTTTGTCTTCTCCGGTGTGGTCCAACTTTGGAGTAGAGCGAGGACTACCGATTAGTTGCTTTGGTTCCTATGCCGACGACAATATGGGAAGCATCCTTCATACAACCGCCGAAGTAGGAATGATGAGTAAGTACGGGGGTGGCTGTTCGGGTTACTTTGGCGCGGTGCGTGGCCGCGGAGCAGAGATTTCAGGAAACAATGGTCATTCATCAGGTGCAGTGCACTTTATGCAGCTGTTTGAAACACTCATCAATGTGGTCTCACAGGGTTCAGTGCGGCGAGGGCACTTCTCACCTTACCTGCCAGCAGAGCACCCAGATATTATGGAGTTTTTAGATATTGGAACCGAGGGAAATCCGATTCAAATGCTTACCCACGGAGTAACCGTCGGGGACGACTGGATGAACAGTATGATTGAAGGTGACGAAGCCAAGCGAAAGATTTGGGCGCGTATCATCCAACGACGTGGAGAAATGGGTTACCCATACATCATGTTCAACGACACAGCCAACCGAGATACGGTTGATGTATACAAAGACAAAAACCTAACCATCTACGCCAGTAATATGTGTAGTGAAATCATGCTTCCTTCTAAGGAAGACTGGTCATTTGTTTGTTGTCTTTCTTCAATCAACCTCCTCCATTACGATGATTGGAAAGACACTGACCTGGTAGAAACTATGACGGCGTTCCTCGACGCGGTGATGGAAGACTTCATCGTCAAGCTAGAAGCAATGCGAGATGATGCAGATAAAGAAAAACAAGCAGCTTTCCGATTTATGGAGCGCGCATACAACTTTGCCAAAGCAAACAGAGCTCTCGGCCTCGGTGTCCTGGGATACCACTCACTCCTACAAGCAAAAAACCTCCCGTTTGAAAGTGACCAAGCAGCAGAACTCAACAAAGCAGTATTCAAAACGATTCACGTTAAGGCAGACGCGGAATCAAAGAAACTAGCTGAAGAGTTAGGCGAACCAGAAGTACTCAAGGGGTATGGTCGTCGTAACACGACCCTGATGGCAATTGCACCCACTACCTCCTCAGCCTTTATTCTCGGACAAGTATCACAAGGTATCGAACCAATCTGGTCAAACTGCTACATTAAAGACGTGGCCAAGATGAAGGTAACAATCAAGAACCCAACATTGAAGGCGTTGCTCAAAGAAAAAGACCAAGATACCAAGGCAACCTGGGACAGTATTCGAGATAGTGATGGTTCAGTCCAGCATATCGACTTCCTAAGTGACCAAGAGAAAGCTGTCTTTAGAACCTTTGCCGAAATCGACCAAGGGAAGATTATCGAACAAGCAGGGGAGCGACAAAATTATATTGATCAAGGTCAATCACTCAACGTGATGGTGGCGCCTGACACACCAGTAAAAGACATCAACCAGCTGTATATCAAAGCCTGGAAGGAAGGAGTGAAGTCGCTCTACTACCAGCACTCACAGAATGCAGCGCAGGCGATGGTGAGACGAAAACTGGCCGAGAAGGACGCGAAGGATAAGGGTGAATAGGTCTCTTCTTAATATTAATATGGGATATTTATCCAGATATAATAAAGAGTTACCGAAAGCGAGAGCGTTGTACGATTCTATCGGTGAGGTTGATTGTCCATATCTAAAATGTAACGTGATTTTCAACGCTAGAGGTTTTCACCACTTGCAGTTCTCTTCAGGCAGTGAAAGAAGTAAAAAATCACAGCTTAATAAGTTTGCTTTATTACCAAGCGCAATCAAAATAATTACACAATCAGGTACTCTGCAGCAGTATAGAGAACAGTTGGGAGCAGTTGGAAGAAAGAAAGGAAAAAGTGGAATGAGAGACACAAAACAAATGAAATACTGGGCTTTTGAGGGAATATTGGGTCAGGATAAATCCTTCATTAGAGTGAAGGCAGTAGTGCGCCAAATTGGAGATGGCCCAAAACATTTTTGGAGTGCGATGTCAGACACAGCGTTTAATCGTAAATCTAATTACAAGCTCGCAACAGATGACGTTATAGATGGGTAACAAAAAATCGCTCAATTTGAGCGGTTTTTTGTAATGCCTGCCTTCAGCTTACAGTTAATGTTGGCTGAACAAGGCTTTCGCCCACAGGCATAACAACACAATACATCAATTATGTTAGTTTGCAATTGGTAGGTGTTATTATCGCGCAGGCTATCGTCTCAAATTAAGGATATGAGCCCATTACGGTTTTGTATTTTAGGCAGACCGCCGCAACCAAATTCTCGTAAGAAGTTGGAACTTTAATAATGTATTAACACTGGGAGTTATAGCAATTCGCCCTAGGGTAGGTTGAGTAATAGGAGTACTTTGATAGTTTTGTACTGCCTTGGCAAGCTACTGCCACTACATTCTCCCTTGGTAGGTCGTATGTAGTGAAGTAGTTGCATAAGTAATTTATAGTCGTGGCTTCGCCACTCCTTAAATCTACTTAACCCCTGTTGAAAAGGTTGCGTTGAATTCTGGTTGATGTTGTACAATGTAGGCACGTAAGAGCGACGCTGTTACGGACATATTTATATGGGGTTCGCCCCGAATTCGGCGCCGAGCAGGGACTACGTATCGCGACTACGCAGTCCCCGCTGGGCGCCGTTTGTGTAATATGTCCAGTTATGGTTAGCTCATAGCATCATGCGTAGTCCATTTTTTATAATGCTATTGATAACGCTTGTTGTCGGTAGTGCATATTGGTACAGCAACCCATCTAATCAATGTCCGGTGCCTTTGGAGTATCGCATCGGTACACTAGACCCAGAATTTGAAATATCGCTCGACCAGGCCAAAACATACATCAGCGAAGCTGAATCTTACTGGGAAAATATCTCCAATCGAGAATTATTTGTCTATAGCGACCAAGCTGATTTTACTATCGACTTTATTTTTGATGAACGACAAGCCACTGCCAATTCAGAAGAATCCTTGCGCTCAGACCTAGACGGGCAGTTTGCTGAGAGCGAAGCGGTCAAGCAGTCACTGGAAAAACTTCAAAGTCAATACGATACACTGGTGCAATCGTATTCTGCCAGTGTCGATAGCTATGAGTCCCGACTACAAAGCTACAACGAAACGGTAAACACCTACAACGACCGTGGCGGAGCACCGCCGGATGTTTTTGCTGAGTTAGAAGTCGAAAGAGAAGAACTGGCTGGTCGGTTGTCCACCCTAAACCAGACTGAGGGCCAGCTCGCTTCTTTGGCGGATGATATCAATCGCTTGGCAGATAGAGGCAATCGACTGGTAGAAGCATATAACCAAGAGGTCTCCCGCTACAACAATAGTTATGGTCACTCTCGCGAATTCACGCAGGGTGATTTTCGGGGGGAGAGCATCAGTGTGTATAAGTTTACGTCAGAAAACGAGCTGCTGGCAGTACTCGGGCACGAGTTTGGGCACGCTCTGGGTATTATGCACGTTGAAGGCACCTCTTCGCTGATGTATTATCTACTTGAAGATACGACTAACAAGCCATCTTTATCGGCAGAAGACCTAGCGGCATATTTTGCAGTATGTGGTACTCAAGAAACCTTCTCGCAATCTGCTCGAGGAACAATCAAAGATTTTTTTAACAGGTTCTAAGCTAAAAATGTGTATGGGAGAATTATTAAAGAGTATGCCAACCCGTGCGTTGGTTATGTTGATGTTATTGATGGCGATCATCGCCCTGGGTTCGTATTCCTCACTCAATTTCGAAAAGATTACCTACCTCAATCCGATGCCAGCCACAATTATGGTGATAGGGGAAGGCGAAGTGCTGGCAGTGCCTGATATTAGAACATTTTCATTCTCAGTAGTGGCAGACGGAGCCGATGCAGCACAAGCCCAAGAAGCGTCAGGAACAAAAATAAACGAGATTTTGGCTTATCTGTCCGAACAACAAATTGCCGAAACTGATATCAGAACCGTAAACTATAGTCTTAATCCAAAATACAAGTACGAACAGGGCATTTGTTTCGGTGAAGGTTTTTGCCCGACCAACCAAGTAGCAGATGGTTTTGAAGTGTCCCATTCTATTACCGTCAAAGTGCGAGACGCCCAAACAGCCGGAGCAATCGTCGCCGGTGTAGGGGAGCGCGGAGCAACGAACATCAGTAATGTGATCTTCACGGTTGATGACACTAGTGCCCTGCAAGCCGAAGCGCGCACCGCAGCACTGACTGATGCCAAAGCACAAGCTGTGATACTAGCCGAGCAGCTCGGTGTGCGCATTGTACGATTGTCATCGTATTACGAAAATGACAACAGTTACAATGAGCCTTTTTACGATATGCGTATGATGGGAATGGCCGCCGACGAAGAAAGTAGCTTTGGCGGGGCCGAGCTCCCGGCAGGTGAAATTACGACCAAAGTACAGGTCAATGTCGTATACGTAGTGGAGTAATCAGCAAAACAGCAAGCAAAATAGTAAAGACCAGTACATTCCGTACCGGTCTTTACTTTTTTATATATAGGCGTACAATATAACAAATCGCCCAGAGGGGTGTTTTTTTAAGCAAAAATACGAACAGCCAAAGGCTGTGACTAATTTTTGCTTATACAGGCGCTTTGTTAGATTCGACCTGCCAAGGAAGAATATAACTCTAGCGAGCTGTAAACCAGCGTTACATAATAAATAAACGATATATTTTTTACGTTTTGCTTATACAGGCGCTTTGTTAGATTCGACTAAAACCACCCTCTACCGATTCCTTACAACCCCGAACCACTACAAATCACAACATTTTTATGGATAATTTAATGAAATACTTCAGCGACACTGCTGCAGAACTCAAACAAGTAACCTGGCCAACCCAACGGCAAGCGGCGTTTTATACGTTGCTTGTTATTGCTATCTCAGTCGTCGTCGCGCTCTTTGTAGCGGCGTTTGACTTCGTCTTTTCCGAAGGTATAAGTCTTATTATCAACAACATTTAATTCTCGTCTATGGCAAAGCAACACAGCACCGGAGAACGACACTGGTACGCAATTCATACGTATTCAGGCTACGAAAACGCCGTCACGCGTAACCTCAAGCAACGCATCGATTCGCTCAACATGAACGATAAGATTTTTAACGTAGTAGTACCAACTGAGAAAAAGATTCGGGTAAAGGGCGGTAAAAGGGTAACTGAAGAAGAACGAATCTACCCAGGATACGTTTTGGTAGAAATGGTGGTTGATGATGAATCGTGGTTCGTGGTACGAAACACCCCGCGCGTAACTGGATTCGTCGGTAGTGGAACCCAGCCAGTGCCTCTGACTGAAACTGAATACAAAGCATTGATGAGCCGAATGGAAAATGAAACCGTCAAGCACAAGGTAGACTTCGCGGTAGGAGACATTGTCATTATTGCCGACGGGCCGTTCAAGGATCTCGAAGGTAAGGTAGGGCAAGTAGATGAAGATAGCGGAAAGATTAAGGTATTGGTGAGTATGTTCGGTCGCGACACTCCAGTAGAGCTAGACTTCCTACAAATTAAGAAGGTTTAAGGAGTAGCGAAGCTACGACTATAAACTTCTTATGCAACCGCTTAACCAGATTCGACCCCCAAGGGAGAATCTGGTTGCAGCGGCTTGCCAAGGAAGTAAAGCCTTATCACCCAAGCAAGAATCTGGTTGCAGCGGCTTGCCAAGGAAGTAAAGCCTTATCACCCAAGCAAGAATCTGGTTGCAGCGGCTTGCCAAGGAAGTACAGCCTTATCGCCCAAGGGAGAATCTGGTTGCAGCGGCTTGCCAAGGAAGTACAGCCTTATCACCCAAGCAAGAATCTGATTGCAGCGACTTGCCAAGGAAGGAAAACACTTTGACCGAGCCCTTGAATCTCCCAGCGGAAATAACCCCAGATAACACTTGCAAAACCAGTTTTTCTCTTGTATCATGCGCGAGCTTCTGAGATGGGTGATAAGTAAGAATATGTACAAATCGAATATGGATCGACTACAGATTTCTACCAGCTTACCTGTTTCTACAAAACAATAACTAACACACATGGCGAAAAAACTAATAAAACAAATCAAAGTACAGGCAGTTGGTGGTAAAGCAACTCCAGCTCCACCACTAGGTCCGGTGCTGGGACAAGCTGGTATCAACATCGGTGAATTCGTAAACCAATTTAACGAAAAAACTCGAGAACGAATGGGCGAGGTAGTACCAACCGTTATTCGGGTCTACGACGACCGAAGTTTCGACTTTATCGTCAAGGTATCACCAATGTCTCGACTCATTCTCAAAAAACTAGACATAAAAAAGGGTTCAAGTAAAAACTTGGCTGCATCAGCTGGAACTATCACCAAGGCGCAAGTCCGTGAAGTGGCTGAGGAAAAGATGCCTGATCTCAACGCTTCCTCTATCGAAGCAGCGATGAAGATTGTCGAAGGCTCTTGTTTCTCAATGGGAGTGAAGATAGTTGACTAGTATTCATACTACGCGTAAGTAAAAGGTGGCTGGTCTGAGATAGACCAGCCACCTTTTACGTTGCCCAACATCATCGGCCGCATTACCCACCCACACCAATGTGCACACTTGCGCTAACACCAAAGCAGTATGTACCTGTTGCTTTTCTCAAAATCCGCTATAGTACACACATGCAGTATATTCCCATCAAGACCAAGATTCTTGTGCCACCACAAGACGATATGTATGGTGTGCTCAACGAGTCACTTGGCGCTATCCAAGCCGGGGATGTGATTCTAGTAACCTCCAAAATTGTCTCTATTTACCAAGGTCGCTGTATACCAGTGGCAGAAATGGACAAACGCGCACTAGTCGAGCAAGAAGCCGACTATCTAATAGAAGGGTCCGACCGCCATAAGACGTCACCCTTGGCCATCAAGCACCACGCCCTTTTTTACGGAGCGGGTATCGACGAATCAAACGCTGATGGCCACTACATCTTGTTACCAGACAAGCCATTTGACGAAGCGGAGAGGATCTGGCATTTTTTGACCGGCAAGCTCAATATACAAAATATCGGTGTCATCATTACCGATAGTCATTCTCAACCTTTGCGCAGCGGGGCTGTTGGGGTGTCTATTGCGTGGTGGGGTTTTCATCCCACCGAGAGTCACCAAGGAAAAACCGATTTATTCAACCGACCATTATCTTTTTCTACCACCAATATCGTCGACTGTCTGGCGGCTGGCGGGGGAGCCGTCTGCGGTGAAACCAACGAATCCACACCATTAGTTATCGTACGCAATGTACCCAAGCTGCGCTTTACCAAGCTCGACACCAGACACGAGGTATTCCGGTCCCAACAAGAAGACATTTTCTACCCACTCCTGAAGCCTTTCTACGACCAATAACGCAAAGTGCCGTCGTAAAAACTATATTTTACAATACTTTTTTGTGTATAAGCCAACCATCTGGAGGCGTTTGGCTATATAATAAGGAGGCCTCTAAACAAGGAGGGGAAATAATAATAAATGCGTAACATAACGACTAAGTCGTATCTCTTTTTGGCAACAATTACGATTGTGCTTTTTAGCTGCGTCTTCGCTTTTGTTACTTTGGCCCAAGCCGCTCCTACTCCCACCATCAACTACCAAGCCAAACTAACCACCCCAGCAGGCGTAGCCGTCGCCGACGACGCATACAACATGCGGTTCTTTCTATACACCACAGCCAGCGGCGGCTCAGCCATCTGGACCGAAACCCTCACCACCACCAACAAAGTAGACGTCACCAACGGTCTCTTCTCAGTCATGCTCGGTAGCACCACACCACTGACCAGCATAGACTTCAACCAACCTTTGTACCTCGGCGTAGAAATCGGCGGTACCAGCACCATCACCTGGGACGGAGAAATGTCACCCCGCAAAATCCTCGGCACCGTACCAGCGGCGTTTGAATCCTTCCAGTTGGGCGGCGTCGCGTCATCATCATTCTTGCGCTCCGACGCAGCAGACACCCTAGCCGCCAACACCGCCGGAGCTTTACTTACCATCCAACAACTCGGTAGTGGCAATGTACTGAGTCTCCTAGACAGTAGCGCAAACAACCTCTTCACCGTCACTGAGAACGGAGCGGTCGGCATCGGTACCACCACCGTAGCCCAACTCCTTAACGTCGCTGGAGCCATAAACGCCGGCGCTCGCTTCACAGACACCACCAACAACGTCATCCTCGAAGCCACCGCCGGAGACACCCTAGCCACCCTT
>Ga0306872_100685_pt1 | contig 12146 bp, 9 predicted proteins | sample AntRauMeHopE1498_FD_190455 | JGI IMG/M metagenome (GOLD analysis project Ga0306872, IMG submission 190455) | Saline lake microbial communities from Rauer Islands, Antarctica - Metagenome Hop E1 #498 (v2) (version 2) | ecosystem: Environmental > Aquatic > Non-marine Saline and Alkaline > Saline ...
TTTTCATGGTGGTCGATTTTCCGGCTCCATTTGGGCCTAAAAAACCCACCACATCGCCGGGTCTGATTTCAAACGATAAATCGTCGACTACGCGGTGCTGATTGAATACCCGGCTGAGATTTTTTACCGAAATCATGTTTTCCCTTGAGATTATTATGTAAGATATAAGCCTACATGGTCGAAAAAGCCCAAGTGTTGGCTGAATTTATTCTGCGCTTAAAAAGAATGTATTATAAAGCGCTTTATTGACCAACTATTATAATCAAATATTTAACGTTAAATCCACTTTCTTAAGCTAAGGCATTGTCTTTTTTACGATAAGTCTAGATCCATCTATACGGTTAACATAAGCACCGGTATATATGTTTGCTTAAGAGCCTTATTCTACTAGCCAGCTTTTATGGACACACATGTGACTCACTCAATCACTCCCATAGGACACATATTAACCCCCTTTACGCAAAAGTTTTCGATTCCACGTCAAGGCTTATCGCTAAGCTGTGCATCTGGCGAAATTGTGTTTAGTGAACATATTGATATCGCACAGTCTCTAGACGGCATTGAAGCGTTTTCGCACCTATGGCTGTTGTTTTTATTTCATGAAAACCTCGCACAAGGCTATAAAACCAAGGTAAGGCCGCCGCGTTTAGGGGGAAACAAAAAAATAGGCGTATTTGCTAGTCGCAGTAGCTTTCGTCCCAATGGCATTGGCATGTCAGTGGTCAAAAACCTTGGTATGAAAGACCAGCGTTTGCAGGTAGAAGGTGTCGATTTGTTAAGCAACACGCCCATTGTGGATATTAAGCCTTACTTGCCCTACGCAGATAGTGTGGCCCAAGCAAGCGCAGGCTTTGCCCAAGAAAAACCAAAGCGGCCTTTAACGCTAAAGTTTTCGACACAAGCTGCGCAAAAATTAACACTGCATCAAGCATGCTACCCCGAACTTACGACGCTGATCCATAATACCCTTAGTCAAGACCCTCGCCCGTCCTACAAAAAGCACAAACAAGACGATAAAATTTATTTTATGCAGCTCTACGATATTGAACTTAGCTTCTGTGTAATGGCCACTACCGCTGAGGTAATCGACATTTATCCAATCCTTACGTAAGCTAGGCTTATTTTAAATAAGCCCTAAGAATACATTTTAGCTTTAGTCTGCGCCCACACACTGCTAATATTCGAGGCATTAAAAACTGACGGTTTATTTATACTCTACTATGCGCACTACACAATATTTATTAGCCACACAAAAAGAAGTTCCTAGCGACGCAGACGTTGTTTCTCATCAGCTTATGTTGCGCGCCGGAATGGTCAGAAAACTCGCCTCTGGTTTGTACAGTTGGTTACCCACGGGGTTACGGGTGTTAAACAAAGTCAGTAAAATTGTACACGAAGAAATGGTCCGCGCTGGATCTATTGAAATCAACATGCCTGTGGTGCAGCCAGCAGATCTATGGCAGCAATCAGGGCGCCTAGAAGAATATGGCCCTGAGCTTTTGCGCATTCAAGACAGACATCAGCGCGACTTTGTGCTTGGGCCAACTCACGAAGAAGTCATTACCACTATTGTTAGCAACGATGTGAATAGCTACAAACAGCTGCCGCTTAACTTGTATCAAGTACAGACAAAATTTCGTGACGAAGTAAGGCCTAGATTCGGTGTTATGCGTTCTCGCGAATTTATAATGAAAGACGCCTACTCGTTTCATTTATCCATGGAATGTCTAAGCAACACATATCAAGATATGCACACAGCATACTGCAATGTGTTTGACCGCATAGGCCTAGACTACAGGTCTGTTATTGCCGATTCAGGCTCTATAGGCGGTGCGGTGTCACATGAGTTTCACGTATTAGCAGAATCTGGCGAAGACGATATCGCATTTAGTAATAGTTCTGACTACGCAGCAAATGTAGAGCTTGCCGAGGCCATTACCCATGCGGTTGCTGCTAGCGCCACCAAAGCGCTTGAAAAAGTAAATACGGGCGATGCAAAAACCATTGCTACGGTATCTGAATTATTGAGCATTAATGCAAGCCAAAGTGTAAAAACGTTAATTGTTGCCGCCAGCAGTGAAATTGACGCTGAGTTTGTAGCGCTTATTTTACGCGGTGATCATCAACTTAACGTCATAAAAGCTGAGAAACACCCGTGGATTGCCAGTCCTTTGGTAATGGCGCAAGAAGACGCCGTCAAAACCTTAGTGGGATGTGGTTTTGGAACACTTGGCCCTATCAAAATGCCTATACCGGTGTTAGTAGATAGAAGCGCCGCCGCCTGCAGCGATTTTGTATGCGGTGCAAACGAAGAAAACATGCATTTTACTGGCGTTAATTGGCAGCGTGATTTTAGCACAAAAGGGGCCAACGCGAGCGGTTTAGACAGCAGTATCGTAGTCGATTTACGCCAAGTCGTTGCGGGTGACCCGTCTCCCTGCGGCAACGGCACTTTAGATATTCGCAAGGGTATTGAAGTTGGGCATATCTTCCAATTAGGCGATAAATACAGTAAAGCAATGAACTGCGGCGTGCTAAGTGAAACGGGTAAGTACCAAGTCTTACAAATGGGCTGCTATGGTATCGGCATAACCCGCATAGTGGCCGCGGCAATTGAACAAAACAACGACAAGTACGGCATAATGTGGCCTGACGCTATCGCGCCTTTCAAAGTGGTGATCATTCCAATGAATATGCATAAGTTGCATCGAGTAAATGAAGTCGCCCAGAAACTTTACCAAGATTTACTCGACGCTGGCGTAGAAGTGTTGTTTGATGATCGTAAAGAAAGACCTGGCGTTATGTTTGCCGATATGGAATTAATTGGGGTGCCGCACAGCATTATTATTGGTGAGCGAAACCTCGATGAAAACGCGCTTGAATACAAAAATAGAGCCACTGGTGAAAAAATAATGTTGCCAATTGATAAAGTTGTTACCTTTATTACCGAAAAGTAAATAAGGCAGTTTCTATTTGCTCTTGAAGGGTGGCAATGTGTAAGACAAATACATGCAAGTAACATTTTATGGTGTACGCGGCACCATACCAAGGCTGGGTGCATATACGCTTCGCTATGGTGGGAATACCGCGTGTGTTCATATTCAACTTAACGATAAAACCGATATAGTGCTAGACGCCGGCACTGATATTCGTTTGATTGGTAAAAAATTTGTCAAAACAAAGACGCTTGGATGATAAGCAGCATAGACACTTAACGGACTAAAGCTATGTCGAGCTGACTAACGGCGAGAAGCGGCCGTTCGGTTATTGTAAAGTCAAGGCAGTATTTCGCTCCATTTGCATGCAAAAACCGTCTAGTGATCAGTCGAAAAGCTTCTTACCTTCTACCAGACCTTCATCCAAATAGGTCAATCAAGGATGATAGCTGTGCTGGCAATGCAGTAAACGGCAAAATACAAACGTCACCGACCGGAAAATACCTTGCTGTATCAACTGGTCGAGAGACATTACCCTGAATTCAAAGAAACCCTATCTGAACAAGGTAAACAATCGCCAAAATTTGTTGAGCGTGAGTTTGACGAGTTTCTGCGTTGTAGTCGCTTAGAGCACGGTTTTTGCGGGTCGTATGTGGCGACTGTAAACATGAGAAGCTCGTGGCGTTTAGTTGCAAGCGAAGAGGCTTTTGTCCCAGCTGTGGTGCTAGAAGAATGGCCGAAAGTGCCGCACTTTTGGTAGATGATGTATTACCCCAGTAACTGGCGCGGGATTACCCGATCCGCCAGTAAGTATTCGGGCCTGCCCATTCCACTTCGATTGCTTTTGGCGAGACATCCCAATGAATTAAGCAAAGTCATGGGGATTATTCACCATGCAATATCCATGCACATTGTGAGTCTAGCTGGCTAGCAGGGACTGCGCAACGCTCGGTAGCTGGCGAGTGAGGATACAAGCAAATGACGGCTGGCATATCAATGAAAACCTGCATTATTTCCCCTTAGTCAACATCAACCCACTCAAAAAGCCAGTTGTAACGAAGGGAAGTACATAGCGTTAATTCGTCTGATACTCTAACACTCTACGCTTTACATTCTTCAAAATAGTTTCACTTTCCCATAAGAACATAACTGATATTCAAAGAATGAAACAAAACTAGTTAAGCGGGTTCAGAATCTAGGCACGAGTTAGTGTAGCCCCTAAGTCTTTAGGTCGTTGTACCGGCTAGTAGTTTACGATAACACTAATGGTATCGCTATATGCGCCAGCATACTTACCACGATTTGTGCTTAGAGGTATACGGCCATAGACCGTATGAATGTAGTTTTGGCCATTTACCGGGTTTGCAATGGTGACGGTGTAATTGCCGCCGGAACTGTTATCACCCCAGACTTGCTGGTGAGCAGCATCGCGATAGAGATTGTAGTCAAGAGAATAACTGCCGGAAATCATGCTGCGTTGATTATAGGTACCACTTCCGGATGAGAGCGCGATAGAGTAGACAGCAACATCAGTGCAGTTCACCGTTATACTGCCGGTGCTTTCTACAAATTTGAGGGTTAGTGGGCTAAAATTGCCGAAGTTGACAGCTGTGGCACTTATTTGGCAGACGGCCGCCTCCGTTCCAGAGACGATCATTAGACCAAACATGCACAACAGCATTCCATTTGGGCGTAAAGGCGCAGCTTTCATGGTTCTTCTCCACAAGTTAGCGGCCCAATACGCGGTTCTATAGGGCCGGAGGGGTCAAGTGTAAGAACCAGATGGCATTTGCCACTCTGCCATTCCACTGACAATTTGTTGCTATCAGCAAGGTCCATAAGATAGACCTCTCCGCGCTTACCGACGAGGAAACTGCGCTTACCAGGCGACACCGCTACGCGGGCGCCAGCTGGAACGATGGTACCATTAATCTGGCGTAACAGTATCTGTGCATTGCGTGATCGGCGCACGGGGAAATCGACGAACAGGCCACTGCGTGCAAACGGCACAGCTGTTTCTTTTACACTCTGGATCTCGATATCAAAAGGGAGCTCGGCCGGGTTAATAGTGAGGTGGTTTTCCTGAAAAGGGAGCAAATTTGGAACCAGGGTCATGCCGCTGCTGTTGGTCGTGGCGACCAGCTGGTTACTCCGGTAGATTGGAACATCTTCAAGTTGATCTACCTTGACCACAGCAAAACTACCAGCACCGATACGACGAGTGGCGAAAGCATGCCCGCCCAGCCAACCGACAGAGCCACTAGCACCCAGGCGAAAGGCTGCATTGTTGGCGGTATCACTGGCTTCGGCACTGAAACTGCCTTTGTTGGTATTTTGGGTAAGCCCGCCGTGCCACTGTCGGCTAGGGTCTTCACTGACGCCTAGGCGCCAACCAGACCCGAGACCGCCCGGTGGTGATTGGCTCAGCTCCGCCCGGTTGATTGTGTTACTGTTACCGCTAAAGTTGGTGTTGGCATTTGCTGTCCGTTGCCCTCCTAACGACAGGGTAAAGGTGACGCCACCGCTCCAGGCACGCTCAGGGCCTAGGTCCTGATTCACATAGCTGCTCAGATAAATATCCCATGGCAGTGATACTGACAGGCTTGCCGTGAGAAAATCCAGACTGTCATCGTTCCATGAAGATTGGTAAGTGTAGCTGATCCCCGCCGAGACATTTCCCGGAAGCAATGTACTAAGGCCTGCACTGAGTCGTTTGCGTGGTCTGGTTTCGTTTGGGGCTGCGGCGAACTGTACAAAATCTTGATCAAAGTACTCCCAGCGCAATGAAGTATTGCCCTTTGAAGTTCGACGTTCCAGACCGAACAAATAGTGGTTACCCTGAATGTCGTCGGTACTAGCAGTTGCCATTGCAACTTCCGCAGTGGCAAAGGTGCCAAGTAGCACAGCAAAATCGACCCCTACCGCTCGTCGATGAGGCTGAATCTCGAGGTGTACCCCTGCCGTCAATGCCGAGGTTAGTCCATACCGCCCTGTGCCAGACATGAAGCTATTGCCATAGTCGTTATTTTTTATGCCGTAATTCTCGCGTAATACTCCTGCTTCTAAAGAAAAATCAGATAAGCCTTCGGCCAGCAGACGAGGGGAAAAATAATAACTCTGGCTGATAACACTTTCTCGCCCAAGCAGATCACGCACGATCAGATTGATCTCTCCGGCACCGCTCATAACGGGCACATTGGTCAGCTCAAAGGGTCCGGGATTGACTTGTTCTGTGTTTTGTCGACGATTATTGATCAACACATCAATTGTGGAAGGCAAAGCCGCCGTTCCGGACAAATTGGGCATAGGCATCGAGATAAAACCGGGCCGCAGCGAAAAGTTGCGAGCCCAGCGGACACCTGCATAACGCGCCGGCCGACTCCAAGAGCCGCCATCGCTGACAGTATCGCCCAACACAAGCGTTTCCATTGGACCGGGGAGATCTTTACGCCAGTAGCTCTCCGTGCGCACAGCTTGATCATTTTGCCGGTTACCGCTCATTACGAGACCTGTTACACCCGACCCCCACTGACCAAAGGCTACCCCTTCAAGGAGAATACCGTGGCTCTCGTATCCGTGGTCCCCGCTGTTGATGCTGGCATCATAATCAAGAAAGAAACCGGGTTTGACGACATTGGGGAGTGAAACAGACACACTACTCTGGTAGATTTTATTGTCTATGAAAGCGGATGCCGGAGTGGTAACTGCCAAAGTCATCTGGTTCAGGTCTAATTTGTAGGTCAGGCCAGGGATCGATTCCAGTGCGTAGCCATACTGATTGCCTGCCAGCATTAGGGGCTCGCAATCAGGCAATCGCAGGCGAGCTGTCCGCCAAACGGAAGCTCTTAGAACAAGACGGCCATCTGTAAGCTTTTCCGCACGAACAATTTCAGGCTGGAGTTGGGTGTTAATGGTCATTATAAGTAACAGTGTTTCAGCATGCCCAGTATTATTGCCATCGCCTCGCGTAACGGCGGGCGTGGCCAAGGTCAGGAGTGCCGTGCTGAGCAGGATAAAGACTTGAATCCACAAAGCTTCAATTTGGCGTTCAGGAGATGAGGGAGTCGGGGTCACCGACTTGGATTTGCCAACTCAAAAGTCATCTGTCCATCCGAAGTCTCTGCAGTGACGGTCAATTGCCCGGCAGAGGCTGGCGGCGAGGCGAACGTCCATTGCTTCCAAGCGCCAGCTAAGACGCGGTTACCTGCATCTAGATTCTCTTTCCAATTTATTCCATTCACAATCAGGCTCTGCACCTGCACATATTGGTCGCCGTCGTTTACCAGACGCACGCAACCGCGTTGTGCCGAATTCGCACAACTTTCAAAGTGCGGTCTTGGGCCGACCTTGCCAGTTCCTGCAACAAATACCGGAAGACGGTGCGAGAATAAAAGGTTGATACCATCCCCTTTTCTTTGACCTTCAATATTGCTCACATCATCCAACACCAGGCGGTAGGCGCGTTCTGCAACCGCAACAGTTGGATGTCTCAGCGTGACTCGGAAAATCTGAACTCCTTCTGCCTCGATCTTGGCGATTGTTGGTGCAACCAGCAGGTCAGTGCTTTCTTCGAGAAGGTCTTCGCCGTTGGCCTGAGTCCATGCAAGGACTTCACTCTGCAAGATCAATGGCGAATCCGAATCATTGCTGACGGTGACTGTCACCACTGAATGGATTGGCGATAGCTCTACTTTCACTGGAGATATAATCACGGCCCACGCACTGCTAGAAAGGAGGTTACCAATGACAATAATAGCCAACAGATATAACTTTTTGCTTTTCAAAATGAAATTGGTGGATACAGTCATAAATAAAGACTCTTAGTAACGTTCATAAATAGATTAAAAAAATCGTTTACCTTGCAGAATTGCAGCTAGGCTATAACACTCATTTTCTTCTCTTGTTGGTGAAGGGCATAGCCAGAGGTGCCCTATAAAAATTAGTACTCCACGTTGATAATGATTACCGCTTTATAGATACCAGGATCCTTACTTTCGTGGTCTGCTGCCTTTATAAGCCCATTTAGCTGCACTGGCCGTTCGGTGCCGTCTGCAACGAAGGAAGCAATCGCTTCACCTGGTAACGCTGTAGGCAAGGCATTAGTCAGTGCCGTAGCCGGAGTTTGCCCAAGACTAAAGGGAATTTCGACGGTACCGGCGCCAGGACCTTTCAGGAGCCGAGGCGAGTCAGACCAGATAAGCGGCGTAGTCCCAGCGGTGCACGTAATTTTCAGCGACCCTGCTGTATCCGCAACGAGATCTTGAGTCGAAAAAGGCGAGAATGAAGGGAAGACCATTGTGGCGGAGCTTACAGAGCAAGCTTGACCTATGGTCGCGGTAACGGTCATCGTTCCGGGTGAAGTATCCGCCATTGCCATATTGGCCATGCTCAGTGCAACTCCGCATGCTGCCAAAGTAAATAAATTACTTTTCATCTTTCACTTTATTCTCCATGACAAGATCTCACTCACCCGTTATTGAACCATCCCAAACCCTATTGATGTAACCAACTCTCTAATGTTCAAGTGACTTACATCACCGTTCGTTTATCCCACGCCATGCTATCTACTCAGCCAAATTCAAACTTACATTAGTTAAGTTAAAAATAGCATGAAGTAGTTACATTTTCTAACACCCTATAGTTTAATTTTTCCATAAACAGGCAATTTACAATAGTGAAATAGTACCATACTATGACCACCCAAGCCAAAGGCGTCAAGTCTTGACTTCAGACGTCATAATCAATGACAGTCTGCTTCTCGTTCATTGCAGCCTGTCAGCTTTATTTTGCTTTAGTCTCCTATGTGCCATTTGTGATCATTTGAGACAACCCCATTCATTATTCCTTGAGCACATTCAAGCTGAATCAAAAATGTATGGTTAATAAAAGTTAAGCAGCATTTAGAGGATGTTCAGTTTCAAACATTAATTCCCTTATTTTCGCACTATTTATATTTACGGCTAGTCTCAGTTTCAGACTTTCCGATATTCAGGATAGATTTACGTGAGTAACCTCATGGGTTTAAAGATGCCTTGAGTCCCAAACATTAACTCAATCATACATATGCTAGCAAAATCAACTTTGGTGCATTCGGTAGCACAGGAGGCGATTAAACTAGCACTAGCCGCAAGCGTTAAAAAGCTCGCGCTTTGCAGCCATAATCCACAGTGCAGCAATGCCGTGGAAGAAGGGATTGTTGAACATACTAATCTAATTATTGCGATTGGCGGCGCCAGTACAATAGTGTTTGCTACAAGTGGAGGACTTGTGATTATTGCTTGATTACTTTGCAATTAATTTACCATTACCATGTAAACCCACCGTTTTATTACCGCCTCAACGCTTGCACATAGCATAAGGCTTATGCATTTTACGATATTGTTCGGTATCTTTTGATGTATAATTGTGTATATCTTATCGTTTAACCTGCAATTATACTCACATTGCGATACAAGGACTTAACCTTGAAAAAGCCATTCGCTAGCATATTTATAGCCTTCTTTTTATTCATTTATCAGTGGCCAATGGCAGTGGCAAGTAACGAAATGGTTGTTTTACCCGCTATAACACTTTTTGCTATAATAGCGCCAAAAACCACTGCACAAACGACGCAAGAAAAAGTTGATACACAATCTACAGAGCTTAAAAATGTAAGCGGTAGTGCACCGGTAAAAACATTGCTAAGTGAAAAATTCGAGAATGAACGTGAAGCTAATCTAAATTCTTTCTCACTTGTTCAGCATAATCCAAACTACCTTTTGCCGATAAGCTATTCTCCCAACCCAAACTCCATATCGTTTGATGGCATAGACGACGAGCAGATTGACCGCTTTGAAGCCAAATACCAAATAAGTGTAAAAACCCCGCTGTGGCTCCATCAAGACGATGCTTCGGGCGTATATTTTGGTTTTACTGCGGTATCCTTTTGGCAAGTATACAATGATGAGACCTCTAAGCCTTTTCGAGAAACAAATTATCAACCTGAGGTATTCTACCAATTTAATACTGACACATCCCTTGCCGGTTACAAATTCAATTTGTTTCGAATAGGCTTAAATCATATGTCAAATGGTCAGTCGGGCTTAAAGTCACGTAGCTGGAATCGCATTATCGCAACAGCGCTGTTTAGCGATGAAAATACAGCATACTACATACGCACGTGGGTAAGACTGCCTGAAGATGCTAAAACATCGCCGCTTGATCCCCTAGGCGACGACAATCCTGACATTAATGATTACTATGGAAGAGTGGAATTAGGCTTCGGCTATCGTTTGGGTGAATTAGACATTGCTACTAGCATTAGAAATAACCTGTCTTTAGGGGATAATCGCAGCGGCGTTGAGGTAAACATTACCTACCCCTTTAACAAGCGCTACGATTTACTTGTGCAGTTATTTAGTGGCTATGGAGACTCTCTTATTGACTATAATCTTCACAAACAGCGGGTGAGCATTGGCGTACAAATACGCTTTTTATAGTGACCCAAAGACCTTTTTCTATTCCCATTCTATGGTCGCAGGAGGCTTACCTGAAATATCGTAAACAACTCTGGAAATGCCATCAACTTCATTAATAATACGATTAGATACAATGCCCAAAAACTCATACGGTAAATGAGCCCAACGCGCAGTCATAAAATCAATTGTTTCAACGGCTCTTAAAGATACGACCCAGTCATACTTGCGCATGTCTCCCATAACGCCTACCGACTTGACCGGCAGAAATACCGTAAAGGCTTGGCTTACCTCGTGATAAAGGTTATGACGATGTAGTTCTTCAATAAAAATGGCGTCGGCTTTACGCAGTAAATCACAATATTCTTTTTTAATTTCACCCAGTACTCTTACCCCTAAACCCGGTCCAGGAAAAGGATGGCGGTAAAGCATGTCGTAAGGCAGCCCTAGTTCAAGGCCTATTTTGCGCACTTCATCTTTAAATAATTCACGTAAAGGCTCTACTAAGCCCATTTTCATATCGGCGGGCAGACCGCCTACATTATGATGTGATTTGATAACGTGTGCTTTACCTGTTTTAGAGCCTGCCGACTCAATTACATCGGGGTAAATGGTGCCTTGAGCAAGCCATTTCGCATTGGCTAACTTGCTTGACTCTTCATCAAATACATACACAAACTGATTGCCGATGATTTTGCGTTTTTTCTCTGGGTCGGTTTCGCCAGCCAGTGCGTCCAAAAATCTCTGCTGCGCCTCAATCTTGATGATATTTAAGCCAAAGTGATCGCCAAACCTATCCATTACTTGCTGACCTTCGTGCAAGCGAAGTAAGCCGTTGTCAACAAACACGCAGGTTAGTTGAGCACCAATAGCTTGGTGCAACAGCATCGCCGTAACAGAAGAGTCAACGCCGCCTGATAGGCCAAGAATAACTTCGTCATCACCCACCTGTTGTTTTATCCGTGCTACCGCATCTTCAATGATTGAAGCGGGTGTCCATAATTTTTCACAGCCGCAAATGGCCATAACAAACTGCTGCAGAATACGTGAGCCTTGTTTAGTATGCGTGACCTCGGGATGAAACTGCACGCCATAAAATCTCTTCTTTACGTTTACCATGCCAGCGTGCGGGCAGTTAGGCGTTTGTGCGATAGTTTCAAAGCCAGGCGGCACTTCTATAACCTTGTCACCATGACTCATCCACACGTCTAATAGTGCATTTCCCTGCGCGTTTATGCCATCTTCAATTTTATCAAACAAATGTGAAGGCTTCGGCAGTTCCACTTGCGCATAGCCAAACTCGCGCATATCAGAACCTTGCACTTTGCCGCCTAACTGATGCGCCATTGTTTGCATGCCGTAGCAAATACCTAAGACCGGTACACCTGCATTAAAAACATACTGCGGCGCGCGCGGGGAATTTCCCGCGCTTACCGACTCAGGACCACCCGACAAAATAATACCATCTGGTGCAAATTCTCTAATGTACTTTTCATTTACGTCCCAGGCCCAAAGTTCGCAGTAGACGCCTATCTCACGTACGCGCCGGGCGATGAGTTGAGTGTACTGTGACCCAAAATCAAGGATAAGAATTTTCTGACTATGAATATTAATCGACATTAAATGTCCTAAAAAGTAGACTACGTTTACAGGGACATACACATAATGGCAAGAGTATTCTCTGCCCACATGTATACTCCCCGCATAAAAACAAAAAGGGTATTCCCGTAATATGCCCTATCCTAAGCGATAGTTT
>Ga0306872_100687_pt1 | contig 12105 bp, 18 predicted proteins | sample AntRauMeHopE1498_FD_190455 | JGI IMG/M metagenome (GOLD analysis project Ga0306872, IMG submission 190455) | Saline lake microbial communities from Rauer Islands, Antarctica - Metagenome Hop E1 #498 (v2) (version 2) | ecosystem: Environmental > Aquatic > Non-marine Saline and Alkaline > Saline ...
CATTCGGTAAGGCAAGCCGTAGGACTCGTCTCAGTTTCCTGTTTTGCAGGAACAGACTGTTATAGCTAGTATTTTAACCCTTTGATATTCAACTACTTACTTTGCCTCTTGCGAGTGCGATGGTTGTATTTGTAGTTTTTTATGTCACTCACCTAGAAAATGTATCTAAGCTGTTGACTATCAACGTGCGAGTGCAAACTACAAAATTTTGATTTTTCGTTTAATCTTAACTGTCAAGGAATCCTTTATTTACGCAGACTGTAGATCGACTTTCGTTATACGTCAAGCACAATCTAACATTAATTTCAATCGCACTCGCAACCAAAAAAAGACTAAAACGAACGAAAGCAGGTCCGAAATTTCGGATAGCCATCAAACAGCCGCGTGATAGAACGTTTTCGAATGTTGAAGTAAGGTTCTGCCTTGTACCACGACACTCGAACGTGCTCTATAACATCACTTACATTGTTTTCGTCTGGCATTACCATATCAGTGAACATGCTGCCGCGTTCAATAACTATCAGCCCATTTTAGCAAGCCTAGCACTTTTTTCTTTGGGTGATAATCCAACTACTTTATAAAATTGGACATTGTTTGCCTCGAATCCCCAACAAGAAACGAAAATCTTTCCGATTATATTCATTACGATAATGTTGGTTTACAAAAGCAGATTATTCATCCAAGATAAATAGGAGCGATCACATTTCCAATAAAGGTGGATTGTTTGTTTTCTGGTGAATCGTGTAGAACGACCTTTTGTTTTTTTTCGATTGAGTAAAGCTGAACATGACGATCTGTTAAAAAGTAGTTTACGCGAATGATTACAGTTCGGTCGTAGCAAAGCTTTCCTGATACGATGTCGTTTCCAGTTTGTAGCTGGCTTTCATATAAAGCCTGTTTTTCTTCGGCGGCAACGTGTTCTCCAAACGGAATAACTTGTTGAATAATGTCACTTGCCAATCTGAAATTTTGTTCAGCAGCATATTCACGGGCATCGTCTAACAAAGTTCCCGTTACAATCGTTTTGTCACTCGTTAAAAAGTAGTCTCTTGTTGGTTGTTTCTTCATGGTTATTGTTATTTCACACAACTAGAAAGTCAAGCTTTTTGTTTGGAAATTTGAAAAAAAAAAATCCGAAAGGTTCACCACAAACCTTTCGGACTAAAAACAAACATTGTTTTTTGATATGAAACAACCCACAACAGGTATGAAATTAAATTTTTACCATAAACTCGATGTTATCTAAAATGTTATCTAATATACTTTGATCCACTGGAATTACTGGTTCTGATGGAAAGTTTTCTTTACGCCAATTACGAACATGACCAAACGTGGTTCTACTATAGTTTTTTGTGGTTATCAACAATCCTCGTTTCGGAGAATATAAACCAACTGCGTTTTCGTAGCTTACCAACAGCATGTTTCCATTTGAAAATGATATGTCGGTTCGATTAGGTTGTGGGCTTCGTACTGTCATGTTTGCGTAGATTTGGTTTGTGTTGTTCGTTTCCAGCTTTGGGCTTTTATAAGATGCTTCAATCGTTGTGTTTGCCATTCTTGTAAAGCATCCAAATTGATTAAATTCTCGTTTCTTGTGGTCCAAAGCAAAGTCCGTTGTACACCCAAAACGACACCAAGTGGAGTTCCCCAAAAAAGACCTTGGATGGTTGTCCGCAACGCATTCTGAACAAGTGATCCATCATTTCCAGTGGAAGTTACCATTTCCATCTTTAGCTTATGATACTCTTTGGTGATATTTCCGCTTATTAAAGTGCTGCGGACTCCGCTTATTAAAATGCTGCGGACTGCTTGAAGCATATGCTCATCTTTTACGTTCAACAAACCATAAAGGCTTTCGATACAATCAATACAAAAGTGACTCCATAAAGTAGAATGTTCTTTGTATACTGGAAGAATCCGTACCGCAAATTCAAAGCCAAATCGTTCCAAAACGGTCGATATTGAAATGTGCGAACTACTTTTAGACATGTTTTGTAATTCGTCCAACGTGTTTTGTATTTTGTCGTTTCGCGAACCGTCGTTTAAGACGTAATCCTGAATTTCGGCGATTGTTGTGGTGATTTCCGGTTTCATATGTTTATACTAAGTATGAGTTTTAATGGAATGTCAACTAAAAAATGCAAACTTAATCGTTTATTTTCTTATGCGTGTTTTCAAAATCGGCATTCGATTTCCATGTTTGATAACCGTCGGAGTAAACAACAAAATAACCAAGGTCTGTTGTTGTGCCTTTAAACTTACTCGCAAAGAAAAAATCTGTTGAAAATGTACCGTAATCTTTGTTTTCTGGAACTATTCTTGCAAAGCCAGCTCCGGTAAATTTAATCGATTCGATTTTTAATGCGTGAACCACTTTTGGTGACTCGTATTTTGGCATTTCTATTTGTGCTCCGTCCATTTTGTTTTTCTGTTTTATATTAGCGTAATTTATGTAGACTGAATGATGATTTATTCTAAAAGTCAAGTCTTTTTTCTAGCAAACCGCAACAAATTCAAGATTTCCTTTTGTTTCAGTCTTTTTTCCCCTTACCCAAATGGTTCCGCGAGTGCAGCCCGAAGATATCCTTGTTGATTTGCGAAAATACTTTCCGTAAACTACTTTGGTTGTTTTATGTCGCAACTCATAGCTGTGTGCCGGGGCAACAAGGCCAACCGTTTCGGTTTTCCAAGCTCGCTTTGGAGTTGCCCCGACCTGAACGCAAACATTTTTCCAAAAATGGTTGTGGCCAGTTCCCTTTCTACCAAACAAATGAAATGAGAATGCATGAGACAGCTCATGAAGAATAGTATCAGTAACAAGCTCGATAGAGTTGGCCAAAACAAACGGCTTTGATAATGAAATTTTCTTATCTGTATAATTACAGCATCCCAAACGGGATTTGCTATTACTAAATGACAAGGAATATCCGAGTTCTTTTGCTGATAAACGTACTTGGTTTACCGTGAACGTTTTGCTTAATAGCTCGTTTCCTAGTTTTGTTGTTGTAGATAGGTCCATAGTTCACAATAAATTACAAGTTCTATAAAAAGTCAAGTACTTTCTTTCCAAATCACCCATTTTTTGCGAGTTGATTTCCTTTTACAAATCCAAACATTTCTGGCAAAACTTGTGCAGATAGCGTGGTAAGTCTTGAAGAAAACCGTTCATCGTGACTACTGTGACCTTCAAAATGAACAAATTCGTGAATAGCGATCATCAGAACCAAATAGAAACGCTGCTTTGCTGTTTGAGCATCAGCAATTCTAGGATCAATAAAGAATACGTTGTTATCCCTGCTGTATTTGCCGAGCGTTTCTGGTTCCACAACAAATCCAACACAAAATTGAAGATTGGTTGACGTGATTCTGGCGATTTCTGTGATGATTGCTTTGTACAAGTTACTTAGCATCTTATACTTTTTATTGCCTGTTGTTGGATGATACCGCTTTAATTCTGAATCGGAGATTTCGGATGAATGAAAATGAAAGTCTACGTTACCCGAAAAATCAACCGTGTTAATTTTGTCAACGATATTCGGAAAGTTGGGTTGTAATTGGACTGCTGCTAATTCGGCCACTTCCAATGGGCTTAGTTGTTTGTCTGAAAATGCAACAAGCATTTCTTTTAATGCCGTGATTTCGTCCGTTGAAAAGATAAGCGGAATAGCTGCCGTTCCAAACAAAACTTCATAAAAGCGGCTTTTTCCACGGAAAACAGTTTTAACTGGTTTCTTTTTTCCAAACGACAACGGATTTGATGCAAGATCAACAACTAATTGATCGAACAACGTTGCAGCACATCCTCGAAGCGAATCACGTGACTGTGAAAATACATCCACGGATGCAAACCGTGTTACGTTCAATACAGTTACTTTTGTGCATACGTTTTTTCCGAGATACCGATTAAACATATACAACCCGTTGTGTAACACATGAATTTCGGAACCAATTTTATTGGTAAATCCAAAAGTTCCGACTTCGTTGTTGGTTGTGTTTGAAATTGTTTGATAATCAGTAAACAATTTGTTGTTCACAAAGATATCGCAACGATTTCCAAGCATACACTTTGAAAGAAATTCATTTGCTGCCAAAGTCATTCCGTATTTATTGAACGGTGAATTTGAGAAGTATTCGGAATGAATTGTTGTTCCCGTTACAAATTCAGTATCATGTTCCGTCAAATCGTAGTCTAAAACAGAACCATTTACCGTAATGTTTTGGGTTTGAATTTCGTAGCGTTTATGAGCAAACAAAATTAGTTTTTTCGCAGCACCAAATCCACCTGTCGCATTTCCACTTTTTTTTGTTCCACCCAACGAAAGCATTGCTGGAATTAGAACATCCTTTGTCATTCCACTTCCATCATCCTTACAAGTAAAGGATGTGTCCGTAAAAGATAAGTGAATATTTTTTGCTTTGGCATCAATACTGTTTTGTACAAGTTCTCCAATTAGGCGTCCTTGAACATCCCAGTATTCTTTAATTGCTTCTTGCAAAAAGAATTGCTCTGGAATTGATACACGAGAAGAAAGGTGGTTTTCAGTGTTGCTCATGATTTAAAGAAACCATAGAAACTATAAAAAGTCAAGTATTTATTTCAACGGAGCGTAAAACCCATTCATCGCTTTTGCGTGGATGGGATGTAAGCGACAAATGTAGTTAAATTACCATTGACTTAAAATATATTTACAAAATACTTGACAATTCGTATAAAAATGTGTATCTTTACAAAATACTAGACTATTTAATAATAGAGTGAAAACAATATTTCGGACATATCAATTTGAATTACAGCCTAACCAAGAGCAGAAAACGCTATTGGATAAGCATTTCGGTTGTATCCGTTTCGTCTATAATCACTTTTTAAATGAGCGTAAAGAACAATATCAAGTAGATAAGAAGTCTGATAATTATTACAAACAAGCGGCAACTTTAACTGGATTAAAGAAAAAAGAAGAAACTATTTGGCTTAAAGAAGTGAATAGTCAATCATTACAGTTCTCTTTAAGATGTTTGGATACTGCCTATGTGAACTTCTTTCGTGGTACAGCAAAGTTTCCGAGATTTAAGTCAAGAAAAAAGAAAAATACTTTTACTGTTCCACAATTTGCAAAACTGGAAAATAAAACACTTTACATACCAAAATTTAAGGAAGGGATTAAAATAAATGTTCATCGTGAAGTAAAAGGTGAAATTGGTAAATGCACGTTTTCCAAAACTCCAACTGGAAAATACTTTGTAAGTATTCTTTCAGAGGAACAATATATTCCAAAAGAAAAAACTGGCAAAGTTTGCGGAATTGATTTGGGTTTAAAGGATTTTGCAATTACATCAGATGGAATAAAATTTAAGAATAATAAATACACGAAGCAATATGAAAGAAAGTTAGCGAAAGCACAAAAACATCTTTCTCGTAAAACAAAAGGTAGTGGTTCGTTTGAAAAACAAAGACGAAAAACTGCACTTATTCACGAGAAGATAACCAATTCACGAATGGATAACTTGCATAAAGTATCTCACCAATTAGTATCTGATTATGATATAATCGCATTAGAAGATTTGGATGTTAAAGGTATGGTAAAGAACCATAAACTTGCCAAACACATATCAGATGCAAGTTGGGGAACATTTGTTCGGTTACTTGAATACAAAGCAGATTGGAATGACAAAGAAGTCGTTAAAATCAATCGCTGGTATCCATCATCGAAAACGTGTTGTGAATGTGGTTGGATAAACCAAGACTTAAATCTTTCAATTAGAGAATGGACTTGCAAGAATGGTCATAAATTAGACCGTGATTTAAACGCTGCAAAGAACATTTTAAATGAAGGATTAAAAATATATCGTCAGGAACTGGCGATTACAAAGGTGGAGAGGAAATTAGACGTTAGTAATAACGCACACTCTATGAAACCCGAAGCCCATCCCATCGCCTCTGGCGTGGGTGGGTAGTTCACTGGTTGTATCTTTGCTATGAACAAATAAAATATATAAATTATGCTACGTCTTGAATTTAAAGTTATTAAACAAATTGATAATTATAGTGAGTTAATCGCAATATCAATAGAGTTGGAAAGATTATTGAGCCTACAAAGGTTTATCAAAGATGATTCAATGGTAAAGGGTATTTACTCTATGATTGAAAAATGTAATGATACAATAGAGGTTGTCGAACATAATATCTCGGTGGTCAACAGAGTCATGGAAATCCATGAGAATAAAATAATCTTAAATTACGAGTACGCACCATTTTTCTTGAATTAAATTTGGTATCTTAGATTAATTTAACTATATTTGCTAAACTAATATTAAATATAAACATCATGTCAAAATTAACTGGGAAAGAATTAGCCAACGAATTAACAAACTTTGTAAACGGTTATAACCAAGATAACCATACGGAGTTCATAGATGCTTTCTGCCGTGAACATAGAACATTACAACAATCTGGTCTAAGATTAATATTTAAGTTGATAGAGAGGGTTGCTAGTGAGGAATACACAACCGATGCTAGAAACGAGACAAGCCATAAAGTTGCAAAACAAATGTTGGACGGGTTTAAAGTAGAAGTTATTAAACAATATATTTCCGAGGGTACGTCCGAAGATAGAGCCAAAGGCTATGTAGAGGAGTATGGTTCATTACCACATAGCTATCTTGGTACAATCTAAAAATAAAAAATGTATAAAAAAGGTAGAATAGTTAGAATAAGAACAAATCGAATACAAAATCATACCGTGGATAGACATGATTTGTATATTGTTATAAAACGTGCCGTAAAAATCGGTGACTATATCGTTAATGGCGAATCATCTAGTATTCATTTAATAGAGGATAAATTCGATGTATCGTTCGCTAATAGTACATTAGGTACTGTTAAAAATTTAGGTAAGGTTATAGCATCTACTGACCCCGAACTTAATATGACGTACATTCCAAAAGATTTAATATCAAATTTCTATACCGATGGTAAAAGTAAAATATGGGTGAAATTAAATAGTGATTACACCCCAAAGCTAGACGATAAGAAGTTATTATTTAAAAATAACTATTTAAGTGATAATAAAGGTGTAAGATATCAAGACCTAAAACCATTGGGTAAATTATGGAGGTTAAGATTTTACCTAGAGATTCCTTTCAAATATACGTACTATAGCTATTTTAAGGACTTTAAAGTGGGTATTGATGAAATAGTGGATGGCAAGTTCATACATAGTGATAAGCACGATGTAATGCACGGAGAAGAGTTATTCAAGCTATTGGTGGGTATAGCACAGGGTAAGATGAAGTGGTTTTACACTTGGGAAGAAGTCAAGAATAAATTAGATAAAAAATTTAAGGAAAAAGATTAGACAATTAGAATAACTTTTTGTATCTTTGTATAAACATATTAAAGTAAATATTATGCCAAATTACATTACGAATATTTTAACCTTAAAAGGTTCTGACGAAAAAATTAAAGAAGTGGTTGAATCCATCCAAAGTGAGGAAAGGGTTATCGACTTTAATAAGATAATTGAATTACCCGATGAACTAAAGGGTACATCGGCACCGACCACCATTATATCACAAAAGAAATATGATGAACAAGAATCATTGGATAACCCCAAGAACCCTTTTATGTCCAGAGGTATTACCAAAAAAATGAGTAAAGACCTTATTGTTAGATTTGGGGCTGATAATTGGTATGATTGGTGTATTTTAAATTGGGGTGTTAAGTGGAATGCATCTGAATGTGTTATGGTGGAGAATGGAAAATATGAATTTATAACTGCTTGGTCTACCCCGTTCATGTTATTTATAAAGGCTAGTGTTAAATTTCCAGAGGTGGAAATTGAAGTTCAATATGCCGATGAAGATTTGGGTTATAATGTGGGTACTTATAACATAAAAAATGGTGAATGTATAAAACAATTCGACCCAGTTGGTGGTAGTTATGAAGCGTTCGATATGTCCGTTAGGTTAAACGGTGATTTAGATTGTTATATTTTTAGTGATTTAATATACGATATAGTCGATAATGCCGATGGGGAATTAGATAAAATATTAGAGGACGTTAAAAATGGTGTAGAATCGTATGAAGCCATTGTGGTTAAAATGATATATAACCGTGAAGTGGTTAATGAAAAATACCCTAAAAAATTAATAGCTTATCTATTGGAGGTTGCTATAAGCAATGAAAATTATGGTTATGCCAGTAAGCTACGTGATGTAATGAGAGTAGAAATATAAAATTTTGTTTGTTAATTTGTTCATTAAACCCTAATTATCTTTGAGTAGATAATATAAAAATATTTAAAATGACTAAAGAAAATTTATTAGAATATGCAGATATAACCGAAAATGAATTCTTAGGTATTGATGCAATTATCGGGAATTTATTTTTAAATAATCTCACATCGATTCCAGATAGCTTTAACCCAATTGTTGGTGGTAGTTTATTTTTAAATAATCTCACATCGATTCCAGAAGGATTTAATCCGAACGTTGGTCTTAATTTATTTTTAAATAATCTCACATCGATTCCAGAGGGATTTAACCTTAAAGTCGGTCGTGATTTATACTTAGATTCACTTACATCGATTCCAGAAGGGTTTAATCCGAACGTTGGTGGTAGTTTAATTTTATGTAAGATTACATCGATTCCAGATAGCTTTAACCCAATTGTTGGTGGTAGTTTATATTTAGGTTACCTAACATCGATTCCAGAAGGATTTAACCCAATCGTTAGTGGGGGTTTATTTTTAGAAAATCTCATCTCTATTCCAGATGGATTCAACCCCACCGTTGGTGGTGATTTAGATTTATATAAACTTACATCGATTCCAGAAGGATTCAATCCCACCGTTGGTGGTGATTTAGATTTAAGTAGTCTAATATCGATTCCAAAAGGATTCAATCCCACCGTTGGTGGTACTTTAGATTTAAGTAGTCTAAAATCGATTCCAGAAGGATTTAATCCAATCGTTGGTGGTCGTTTAATTTTATGTAAGATTACATCGATTCCAGATAGCTTTAACCCAATTGTTGGTGGTGAATTGGATTTAAGTAACCTAACATCGATTCCAGAAGGATTTAATCCTACTGTTGGTAGTAATTTATATTTAGAAAATCTCACATCTATTCCAGAAGGATTCAACCCCACCGTTGGTGGTAATTTATATTTAGAAAATCTTAAATATATTAATCACACCAAACTAAACGGGCAACCGTTATTTTGGCAAGATGGTAAATATATATCGGTCGATGGAATATTCGTTGAGGTGGTTAAGAAAAGGGGTAATGTCCATAGGGTTAAGAGATTAAACAACCCTATAGAATTTTATCTTATCACCGATGGTCAGGGTAAGTGGGCGCATGGTGATACATTAAACGATGCAAAAGAAGATTTAATCTACAAGATAAGTAACAGAAACAAAAAGGATTATGAGGACTTATCGCTAGATAGCGTGTTTCCCTTTGAGGAAGCAATCGAGTGTTACAGGGTGATAACTGGTGCATGTTCATTCGGTGTTAAGCATTTCGTTAAGAAATTTAAGGTCGAGCATAAGGACTATACGATTGAGGAAATGATTGATTTAACCAAAGATAGCTATGGTGGTCAGCAATTTAAACATTTCTTTCAATAATATTTGGTATAATGAAATAAATTATGTATCTTTGTAGGGAACAAAAATAACAATATTATGGAAGTAAGAATCAAACAAGTTTTTATCAACGAAAAAGAAAAATTAGCATTAGTTATAGGTGAGGGTATTCCCGTACAAACAATCAGAAATTTTGAGTTTGAGGGTTGGGATACGATTATAGGTAATGATGGTAAACCATTATTCGATATGAATGCGTGGGCTGACGACATACCAAAGACAAAACCAAGTGACCCACAGGAAATTAATTACGGTGTACAATACTGCGGTCTTATCGAACTTGATGAGCCAAGGGTAACAAATTTACCCGATGGTAGGGTTCATACACAGACGCATGAAATGGACGATTGTTATGAAAACCCTGATGAGGTTATAATTACCGAAGAATCTTTGATGTCATTGGTTAAGGAAATTTACACAAATAATAAATAATATGAAAACAAAAGAAGAATTAATAGTTAGCTTTAAAAAACTAATAGATAAAAATCAACCTACTCAAATATTTGCTGAACTTTGTGCTGAAAAATCAATTAAATTTCATCTTGACCAATTAAAAGAATTAAAAAGTTGGTGCTACGAAAATAAGGAATTTCAAGAGGGTATGGATAGTGATGGAGGTTACTATGAAAATATGTGGTTTTTAAAGATTGATGAAATTATGGATAGAATCGATAGAATCGATAAAATCCTAACAAACGATTTGGAATAGTCGATTATTTTCAGTATATTTGTAAGACATTGTTAAAATTTAGTTTGCGATGTCTTACACTATTTAATAGTAATTGCAAACTAAATTTAAAATTAAAACTATGATAAAATCTAAATTTAATAATAGTTCTATAAAAAATATAGTTGAGGATGCTAAGGAAAATGACTTTGAGGTTAAAAAAAGTCATGTTAGCGGTTACTCTATATTGGTTGTAGAGGCCACCAACTCAATAGCATCCTTTACATATTATGAGGATAAAAAAAGTAGGGATGAAGATTTTGAAACCTTAGAAAAACTATTACAGGATGATACGACTAAATAACTTAAATGGAAAAATTAACCAGTTGACCTTACACGGTCAATTGGCGTTTATAAAAGGTGAGGTCTATGATGTAATGAAGACCAATACCAAGTTCGTTGTTCTAGTTAGGGGTAATTACCTTATTGTAGATAGTGGTGAAAAAATAAGTGCCAGTATTGAATTTGAAGAAAAAGAATTGGAAAAATATTAAATAATATGTTGTATAGAAAATTAAAAAGAACTTGGTCACATGGTTATTTAAACCATATACCCAATTTTAAGAAAACATTCCCAGAATTATCTAAATTAGATAGTCAGGAACTTTGTAATAGGTTTATAGAATTAAATGTTGAATTTTTCTCTGAAATTAAAACACCAGTAACCTTTTGGTTAAGATTAACGATGCCATTTGCGTTTGTATTAATGATGTTAATGTTGTTATCATTACCTTTTATTTTTCTTATTACGGGGCGTTGGAGTTACCCTTTAAGCGAAAATAATAGAATATTGAATTGGTTTAGGGCAGTTGGTCTACAATAATTTAAAATAAAAACTTTATGTCACAAGCGATAAAAGACAGTAGAAAACAAGCTTTGATTAGTGAATCTGGACTTTGGGAATATTTAATAGCACACGATGAAGTTCAAGATTTTGAACGATGGGTAATGGGTTATAGAAAATCACTTGGTTAAAATACTTAAAAATACTTGAAATGACTAAAGAAGAATTAATGCAATATGCAAATATAACGGAAAATCAATTCTTAGGAATTGATATAATTAACGATAATTTATTCTTAAATTTACTCACATCGATTCCAGATGGGTTTAATCCTAAAGTCAGAAATCATTTATTCTTAAATAATATCACGGCAATTCCAGAAGGATTTAATCCCACAGTCAGGGGTACTTTATATTTATCTTCACTTACATCGATTCCAGAGGGGTTTAATCCTGTGGTCGGATGTAGTTTATATTTAAAGTCACTTACATCGATTCCAGAGGGATTTAACCTTAAAGTCGGTCGTGATTTATACTTAGATTCACTTACATCGATTCCAGAAGGGTTTAACCCCACAGTTGGGGGTAATTTATATTTAAGTTCACTTACATCGATTCCAGAAGGATTTAATCTTAAGGTTGGTCGTGATTTATACTTAGATAATATCACATCAATGCAAGAAGGGTTTAACCTTACAGTCGGGGGTACTTTATATTTAAATAAGCTTACATCAATTCCAGATGGGTTCAAACCCACGGTGGGTCTAAGCTTACATTTAAGTAAGCTTAAATCGATTCCAAAGGGGTTTAGCCCTACGGTTGGAGGTAGTTTATATTTAGATTCAGTCACAACAATGCAAGAGGATTTTAACCCCACGGTCGGGGGTAGTTTATATTTAGATTCACTCACATCGATTCCAAAGGGGGTTAATCCTACGGTGGGTTCTA
>Ga0306872_100688_pt1 | contig 12103 bp, 29 predicted proteins | sample AntRauMeHopE1498_FD_190455 | JGI IMG/M metagenome (GOLD analysis project Ga0306872, IMG submission 190455) | Saline lake microbial communities from Rauer Islands, Antarctica - Metagenome Hop E1 #498 (v2) (version 2) | ecosystem: Environmental > Aquatic > Non-marine Saline and Alkaline > Saline ...
TATCCGATAATTCTAAATCAAGTGACTCATCTAGTGAAAGTAGTCCAGATGCACTGACTTGCTGTGCGTTTATCAACTCTAGAGACAAGCTTTGGAGTAATGTAAGTAACTCAGTACTTGTCACTTGTTCCGCTTGTATTTTAGAAAGTTTTAAGGATAACTCTACACTTAGTGCTGAGGCACTAGTTAATTGTGAGGAGTTTATAAACTGTAAATTTTGAGGGAATGGTGGACTATATGGACCACCACCGTATTTACCACTACCGTAGCTAATCAATAGATTCTCCTTTTACTGTTGAGGTTACGGTTGGCTCTTACTACTCATGATTTACTTATCCTTAGCTCTGCCGAACACAAAGCCACAATATTCAATGACTTTGTAAAACTTAGCTATCCACGCATCATCTTTGGGCGTTGGTGTTGCTACGGCTATGATTGAACAAATCATTACTAATAAAGGTCTGTATTGTAAGTATTCCATGTTATGCGCCTTCTATGCTTTCAATTTCTTCTGTTGTCTTTGCGGCATTAACCGCATCTTTACGCAATCTAGCCGCGTAAATTTCAGTAGTTTTAAGCAGAAACACTGCATTTGCCAAAGCTTTTAATTTAGTTAAAGTAAGCGTAATAACGGTGTTATCTTGCGTTAACCAATTAACACTTGATGCATTGTTAATGGTTGCCATCTGCGTAGCTTGCGCTAAATCTGCAATGCTCGCTTCATCGGTCTGATATTCGTTACCGTCATACGTAACGCCCGCCGCGATGTTTACGTCACGCTCTGCATTTATCTGCGCGATTTTTGCAGACTTTGCTTGCGCTAACTGTTCAGCGAGTAAAGAATCTGCGCTTTTAATATTGGTTGCATTAAACATTGTCTACCGCCTTACGTGTAATAACGTCTTGCATAGTGCCACTTGATAATTCAACAATATAGTCAGCCGCATCAGTTGACTGGTTTGGCTCTGCCGTTGCTATGTCGTAGTAATATTCAAGCGTGATATTTATTACGCCATCTACGTTTTTAATTAAACCGATTGCAGGAGATTCAGCTTCTACTTGTGCGCCTTTTTCTAGTGCAGAAAATTCGTAGTTTGTCCCGTTATAGGTTAGCGTTTTACCGCTTACGCTTATGACTGTGTTTTTATTACTTGCTGTTGGTGAAAGTGTGATTTTAAACATTATTTCCATCTTCCTATTGCTATGATGCTTACATTTCTAACAAGCTGATTATTATTTGAATCATAAACCCTAACCCCAAATTGTGTGGTGGTTTGTGATGTTATTACAACCGAGGTAGACAATTCGCCTCCAGTTAAAGCTGTGCCTACTGTTTTAGGTGCAGTTATAAATGTAGAAGGGTATGAAGAAGTTGATATCCCGCTATCAGTAGATCCCACGTTTTTAGTGCAAATCATAGTACCATCAGGAAAGCGAGTAAATTCACCGTTAGAGTTTGAGCCGAATGTGATGCCTACATTGTCACCTACCTTAAAAACGCGCCCTGCTGTTGCGTCAGTTCGTGAAGTTGTTACATTTGCTTGTGCGGCAGTGCCTAGACCAAGTGTTGTACGTGCATCACTAGCAGTCTCGTCATTAAGCAGGGCAATACCTGTTGTTGCTGGTGTGCCTAGTGCTGTTCGAGATGCGGTGTTTAAATCGACTGCGGTGTCTAGTGTGTCAAGTGCTGTTTGTAATCCGTTAATGTAACCAATATCTTCGCTAGTTGGTTTTGAATAAACAGTATCAGTAAATACAGCGTTAGCAGGTACGTTAGTAAGTACTTGCGAGTCGTCTACTTTGCCCTCAATATCAGAGGCCATACCACTCAACAAACTGTCAGCAGAGTCCCAGTTAGCATTTAGCTTTTCGCCCCAAGTGTCATCACTAGCCCCTACTTCTGGTTTTACAAAAGAGTAGTCTTGTGTAGTTGTATCTGCCATTTTTCATCTCCGAGAATTTTAATTATTAGATATTATTTTATATAAGTTAAACGGCTTTACGCTTGAACACTGAAACATTAGGTCTATTCTCCCTAGCTTCCTTGAGCTTGTCCTCAGCTATCTTGTTTTGCTTTAGTCTTGCAAACTCAGCGGCATCTTTTTGAGTTTTACTCTTTATGTCTTTATCTAATAAAAATTTATTTAAGTCTATTAGCATTCTTAGGTAGGTAGTCTTTTGTGCGTCAGTAACTTTATTATCAAACATCTTAGCTGTTAAGAACCCTACAATTTCTGTCATAGACATACCACTTGCTAAAGCTTTTGCTATCTCAACGTCAGCGTTTACTTTATTGTGACGACCTTTAGGACGACCATTAGGGTTTCCTGATTCGCCTTTCTTAAAAGCCATATTAAGTATTCCTTATGATTGGGGGCAGACTGGTGCTACTAGTTTTTATTATGGATAGTTCGGAGAATGTAACACCACTAATTAAAGGAGATAAAATTAGAGGGTAACTATGCCTGTCTGCTTAAATTGGTAATAAAAAGACCCACTAGAGCGCATTCTTGGGACTCTTTCAATGCCAAGGGGACTCTAATAGGTTATAACTTTAAGAGAGGTGGTTTTGCACTTTACTTCCAGTGTCAGGGACTTACCTCTGGTCCTAGATGCTTTCTATCATTGTATACTACATTTTAACACGTTTTATGTGTGTCTGTCAAGATATATTTAATAACTACTGGTGTTAACTTGTGTAAGCCCCTCTTTTAAATCTCCTAATATATACTCATGGTCATTAAAATAATCATATTCAGCGTAGGCATGAGTCTTGCAAATATTACACATATCCTCAATATCACCAGTCAATTCGTTAACTACTCCCATCTCACTATCAAATAATTTTCTATTGCAACACTTGCATCTTGTTGACATATTCTTATCCCTTATCATTTCTTTGACTGTATATTACTATTTTACCATGTATTTTAAACTCTGTCAAACACTATATCACTTTAATTGTATTGTTAGTTAATAAAGGTAATTTATTTTAAATAGTTGTTGACAGATTTTAAATAATAGGATACCCTAAAAACCTTTAAGGTATACCTTAGAGTAATGCTCTAAGTAATGCTTAAAGACTATTCTTTAATATATAGTCTATAAGATCGTCTTTAATAAATTAAAGAGTAGTTTTAAATATAACTTCTTTATCATCGTCTTTAGTAAACTAAAGATCATTTAACAGGAGCGACTAGTCCCACTAGCTCCCTATTACTCTAGACTGAATTTCTTTAATAAATTAAAGATCACTACACACGAACACCGTTATTTTCAATAATACCAAAAACAAACTTGCAAAACATTAAAAACTAACTTACAATGTAAAACCTCTAACCTCGTTAGAGGAATACTAAAGATAATAATGCTAAAAGGCTTGACACCCTTTTATACTAATGTTAATATAGAATATGAACTAAATTAAAGGAGTGTAATATGGATGAAATATTAGAAAGTGCAGGGTATACTAGTTATGAGAGATACTTTTATATGCAACATCATTATAAAGAAGGTTTGATAGAATGCCTAAGTCAAATATTAGGGGATACTATTCAGGATGAAGATAGTGAGTATTTGGTATGAATTATTCTAGGGAAAATATTGAATATGCAGTTAACATGATTAACTCTAAAAACCACTGGGACACAACATTAACTTATGAAATGGTAGTCAACGTAATTCAGGGGATGAGTGACAATGACACCCTCTTTCCAGTACCATTCTACGGCATAGTATTATACCCATATAACGATATGAAGTTTGTATGGGCTTTCGTGACCACCCACTTAGACTGTAGTGATGACACACTTTGTATTGCTCTACCTAAAGATAGGAGTACATATCACTAATGGCTAGTGCAAATATTAAAAGAAATGATAAAAAAACAATTCAGGAGAATGAGCTTTATAATACTCCTGTGAATGCCTTAGATAGTTTTTATGATCAGTATCCTGATGTAATTGACCAGTACGAAACCTTCTATGATCCTGCTAGTGGTATAGGCTCTATCACAGAGTGGCTTAAGCTTAAAGGTAAGCATGTTATATCCTCAGACATAGTAGACTACGGTTATCAGGATTTCATTGAGGATTTCCTTACATCAAATGCTGAGGATAAATTATTTAGATACTTAGACTGCATAATTATTAACCCTCCTTTTACACTGACAGCGGAGTTTATTGATAAGGCTCTAGAATATAATTGTGATATATTAATGTTTAATAGAATGACTACAATAGAAAGTCGTAAACGTGCTGAGAAGTTCCAATCTAAAGAGTGGAATTTAGAGTGTATGTACCAGTTTGCATTTAGGGTGAGTTGTACCAAGGGTGTAGAGCGTCAGTACACTTCTAACTCAGTTGCCTACGCATGGTATAAGATTACGTCTAACTCCTCTCACACCAGCGATACGCAACTCAGGTGGATAGTATGATGACAGATATCTTGTATTATTGCTTGTTAGGTTTGTTCTGTGTGATGATGGTGTTCCATATTATCAACTACAAACATATTAAAGAAATTAAGAATCAACTACTGCCAGATAAATTTACAAAAGAGGATCATGAAAATGACGACATTAATACAAAACAAGATAACTGAATTTATCGGGGAATTACAGGCTAAATTAACGTCTAAGGGGATACCCTGTAGGGTAGCCTTATACAACCATCCACTTCATCAAAACAACGGTGGGAGACACCCAGAAATGGCTGTAGTGGGTATACAGAGTCACTTTGGGAGTGTAAACTATGAACTATACACAACTAATAAAAATAATATGGTGTATTGGGATAGATTTAATGGTAGTATGCCTCACCGACAAGAGAAAGTAGTAAATTAAGGAGAATGTTTTGGAACGTGATATGCAACAAGTGGCTATTGAGAGGATTAACAATGGGGAAAACCTATTTCTAACGGGTTCCAGCGGAAGGGGCAAGAGCTATGTCATTGATTGTATTACAGACTCTAGGACTATCAAGTGCGCCCCAACTGGTACAGCCGCTTTAAATATAGAGGGTATTACTGCTCATAGCCTATTTGGATTGCCTATCACACTCCCCACAAAAGAGGATCATTACACCACTAGTAAAAAGATGAGAAAACTTATTGAGGATGGTGGTGTTAATAGGATTGTAATAGATGAGGTGGGTTGCTTAAGGGCTGATATGCTTGATGTGATAGATAAGAAACTTAAAACTCTAAAACGAAGTAAGCTCCCATTTGGGGGTATTCAAATGGTGCTTACAGGAGACTTCTATCAGATAGAGCCTATCGTGCATTTCACTGAGGAGGATATATACTATGACAGATATGACAGTGCATTCTGTTTTACATCGGACTCATGGGACTTCCCCACTATTGAATTAATAAAGTCATATAGGAATATAGAAAAGACTCAAATTTCAGTGTTGGAGAGTATTAGGACTAAAGATAAATGGCATAAGAAAGCTGTGGATTGGGTTAATAAGAATGCCAAGCCTTATGATGACAATGAGGATAAGCTACACCTATGTTGTTATAACAGAGATGCTAATGCCCTTAACTCTATCCAGTATCGGGTAATCAAAGAGAAAGAGTTTGTGTACCACAGTAGTATTGAGGGTGAGTATAACTTAGATAAGCCTGTTAAAGAGTCACTAAGACTTAAAGAGGGGTGTAGAGTCTTAATTAAATCAAATGACTCAAATGGGGAATACGTAAATGGGGATAGGGGAGTGGTAGTAGCTTTATCACCAGACTTTATCAGGGTTAGACTAGACAGAGGTGCTAGAGAGGTGATTGTCACCAAGAGTCGCTGGGATCAAACATCATATAAGGTAACAGCTAAGGGATTGGAGAACACTCTAGTAGGCACTTATATACAATATCCTATAAGCTTGGGGTACGCCACTAGCATACACAGCGCACAAGGATCTACGTTAGACGATGTTGCATTAGATACAGGTGAGAATGGGTGTTTTGCACATGGGCAATTCTTTGTTGGTATCTCTAGGATTAGAGACTTAAGAAATATGTCCTTGGTATCCCCTATTAATTATGATAGTGTTATATGTGATCCGTTAGTTAGTGAGTTTTATAAGAATATAAGGAGTTAGTTATGGAAATAGTTAGAGGTGTCAGCATAGGAGGGGTTGAACGTAAATTGACAGATAGTTATGTAGATATTAATATGGGGGACAGTGCTATGAAAATTATTAAAAGTGATCTAGTCTACGGGGGCACTCCTGATCCTTGGTCTAATAGAATGATTGAGAATTTAAACTATGAAGTTTTGTATTTTGTTGACTTAAGCACTGTAGATCAATATAGAAAATCGATCTCGGAATGCACTAGCGTAGATGGATTAAAACACATACTCCTAGACTTAGACAAAAATAACATGAATATCGTAGGTAGTAGGGGTTATGTTTACCAATCAGCCAAGCAAGCTGAGGTGTGTGAGGAGTTACTAGATTTAGTTGCCTATCCTAAGGATCTAATAAAGTCAATAACCCTACTGACACGTACACTAGGTATCAGAGTTAAGTTTTGGAATTTGGCTACTGGGGATACTAAATAGGTGACTTATTCTAAGTTTGAGGAGAGTTTTAGTGTACATTGATGCAATTAGTAAGGTTTTACAGAGTAATAACCTGTCTTTAAGTAGAGAAACCATAGCGTTTATGGCAGTTGATTTAGGGTATTCGTTATTTTGTTTCAGTGAGATGGTCTATTTTGTTGACAGTAGTAACTATATAGCCCACAATACTGGGCTTACAATATATGATTTTAGAATGGAGGATATGTACAATGAGTAAACCAAACCCCAATATGCCAGTTAAAAGTGGCAGGTATAGAGAAGATAAGAAGAAGTATGAGTCTAACTATGATAAGATAGACTGGTCTAAGAAAGTAAGTAAGGAGGGTATTTCAGATGAGAATAAACCAAAGGTGCTTTACTAGAGATAGTTCAAGATGGACTAATGGACGTATATTAGATATGGATGAGTCTACAATAACTATATGTACGGATTGCTTTAATATAAGGACTGTAGAGGTTACAGATTTTAATAAGGCTTACACCCTACATAATAATGATGTTGAACTAGAGGATGAGACAATGCTAGAATACCCTAATGACGTAGAAGATTTTATACAAGATGTTGAAACTAATATTAGTGTAGTTAAAGAGTGGCTACGTTTGAACAGGAGGGTTTTATGAATGACTTGAGACTTCAATCCTCACTAGGGGCGCTTTTCTCTTTAGTAATGTTTACTTTAACAATTGTTTTTATTCTCGAAGCGGATACACCCATAGCTAAGGATATACTGCACTTACAAAATGCAATTAAAGTTTGTAATGACAAGGAGCTACAACCATTCAGCACAGACCATAATAGTGTCACATGCAGTAATGGTAAAGTTTACAAGTTGGAGAAATAAAGTATGAAAGAAATTAAGTTTACTGGTAAAACAGACCTTAACGGTAGGGACATATATCAAGGGGATAAAGTAGAATGGAATGACTATGAGTTTGGAATGGTGGCGTATGGTACAGTTGAGTGGGTTGATGAGACTGTGGGGTTTGTTATTAACTCCGATGATGGACTAGATTGGACTTATGGAGTGTGTGTCGTAGGTAATATACATCAGAGTGATGAACAATGGAGGATGGATAAATCATGAAACTTAAATATCTAATTGTCGTATTTTTGCTTAGTGCATGTTCTACGACACCAGAACAACCCACACCCTTTGAGCCTAAAGAAATAACCCCTCCCCCTTATGGATGTGTTGAGCTACGGAAGCAAGGAGGTGATTGCTAATGCCATTAATACATATATTAAATGAAACTCTTAAACGTGTTAAGAAAGGCTTTGAATATAAGACCGATATGATGCAGTACGGTGTTATTGAGAATTGGACCATGCCTACTGATGTTGATAACCTAACCTCAGACTGTGAGGAACATGCAATAGCTTGTAGGATGATACTTAGGGACTTAGGAATAGACTCTCGCCTAGTATACTGCAAGGATGAAACTGGTGCTGGACATTTAGTATTAGAGGTTGAGGGGTGGATACTGGATAATCGTCAAAGGAGAGTTGTAGCTAGGGATAGACTTGAGCGAAAAGGTTATGAGTTTATTTCAATCAGTGGTTTTATGCCTTTGGATGATTGGAGGTTATTATGAGTACACACAGTAACTATAGTGATGATATCAGAATGTATGATTCAGATCCCCGTTCACCATTTTACTCTGAGCCTGATTGCTGTGAGATATGTGATAGTATCATAGAGGGTGACATAGACCCAGATGGTGTTACATGGTATTGTAGTAATCAGGATTGCCCTAGCCATGAGGAGGAATAGTGAATTATACTCCTGTATACGATAACTACAACAAATGCTTAAAGTGTGATAGTAGAAATAAACTACAGAGGCAAGTGATAGATGGTTCTTACATATGTGAATGTGAAACTATCTGTATTAATTGTGGACATATAGATTACTGGGCTTATGGGAGGTATGAGAATACTGAGGGCATAAAAAGGTCAACTACTGAGAATATAAAGGAGATATAGCATGAGCCGTACACACCACCATAGACACCAGAACAATCAACACTGTGGGGAGGACTACGGTAGCCGTTATAGGTGTAATAAGGGGTATGGCTTAGGATATGGCAAGTATAGTCGTAAGAGGTCGGCTAGAGAGCGTAGGGCTGACAGTAAGATATTGATTAAGGAGGTAGATGATGAAACTAATTAGAGTGGTGATATCAAATGAGCAAATTGATTGTGTACCAGACAGTAAAGTTGTAGAGTGGTATAGTGATTTAATATCAGGTAACTACACCTATACTAAGAGGGTACACGTAGCTAATGTCGTACAATTCAACGAACTAAGGGTAGGCGTTAGGTTAGGAGAGATAGCCCCTTTTACCGTAGATTTTTATGGGGTAGAATTGACTTGCAATGATAAGGGGGTTATGTCACAATGGCCTGAGGGGTTCTTTGACGAGATGAAGAATCAAATGAATATATTACATAAGGGGAAATAAATTATGAATAAAATTAATGAACAATCAATATTAGATGGTAACTTATCCCCACAAGATGTGATAGACTTACTTAATAATAGGAATGAGTTGTATTCTATTATACAAGATATGAAAGTAAAGCTATTTCCCTCAGACATAACAGTAAGTGATTATTATATAATACTTAGCTTAAACCATATCCTAAACAATAATGTAAAACTTGTAAGCACTAACGGTGAAGGGGTGTATGATGTATAACAACCCCAATAAGTTTCAAGCTGTGTATGACCTATTCAGTGATCCAGAGGTTAAGAAATACTTCTTAGAGAGGTTGGCTAAAGAGATTTCTATAGGGGTTGAATTTGGTGTTCAGCATGGTCCTTATAGTGACCCCAAACCTAAACTCATTGTGTCCCTGAGACTAGACGGTATTGAGGTGGCAACGGATAGTGAAGTATATTATTATTGAGGACTTTATATGAGAATTGTATTAGTTTCACATAAGGGCGCGGTGATTAGAGAAGTTTGTAGGGGTATCATCCCTTATGAAGCTAAAGCTATGGTAAGGGGTTTGAATGATAATATTAAGGCTCTACATCATTATGAAGTTAGAGATGAGTTTGAGAGTGGTGGGGGCCTGTTTGGTGAATGGTAGAATTAAATAAGGAGTGAATATGAACACAATATTTAATGGAGTCTTTGGCTCACACTTATATGGACTTAACACCCCCACAAGTGACAAGGACTATAAGGGTGTCTTTATGCCCACCCTAGAACAATCAGTATTCAATGACTATAAGCAAACTGTGGAATCACAAACTAAAGATATAGACACCTCTATGTACTCCATTAACAAGTTTGTTAATATTTTGGCTAAGAGTGATACAGTGTCATTTGATATGCTACACACCCCTGAGCAATTTATATTGATTGGCAGTGATTTATGGCAAGATTTCTATAAGAATAGGGAGAACCTATATTGTAAGAATATGAGGGGTATCCTGTCCTATGTAAAAACTATGGCATCTAAGTATGGACATAAAGTTAAACGATATGAGGAGATGGTGGAACTCCTATCTTGGGTAAACTATCTGCAAGAGGATGATAAGATATCAGAAACAAACCTACCTGAATTAGTGATAGACTTAGGGTTTAAGTATATTACCTTCACTCCTCACAGTGATAGCTATATTGCTAACATAGATGTGTGTGGCAGTAGACACCAGATAACCTCCTCTGTAGGACATTTCAGTGAGGCACTAAAGGCTAAGATTAAACGGTATGGCACTAGAACTAAGACTGGCAGTGAACAAGAGGGTGATTGGAAATCCCTTAGTCATTCTGTAAGAGTCTTAATACAACTAGAGGAAATCATAGACACTAGAGACTTAGTATTTCCATTAGTTAAAGCTAAGGATATAATGCAAATAAAACTAGGACTAGTTCCTCAGGATGATGTAGTCTCTTTAATTGATGATACATATAGTAGGGTGATAGATAAACTAGAGTCTAGTGATCTCCCTGAGAATAATGACAGTAGTGTGTTTAAGGATTTAGTTATGGAGAGATATTTATGATAGAGCTAATAGGTATCCCCAAGACACAATTCAAACTCCTGTCTAAGATATTCAATAACCGCCATCTATTCAATAGGCAGGATAATACATTCACTTGCAGTAATAGGGAGATGGCTAGGCACTTAGGTATATCCCCCTCACCAATAGACAGGTTGATTAGAACTCTCAAGGCACAAGACTTAGTTAGGAAAGTCACCACTATCACAGGGGGTCAACTAATGTTATCTCCTGCATATTTAAAAGCCAATAGTATGGAGCATGGGAGGTATTGGTTTGCCAAAGCTATGTACCACCTTAAGTATCACACTAAAGCAATCAAGTGGTATGATGATTGTTGTCACATAGGCGCTATCATAGATCCTGAAACTGGTGAGATACTAACTAACATAGGATTATTCGAAAGACTCTCTAATGAGCTACTAAGGAGTAGGCAATATAAACACAGAGATATTAATTACAAGGTAAACCTACCCCAAGGGTATAACCATACAGACACCCCCATCACAAATCCCCCATATATCAAAATAAAGGCTAAGTAGTGATATTAGCCTAATCCCCCCTATAACACCAACTATAACCTCAAACTACCCCACTAATAAGATAGACAATTAGACGCACTATAAATCACCCTACAGACCCCACCACATATGGACTACAAGCTAATAGACCCTTTGATCTCGCCTATAATGGCTAAATCCTCTAAGGATAGAGGAGGTTTAACCTATGGTTAGACTTCGCCCTTAGGGACGGTCAAGCCCTCTAATAAATTAGAGACAATCATAAAGAAGTACTCCCCTTAATAATATTCTTACAACACTAGTATCACACTATTAACAATCCTATTAATAAATACTAATATCCCTATAGATAACCTTAGACTATTCCTTACTACGTAAGGGGTGAGCCTTAATAATGATATCCTTAAATGGCACTGATAGTCCCTAGTGCCTATTGTAAATCTACAGCTACCTATTTATTGATAATTTATAAGATCCAAAATTTAGGATTACCTTTCTGGATAGTGATTAATAATTTAAACCTAAAAAATATCCTTGAGACTATAGCTGAGTAATAGCCTTAGATTGTGTGTAAAGACTGTGATTAAGGGGTGTATTTATAGGGGATATTTAGTAGATGAATAGTAGATGAGTGCTTAGCACCCCTCTGCTTAAGTCCCCGTAAACCTTAACAATTCTAAAATATCTACATAATTATTGCATACTTATTCATCTATATTTAAGACTTCGTATTACGTATATTATGTTAAATAAGGCTATGCAATTATTATGCTTAATAATGAATACTTTCACCAATGGTGAATACTGTCATACTTTAAGCTTGCTTAAGACTATTATTAAAGGATTGGTTAAAATAACTATTAAGTAGTGTGATTAACTATGTTAATAGAAGTTTGTTTAACAATACTTTAGACATTGTTCCAATCTTAACCCCTCAATCAATACACCTTAAACATACCCCCTTAATGCTATCTATTACACTG
>Ga0306872_100691_pt1 | contig 12076 bp, 10 predicted proteins | sample AntRauMeHopE1498_FD_190455 | JGI IMG/M metagenome (GOLD analysis project Ga0306872, IMG submission 190455) | Saline lake microbial communities from Rauer Islands, Antarctica - Metagenome Hop E1 #498 (v2) (version 2) | ecosystem: Environmental > Aquatic > Non-marine Saline and Alkaline > Saline ...
TGGGCACGCGGCAGGTCGTCGACGGTGAGGTCGCGCAGGCTGGTGACACCCATCGCGGCCGCCCCTCGCTCGCACGAGGCCCGGCGCTCGCCGTAACCGCCGGTGGCGTGGTTGTGCTTCACACCCGTATCGATCACGAGAATTGCGAGGCCAGCTTCGGCCAGCCCGAGCGGTATGAGCTCGCTGTCGAGTGTGCGGCAGTCGAGAAAGACGGCGTGGTCGGTTTGGCCAAGCAGTGATGCTGACTGATCCATGATGCCGGTGGGGGCGCCGACAGCCACGTTCTCGGCGCGCTGTCCGACGCGTGCGAGCGTTCGACGGTCGAGGCTCAAGCGCCACACGTCGTTGAGGGCGAGAGCTACGGCGCTTTCGACGGCGGCTGAGCTTGAAAGCCCCGCGCCGACGGGCACGTCTGAGTCAATGAACAGGTCGACGCCCGGTACGGCTGAGAGGTCGGCGCCGAACTCGCTCAGCGCCCAGGCCACACCAAGCGGATACGCCGACCAGCCGCTGAGCCCCTCCGGGCCCTGCGTGCCGAGCAGGTCAAGGTCGATCTCGGCCATCTCGTCGGCGAAGGTGCTGGCAACGCGCACGAGGCGATCATCCCGCGCGCTGAGGGCGACCACAGTGCGCCGGTCGATGGCGAACGGCAACACGAAGCCCTCGTTGTAGTCGGTGTGTTCGCCGATCAGATTAACGCGGCCGGGTGCTGACCACAGCCCGTCGGGGGCTGCGCCGAAAACGGCTTCGAACCCTACCCGAGTGTCGTCACGAATGTCAGTCATTGCCAGCCTTCTCAATTCCGGTGCGGATGAATGCGGCCTGGGTTTCAGGGGCGACGTCGCCGATGAAGGCGCCCATCGCAGCCTCTGAGCCGGCCAGGTATTTCAGTTTGTCGGCGGCGCGGCGCGGGCTCGTCACCTGCAGCATCAACCGCACACTGTCACGACCCACGTGCACGGGGGCCTGATGCCAGGCAGCAATGTAGGGGGTGGGGGTGTCGTAGAGCGCGTCGAGTCCGCGCAGAATTCGCCGGTAGAAGGGTGCGAGTTCATCTTTTTCGGCGTCAGTGAGCGCGGCGAAGTCGGCAACGTGTCGGTGCGGTAGCACGTGCACTTCGATGGGCCAGCGTGCCGCAAACGGCACAAATGCGGTGAAGTGCTCGCCCTGCAGTACGACCCGCTCGCTGGCCTGTTCACTCTGAAGAATGCGCGCGAACAAGTCGGTGCCGACACGGTCGATCGACCGCAGCAGCGCATTCGTGCGCGGGGTTATGAAGGGGTACGCGTAAATCTGCCCGTGGGGGTGCGGTAGGGTGACGCCGATCTCGGCACCGCGGTTCTCGAACGGAAATATCTGCTGGATGCCCGGCAACGCGCTCAGCGCCGCCGTACGGTGTGCCCACGCTTCGATCACGGTGCGCGCGCGACTCACACTCTGCGAGCCGAATGAGCCCTCATGGTCGGGTGAGAAGCACACGACTTCGCAGCGACCCACACTGGTGCGGCTGCGGCCGACGCCGATGTCGGCGAGGTCATCCAGCCCCGCAGGCGCATTCTCATGCTGCAGCGCCGGCCCAAAGCTGGGGGAGCGGTTCTCGAACACGGCCACGTCATACTGCGCCGGAATCTCACTCGGGTTCGCCTCAGTCTGGGGGGCAAGCGGATCTTGGTCGGCCGGCGGCATAAACACGCGGTTTTGCCGGTTGCTCGCAATCGACACCCACTCGCCCGTCAAGACGTCTTGTCGCATGCTGGCCGTCTCAGGGCGGGGGTCGAGCGTGCGGCGGTCAATCGACCGTTCAGAGCCGAGAGCGGTGTCGGCATCGTCAACGTAGATGAGCTCACGACCGTCAGCGAGAGTGGTGGAGCGGAAGCGAATCGTCACCCCACGATGCTACGGCGTTGCGCTCCCACACCTGCGCGACGAGGGTCGCCCGGCGCCCTGCGACCCGCGGCCTCGCCCCCTCACTAGGCTGACCGCATGACCGGCATTCACCATCCCGCTCCGCCCACGGGGGCGCAATACGCACTGCACCACGAGGGCGCCCACGGCCGCGTCGAAGCCATCATTACAACTGTTGCCGCCGCACTGCGGCACCTCACCGTCGACGGGCACGATCTCGTGCAGGGATTCGGCGAAGCTGAGCAGCCCCCCTTTGCCTGCGGCATCGTGCTGGCGCCATGGCCCAACCGGGTGCGCGACGGTCGATGGAATCACGATGGTGTGGCTCAGCAACTCGACCTCACCGAGGTCGATCGCACGAACGCCATTCACGGGCTGCTGCGTAACACCAGCTATCAGTTGGTAGAGAAAACTGACGACGCCGTCACCCTGGGCGCGGCGGTCGTGCCGCAACACGGCTACCCGTTTCACCTGTGGACCACCGTGGAATACCGCCTCACCGGCAACGGTATTCGCGTCACCCACACCGCGACCAATCTTGGCGAGCATGCAGCGCCCTACGCGGTGGGAGTGCATCCGTTCATTCGGGTCGGCGCCCACGCCGTCGATACCCTCACCATTTCTGCGCGCACCATCGAACACGTCATGGTGGATGACCGGCTCAACCCGGTCGGATTCGAACCAGCCACCGGCCCGTGGAACCTCACCGACGGTCGCCTCGTCAGCGAACTCGCACTCGACGACGCTTTTCGCCTGCAGCCAGACCCCGACGGAATCGTGCGCACCGTACTCAGCGCCCCCGACGGTGCGAAAACCGAGGTGTGGCAAGACGGCGACTGGCAGTGGCTCCAGCTGTTCATCACGCGCCGCTATCCCACGGCGGACGGCCCCGTCACCGCAATCGCCGTAGAACCCATGACCGCGCCCGCCGACGCCCTCAACTCAGGGCTCGGCCTGCAGTGGATCGAACCCGGCGCGACCTGGTCGGGCAGCTGGGGTCTCGCGCGGCCCGCCTGAGCGGGGGGCTTGCGAGCGAATCGTGAGGAGTAGGCCCCGTCAGGCTCGAACTGACGACCCACGGATTAAAAGTCCGTTGCTCTACCAACTGAGCTAGAGGCCCTTGGCATCTAATCTACCGCGCTGTGGGCGGGCTCGCGCCACAGGTCACGGCGCGGCCCGTTAGCGTGGCAGTCATGACTGGCCGAGATGAGCGACCCGACCGCCCAATGCGCCCCGTGCGTCGCCCGTCGAGCGCGTTCGACGTGTTTGAGGGTGGGCTTGATCCGGCGGCGGCGGCGCGAATCGCCCACGATTCGGCGCGCGCCCTCGTGCACCGGGTGCGAGACAGCGACGACCCTGACCTCGTTGAACGCATGGTTGCCTTCACCGACGAGCACGGGCTCGACACTCTTGCCGAGCTGTGGTCTCAGGCGGGGGCCCGAACGCTACCGGGAGCGCTGTGGCGGCTTTCGCTGCTGCGGGCGCTCGTGCAACAAGACGCTGCCGGCTCGGCCCTTCTCTTCCAGCGGGGCAGTGAAGTGCTGGCCACCGCCGACGTGGTTGTAGCCGGGGCCGAAAGCCCCACCGGCCCCGACGAGATACGGGTACTGGCCGACGAAGTGCTGCGCGGAGCCTACCGAGGCGACTTCGCCATCGCACTCGACCGTGCGGCCGCGTTTTGCCGTACTGCCGCCGCCGGTGCAGCCGACCTCGCCGACGACGCTGACACGACCGCGAACGACTCACGCGCGACAGCCCTCACCACTCAAGCCGCACGCCTGGCCTCAAGCGCCCGTGACTTCTCGGCCTGCGCCGCCCTCGAGCGTCTCGCTGCGCTCGACTGACCCCGCGCATCCCACCCCACCCCACTGCCTGTCACAAATCACGGAACTTTAGCGGGCCGACAGTCATCGTGCCATGAGAGACCGTCGCTGAACGGTCATTGTTCCGTGATTTGTGACGCGGGGGGCGGGCGAAGAGCCGTTGGCGCCGGATGCTCGGGGAATGCCGCACAGGCGCCGCCGGTTACACTTCTCGAGTCGGGCCGCAGTAACCCCGGGCTCCAATATTTGCCGCTTTGAGCGGCCACTCGCCGAGAGGCGTTCTGCGGTCCGGCTTCATCAGCTGATGGGCGCTATCGCGCTGACCAGAGCCTCAACTCGGGCGCGGATGTCGTCGCGAATGACCCGAACCGACTCGATGCCCTGGCCGGCCGGGTCGTCGAGCGCCCAGTCTTCGTACCTCTTGCCGGGGTAGATCGGGCAGACGTCGCCGCATCCCATGGTGATGACGACGTCAGAGTCGACGACTGATTGCACGGTCAAAATCTTGGGCACGTTGTTGGCGATGTCAATGCCCTCTTCTGCCATTGCCGCGATCGCGATCGGGTTGATCTGATCTTTCGGCTCTGACCCGGCCGACAGCACGGTGACGCGCTCGCCAGCGAAGTGCTGCAGGTACCCGGCAGCCATCTGCGAGCGGCCGGCGTTGTGAACGCACACGAACAGCACGATGGGCGAGGGCGCGGATTGGTGGTTTTGCTTCATAACCTAAGTATAGACAGACATCTATATAACTGGTCTGCGTGGATGCTCTGCCCGGGCTGACCTTGAGGCTCAGCCGAACAGCTCGTCGAGTAGGCCGCGCACTCGCATGTCAATGTCGTCGCGAATCTCGCGAACCCTAGTGAGGGGTTGCCCGGCGGGGTCGCTCACCGGCCAGTCGAGATAGCGGCGCCCGGGGTAGACGGGGCAAGCATCACCGCAGCCCATCGTGACGATGACATCGGCTGCGCGAACGACGTCGTCCGTGAGGGGTTTCGGAAACTCGCCGCCGAGCGGTACGCCGATCTCATCGAGCGCGGTGACTACGGCTGGACGAATCGCGTCGATCGGTGCAGATCCAGCCGTTCGCACGCGTACTCGATCACCGCCAAGGTGGCGCATGATGGCGGCGGCTAATTGCGAGCGTCCAGCGTTTTGCACGCACACGAAGAGCACCTCGATCGGCGTTCCAGGGATTCGCTTTGAACCGTCGAGGGCAACCACACGGTGGGCGCTGAGTCGCTCAGCGGCGAACTGGGCGGTGGCGGAGGGCAGCGCGCTCCCCCCGCCACCGTCTCGCGCCCGCAGCAAGTCGTAGCTGTCGAAAACGACATCTTGCACGGTTTCGCGGGAGAAAATTCCGGCGAAGCGTGTTCCCAGATCGTCGATGATGCGGCCCAAGAGCGCTCCGCTGAGGCTGGCGTCGGTCGGTGAGGGGTGCCACTCTTCGAGCCGTGCGGCGACCGTCTCGGGCAGTGAATACAAAACTTCGCGGCCGCGTGGGCTTCGCACAACCACCCCCGCCTCGTGCAACACCCGCAGGTGATGCGACACGGTGGGCTGCTTCAACTGCAGAGCTTGAGCGAGTCGGCCGACGGTGAGTGTGTGGTCGGGGGCGTCCAGCAGCAGCCGTGCGATCGTTGCCCGCGTTGAATCGCCAAGTGCGCCGAGCGCGCCAAGCCCGCCAAGTGCGCCGAGCCCGCCAAGTGCGCCGAGCCCGCCAAGGCCGCCGACCGCACCGAGTTCGGCGCCCACTGCTCCAGGCCTTCGCATAGATCTAAGTCTATGCGATGCCGTACAGTGACCGCGTGACTGTTGAGCTCCCTGCCGCACCCGCTTCGCTTCCGATTCGGATGCTCGCTGAAGCACTCGGCAGCGCGGGCCTCATCACCGCCGTGGTGGGTTCGGGAATCATGGCCACTCGTCTCACCGACGACGTCGGGGTTCAACTGCTGATCAACGCGGTCGCCACGGCCGCGGCACTGGTCGTACTGATCGTCGTACTCGGGCCCGTCAGCGGTGCGCAGCTGAACCCCGCGGTGACGCTGGGCCTTGCGGCACAACGACTCGTGCCGCTGCGAGAGATTGCGCCCATTGTGGTTGCCCAGGTAGTGGGGTTTATTGCCGGCGCAGTGCTCGCCAACCTCATGTTCGGTGGTGCGGCCATCTCGATCAGTACCACGGCGCGCACGAGCCCCGGGCTGTTACTCGGTGAGGTTGTGGCGGCTGCGGGGCTTGTGGCAGTCGTCGTGACCCTCGTTGTGCGGGGTCAACAGGGCTGGGTACCGGCCGCCGTTGGCCTCTACATCGGCAGCGCCTATTTCTTTACGAGTTCGACAAGCTTCGCGAACCCCGGCATCACGATCGGTCGCATGTTCAGCGATAGTTTCGCGGGCATTGCGCCTGCGAGCGCACCTGGTTTTATTGCCGCCCAGCTGGTGGGTGCGGCGCTGGGCATTGCCGTCGTGCGGTGGGTGCTAGTGCCCCGCAGTGTGCACGCCCGTTAACCCGTCGGTCACGCGGGGGTGGCAGACTTCACCCATGCATGAGGAAGCCGCGACCGACACCGGGTACCAGGTCGATGGCGGCGTGGCTGGCGACTTTCCTGATGACTATGACGAGTCGACGAGCGTCGACGATGGCACGTTACCGGCGAACCGTTACCTTGATCGTGAGCTGAGTTGGCTGCACTTCAACCAGCGCGTGTTGGAATTAGCTGAAGATGACAGTGTTCCGCTGCTTGAACGCGTGAACTATCTCGCCATTTTTGCCAGCAATCTCGACGAGTTTTTCATGGTGCGAGTGGCTGGTCTGAAGCGTCGTATCGTGACGGGTTTGGCGGTGCCCACCAACACGGGTCGGGTGCCGGCCGACGTGCTGGCCGACATTAATGCGGTCGCCCTCGAGCTGCAGGGGCGGCACGCGCGGGTGCTGCACGATCACGTTAAGCCGGCGCTCGATGCTGCGGGTATTTCAATCGAGTCGTGGTCTGACTTGGATGAGGCTGACCGCACTCGCGTTGACGACATTTTTTCGAAGCAGATTTTTCCAGTTCTGATGCCGCTTGCGGTCGATCCGGCGCATCCTTTTCCGTACATCTCGGGGCTGTCGCTGAACCTGTCGGTGCGCGTGCGCAACCCCAAGAGTGAACGGGTCGAGTTTGCTCGCGTGAAAGTGCCGCAGGTGCTGCCGCGTTTCGTGCAGTTGCCCGATGACGGCTCGGGGAGCGTGCGTTTTCTGACCCTCGAAGACCTCATCAGTAATCACCTCGACCAGCTTTTTCCGGGCATGCAGATTCTCGAGCATCACGAGTTTCGTGTCACCAGAAACGAAGACGTCGAGATTGATGAAGACGAGACTGAGAACCTCATTCAGGCCCTGGAGCGCGAGTTGCTGCGTCGGCGTTTCGGTCCGCCGATTCGGCTTGAGATCACTGACGATATGGATGCGGTGACGCTCGGCCTGCTGGTGCGTGAGCTGGGTATTACCGAGCAAGAGGTGTATCGCCTGCCGGCGCCGCTCGATCTGGGCGGCCTGTTTGAGATTTCGAAGCTGAATAGGCCGCATCTGAAGTTTTCGAAACACGTGCCGGTGACTCCGGTTCAGCTGCAGCCCGCTGAGCCGAACGCCGACTCCGATGTGTTTGCCTCCATTGCCCGCGGCGATATTTTGGTGCACCACCCTTACGAGTCTTTCGCCACGAGCGTGCAAGCGTTTTTAGAGCAGGCGGCGCGTGACCCGAACGTGCTCGCCATCAAGCAGACGCTTTATCGCACGAGCGGCGACAGCCCCGTTATCGAGGCTTTGATCGACGCGGCAGAGGCCGGCAAAGCAGTGTTGGCTCTCGTGGAGATTAAGGCCCGATTCGACGAACAGAACAACATCGACTGGGCGCGAAAGCTGGAAAAAGCCGGGGTGCACGTGGTCTACGGCCTGGTGGGTTTGAAGACGCACTGCAAGCTTGCCCTCGTCGTGCGGCAAGAAAAAGATGGCACCCTCAAGTATTTTTCTCACATCGGCACGGGCAATTACAACCCGAAGACCAGCCGCATCTACGAAGACTTTGGGCTTTTTACCGCCGACGACCAGGTCGGTAAAGACCTCACGCGTCTGTTCAACGAACTGTCGGGCTACGCCATCGAGAAGAAGTTCAAGCGCCTTCTCGTTGCCCCGCGCTATCTGCGCCGCGGGTTACTCAAGCTCATTCGTACTGAGGCTGACAACGCGCGCGCGGGGCGACCCTCCGGTATTCGCATCAAAGTGAACTCTTTGGTCGACGAAGAGATCATCGACGCGCTCTATCAGGCTGGTGCGGCAGGAGTCACCGTCGACATTGTGGTGCGCGGCATTTGTGCCTTGGTGCCCGGTCGGCCGGGCTTGAGCGAAAACATTCGGGTGCGCAGTGTGCTGGGGCGCTATCTAGAGCACTCGCGCATTTTTGCGTTTCACAACGCCGGCGATGCGCAGGTGTACATCGGCAGCGCTGACATGATGCATCGCAATCTCGACCGACGAATTGAGGCGCTGATTCGACTGGTTGAGCCCAGCCATTTGGCCCAGATCGACGCTCTCTTCAACACAACGATGAGTGATGCGACCTCGTCGTGGCATCTGCAACCCAGCGGTGAATGGCAGCGCGTGCACCGCGATGAGACCGGACGCCCCCTTGCGAACCTGCAAAATGTGGTGATGACCGCGATCGCATCTCGGCGGCGCGGGGCGGCGGTGCGCTCATGACCGCGGCATCCGCATCCGCAGCCACCGGCACCGGCACCAACGGCTCTTCACGCTCAGGCACCATCGAGGCGGCGGGGGCCGTGGTCTGGAAGATGGTCGACGGCAAGGCACGCATTTTGCTGGTGCACCGCACGCAGCACAAAGACGTGTCACTGCCCAAAGGCAAAGTCGATCCGGGTGAGACTCTGCCGCAGACGGCAGTGCGCGAGATCGCCGAAGAGACCGGGTTTGACGTGACTCTCGGCGCCCCCCTGGGCACAGTTGAATATCGTCTACCGAACGGCCGCGACAAGGTGGTGCACTACTGGTCGGCCGAAGTGGATGCGGGCCAAGCCGAACGGCACAACTACGAGGCGAACGGCGAGATTCGCGCCCTGGAGTGGGTGCCAGTAGCAAAAGCGGCCAAGCACCTGACGTACGCGCATGACGCCGATGTCGTCGAGCGATTCGCCGCCCAGGTGGATGCGGGGCGCGCGCGCACGTTCGCCCTAGTTGTACTGCGCCACGGTAAAGCCATGCCGCATGAGCAGTGGGATGGCCCCGACCACACCCGGCCACTGCTGCACCGCGGTTTGGAGCAGTCGCGTTCGGTGGCCGGCGGCGTGGCAGCTTTCGGGCCGCAGTCGCTCGTCTCCAGCACGGCAGCCCGGTGTGTTGCCACCATCGCACCGGTCGCCGAGCTTCTCGGGCTTGAGGTGAAGCAGTCGAACGGCATCAGTCAAGACGCGTATGCGGGTGATGGCGCGCGGGTGCGTCGGCGGGTCGAGAAGCGTCTTGCGAGGCGCGAGACCACGGTGTTGTGCAGTCACGGCCCGGTGATTCCCCAGATCATTGGCGCCGCTGCCGAGTCGAGTGGCTCTACAGTCTCGCCACAGTTGCGCCGCAGTGCCGCCCTGTCGACCGGCGAATTCACTGTGCTGCACTTCTCACGCGAGGCCAAGCATCCTCGTCTGGTCGCCATCGAAACTCACGCTCCCGTTCTCGCCGAATAAGCAGATTCGCGGGTCGTTTACCTGCCGTTCATTCGCCGTGTGCATCGTGGCCATAGTCGGTGCCTAGCGTGAACCCGCACGGCATCCTGCGTCGTGCATGCACCCCTGGAAACAACCCCACGAAGGGAACACAGTGAACATCACTCGTGCTGGCAGTCTTGCTGCCCTCACTCTGGCCGGAGCACTCGTTCTGAGCGCGTGCGCGACCAACGAAACCGATGTACCTCCGGCCGGCGACGGAGCCGCTTTGGCGGGAAGCCTCGTTGGGGCTGGCTCGTCTGCTGTCGGCGCTGCCCAAGAAGTCTGGATTGCCGGGTTCCAGACCGCTAACCCCGGCGTCACCGTCACCTACGACCCGACCGGGTCTGGCGCCGGCCGCGAGACGTTCCTCGGTGGCGGAAGTGCCTTCGCCGGCACCGACCGGGCTTTCAACGATGAGGAGCTCGCCGCTGGCGGCTTCGCCTCGTGTGCAGAAGGCTCCGGCATCGTGCAGCTCCCGCTGTACGTGTCGCCGATCGCCGTCATCTTCCAGCTTGAGGGCATCGACTCGCTCAACATGAGCCCCGATGTCATTGCGAGCATCTTCGCTCAGTCGATCACGAACTGGAACGACCCGGCGATCGCCGCGTTGAACGAGGGCGTAGAGCTACCCGACTTGGCAATTACGGCCGTGCACCGTTCAGACGACTCGGGCACCACTGAGAACTTCACCGACTATCTCTTCCAGGCCGCACCGTCGATCTGGACTGCGGAGCCGGACGGCGTGTGGCCGTTCGAATCAGGCGAGGCTGCTCAGGGAACCTCGGGAGTCGTTGACGCTGTCACCAACGGCACCGGCACCATCGGGTACGCCGACGCCTCGCGCGCCGGAGGCCTCGGTACCGTCTCGGTTCAGATCGGTGACGAGTTCGTGCCGTTCTCTCCTGAGGCCGCGGCAGCCATTGTCGATGCATCGCCGTTCATCGAGGGTCGCCCCGACTTCGACCTGAGCATCGAGCTCGACCGCACGCCCGACAGTGCCGCCTACCCGGTGGTCTTGGTCGCGTACCTGGTGGCTTGCGAGACCTACCTCGACTCGGCGCAGGCCGAGCTCGTGAAGGCGTACTTCACCTACATGGCCAGTGATGAAGGCCAGGCGGCTGCTGCTGCTGGGGCCGGTTCTGCTCCGATCTCGGCGTCGCTCCTTGAGCGCGTCACCGCAGCAATCAACGTCATCAGCTAGTCAGCAGTACCCAACGTGATGCCGCGGGGTGCGGGAGTATTTGCTCCCGCACCCCGCGGCCGTCACACTGGGGGTCGGGCAATCTGTTTCGGCAGAGAGCGCGGCACGCCACGCCCTGACGTACCCCGATCTGCGAAGGAACCGAGTCGATGACCGCGACAGACCCGAACGCGCGAATCGTCGTGACCCTGAAGGCGAAGCAACGACTCGGCGATGTGATCTTCTCTCGCGCGTCGCGCATCTCGGGCATCATCATCCTCGTCATTCTGGCCGCGGTCGCCGTCTTCCTCACTGCACAGAGCATCCCCGCTTTCTTCGCAGACCCGGCCGACCTGATCGGATCACCCGAGAGCCTTTTCGAGTACGTGTGGCCTCTCGTGTTCGGAACTCTGTGGTCAGCCACCCTCGCCCTCTTGCTGGCACTGCCTCTCGCTGTCGGCATCGCGCTCTTTATCTCGCACTACGCTCCGCGACGCCTCGCTCAGATTCTCGGCTACGTTGTCGACCTTCTTGCCGCAGTACCCTCGGTCGTATTCGGACTCTGGGGTATCGGGGTGTTGGCGCCCGCAGTACTGCCGGCTTTTCGGTGGCTGACCGATAATCTCGGGTGGATTCCACTCTTCGCCGGGCCGGTGTCAGGGACAGGGCGCACCATTCTCACCGCCGGCATCGTGCTCGGGGTAATGATCTTGCCGGTCATGACCGCGATCTGCCGCGAGATCTTCATACAAACTCCGGTACTTCACGAAGAAGCCGCTCTTGCTCTCGGGGCTACCCGGTGGGAGATGATCACGATGGCGGTGCTGCCGTTCGGCCGCCCCGGCATTATCTCGGGTGCCATGCTCGGCCTGGGCCGTGCTCTCGGCGAGACCATGGCGGTCGCGATGGTTCTGTCGGCCACGGGAATCGTCACGCTCAACCTCGTGAGCTCAAGCAACCCGTCAACCATTGCGGCAAACATCGCCCTGAGCTTTCCTGAGGCCTACGGGGTCAACGTAAACCTCTTGATCGCAACCGGACTCATCCTGTTCATCATCACCCTGATTGTGAACTCGATAGCCCGATACATCGTCAATCGCCGCAAAGACTTCTCTGGAGCCAACTGACATGGCGACGACAACCGCACCGGCTGCGCTCACCAACACTCTGACGCAGGGCCAACTGCACTCTCGAACGCCGTGGGTCGTGCTCGGCCTCTCGCTCACTGCCGCCGCCGGAATTGTGTCGCTGATGTCGAGCGGTGCGGGCACGGGGTTTTCGTTCGCGGGCGTTATCGCTCTGGGCGTCCTTTTTTATCTCATCATGATCGTGGTGATCAGCCGCCAGGTCGAAGGCAGACGTAAAGCGACCGACAGATTCGTCACAGCGATCGTGACCGGCGCTTTTCTGATCGCGAT
>Ga0306872_100694_pt1 | contig 12018 bp, 19 predicted proteins | sample AntRauMeHopE1498_FD_190455 | JGI IMG/M metagenome (GOLD analysis project Ga0306872, IMG submission 190455) | Saline lake microbial communities from Rauer Islands, Antarctica - Metagenome Hop E1 #498 (v2) (version 2) | ecosystem: Environmental > Aquatic > Non-marine Saline and Alkaline > Saline ...
CGACTGCCCTTGCAAGTTTTGCCTGTGCGTCGATGGTTTGCATGCTGTTTTTTGTCAGCACGACAAGCGCTGCCGATACTGCACCTACAGCTATAGCGCCAGCCGCCGCAAACTTCTTTATTCCACGGACGGACCTGCTAAGAGCATTGTCGAATTGCGAAGCGTCAGCAGTGATTACCTGGATTAGTGGGGGCAGTGACATTACCAGCTATCCATCCATTCCCGAAGTTCGTCAACGTCGCCTTTATTTAGGCTTCCGGCATAGTCGCCTTCCTGCCTTGGCCGCGTCCATTCCAGAAGATGAATGAACTCCGAAATCGTCATTGCCCAAAACTCAGAGGGTGCAATCTTCATATCGGCAACGGCCCTGCAATAAATTACGCCCCAGTTAATGCCCGTCAGGGTGCCGTCTTTTTCCGTTTCGGGTCTGGCACTTTTCTGGCCTGATGAGCGGGTGGCTTTCCCATTTCTACGCCCGGCGCAACAGCGCCAGCAAGAGCATTGGCGAAAGAATAATAGTCAGCCTTCTGGGATTCAGTGCTATACCCCGACACCACAGACGACACCACAACCCAGCAATCATCCTCCGTTGCCTCGATGCCAGCCTCTTTCAAGAACGCCGCCCAGACCACAGGAATATCCATGATTTCCTTGCCACCGTTTTGGATGGTATAGGCAATCTGGAACAGGTTAGTTGGCCGCTCTGGATCGCCTTGCAGCTTTGCATCCATGCTGCGCAGAAACCGAAAGCTGGGCGAGAATGAATGTTCCTCGCCCTGCCAAGTTATGTGGCTATCACGATGCACCATCAGGTAGCAGCCGTGAACGTAACGACGCCCGCGCTTTCAAACGACGCCTCGAATGTCGCCGCCTCTGCGCCGTCATTGCCGCCTGGCGCAAAGGACGTCATTCCGAAGCTGCCGCCAAGCGTGCCAATGCCCGCAATGACGAACGTCATGGCCTTCAAAACATCAGTCGGATCAGCGGCCCATGTGATCAGCGTTGCACCCTTCAAGACCCCCGAACAAGTCATTGAAACCGAATGCGTGCCAATCGCATCAAGCAATTTGCGCACCCCGTCATCATCCTTGTCGGTGAAGTCGATATGCTCGCGATTGAAAGTCAGTGTGTCCGCGCGCGCGCCCGCAACATCAACAGTCGCGATCTGAATACGCACGAGGCGTCCTGCTAGTGCTGCCATGGTGAAACCTCCATATTTGGCCTATCGTTACTTTATCACATTGCAACCAACCGCGCTAGGGCAGGCTGATAACCCGAACCCGGATCATGCACCGCCGCGTGCGCCCGTCTGGATCGTCCATAAAATCCATCGCCTCGACCTCAGCCGCAATGAAACCCGTGATAGCCCATTGCGCGCGGTCCAGTCTGTCACTGGCAATTTCCGCCAGCCGTTCCAGCGCCCCATCCTGTGCGCGCGACCATATATCAATCTGCAAGATTACGTTATTGCCGGTGTTGTCTTTGGTGTTAAAGCCGACATTTGAAGGCGCGCTAATCGTGATATAGGGGAACATCGCATCCGACCCGCTGTCGGTTGCCTGAGGCGCGCGCCCCCAGAATATCGCGGATCGCCTGTATTGCGTCGATAGCAGATCAGTAACCGCCGCCACATTGAGCCGGGCATATGTCGCCGATCTGATTTCATTCGGGGTCATCTGGTGAGCCTCGCGATGGCAGTCGTGATGCGCAGTTGAAATTTGGGCGAGTACTTTTCAACAGCCGGAACCCAGGACGGGCGCGGGGCAATGCGTGAGGTGCCGAACTCTAGATAGGTGGCGTACGGCAACCGGCTTTCAATCTCGGCCGTCATCGGTGCTTTCTTGCTGTAGTTAATGCTTGACGCAAGCCCGCCGCTATCCGTCGCCGGTGCCTCGCCTGGTGCCGATGCCTGATGCGAGACCGCCCCGCGCGTGTATGTCCGACCGGTCGCCGGGCCGCGCTGCACCCGCTTCTTGATGTCTGTTGTGATTTCAAGCGCCGATGCCTGCACCGCAGCGCCAATCGCGCGCACAGCCTTTTCGCCATGCTCGCGCAACGCCTTCTGCACTTCCTGCATATTCTGAGGCGTGATGGTTACAGTCATTTCGCCACGCCCCTTTCAGCATCCACGACAAGCCATTTAGTGCCCATGCTTTTGTCGTCATTCATGGCCACAATGCGCCGGATATTGTAATCCACGCCACCAATCTCAACCAAATCACGCTCTAGCAGGCCGGGGAAATAGCGGCATGTCACCCGATACATTGCCCGTGCCTCGACCCTATCGCCCGCGTACACCTCGCGGCCTGATGCCGCCACAACCTGCGCCCGTGTGGCCCGTAGGACGGCGAAGGACATAGACGTGCCGCCCTCGTTGCCGGTGCCCGTTGTCGCCGCCGTGGTGAGCCGCTTGAACGATACAGGCGTGCGCAGGTCGCCAATCGACACAAGGGCGCAACACTTCATATCTTGATGACCTTGTAACGGCCCACGATAGCCGCCGCGCCGCTGTCTGCATAGGCGTCGCCAGCATCGCACCCGTCGCCGCGATGCGCATACATATGCGAGACCATCTGCTTGACCGCCCGGCGTAGAGGCGCAGGGACATTGACGCCGGACCCGCCATAGCCCGCCGAATACTGTATCTGGATCGCGTTGCTGTCGCGCAAGGCAATCGGCCATGTTGCGCCGTTTCGCAGGGTTAGGCGTCCCGGCCTTTGGTATGTGTCAGCGTCAAACGTTGCAGCCACATCAACTGCCGAACTCGTGCCAGCGGCATTGAATACCGTAACCGAATTGACCGCCTGCAATGGCCAGATCGGTAAGTGCAAGCTGGCGTGACTGCCGGTCAATTCAGATATGGCGGTTTCCCGCACGCCATCCCACCACGCCCCGCGCGTCATCGGCCAATGGTCAAGCGACAACCGCCAAACTTGCGTGATCATTGCCAGCCCCGAGATATGCTCGATAAATTCGCGCGCCTCCGCGATCATGTCAGCAAGCAACGCATCGTCTGCATTGCCGTCGATCAAGAGCAAAGCCGTGACCTCTGCCAGCGTCACAGGCTCCACCGTTGGCGGGGCAACAATGACCGACCCGCGATATTCATGCAAAAGCCGGGCGGGGCGCAGGCTCATTTACGCGCTCGCTTCTTTTCAAGCGCTGGCGTCACTTTGGTTTCCTCAACCGGATTGAACCCCGCGCCATCCTCTAGCGCCATCACCGCAGCGCGGCCCGTCAGAACGTCGCCAGCCTTGAAGGAAATGGTCGTGTGGCCATCAGGCGCGCAACGATAGTCTTGATGCAAAACAGCTTTCATATCGGCCTCCTAGCCTTGGGATGGGGGCGGATTGCGCCGCCCCACACCGAAAGTCAGGTAGTCGCCACGGTCGCGCCGATTGGGGCGCACGGCGCGCGGTGGGGGTTGCCAAGGATCACGTCCAGCGAAACAACCGCGTTGGTGCCGGTCGTGCCGGTAAACACCGCCCGGACATATCGCTTGGACCCGAGGTAGCCGACAACGCCCGCCGTCACATCATCATCCGTGTCGCTCGTCACGGTCACAGTCGGCCCGTTCAGAACCTGCGCCGCCGCCACATCGGTAAAGCTGGCCCCGACAAGCGTATCGCTGTCTTGCAGCTTCATCGCAAAGCCCGCAGCCGTGCCCGCGTCTGTGATCGCCCCGGTTTCCAGATAGATCGAAACCTTGCCGAACCCGCGCACGTCGATAGCCGCGCTGTTGTTTGGCGTAGTGCCCGAAAGCGTCTGCGCAGCGCCGCGCACCTTTTGGATAGTAGAGATTCCGTCACGCATGGCTTAACTCCTTTTGCGTGTGTAAGCGGGGCGGCAGGATCACCGCCCCGTCAGTCGTCAGGTGTTGAAGCGGATGACCTTCAAAGCCTCAAAGTTTACCACGTCGCCGCCGACCCGCTTGGTCGTATAAAACAGGATATTCGGCTTGGCGGTAAACGGATCGCGCAGGATGCGGATGCCCATGCGGTCTACGATCTGATACGCCGCGCGCATGTCGCCGACCGCGATGGAAAGCGAACCTGCGCCGATGTTCGGCATATCCTCGAACGACGCAAGGCCGGTCCCGAGGATCGTAGCAGGCTGGCCAACCGCAAGGCCAGGTGCCCAGATATAGGCCCCGTCGCTGTCTTTCAGCTTGCGAACCGCCGCAAACGTGGTGCGGTTCATAAACCAGTTGGCGTTCGCGCGATACGGGGCTTTGAGGCTGTAAAGCGCGTCGATCAGCACATCACCGCCAGCGGGCGCAGTCGGGAAGGCCCCAGATGCGCCGGTCGGAACCTGCTGGATTTGGCCGGGCAAGGTCGTTCCTGCGGGGTAGGTCAGGAACCCGCGCGGCTTGTCAACGCCGTTGCCGACGACGAACGCGGTGTTTTCTGCCAGCGCAAATTCCGCCGCTACCTTGCCCGCCAGCCAGCTTTCCATATTGATCGCAGCATCATCAAGGATCTTCTGCGATGCTTTGGGCATTGCCGCCAGTTCGTGAACCGGAATGCGCCACTTGCCTAGATCGGGCGTGGACGTTTCGCCCGGTGCGGTAAGTTCGCCAACCCAAACGGCCCCGGCGCGGTTCAGGTCAAACAACCCTTCAAGCGCATCAGTGCTGATGACCTGCACAGACGCATAGGCGCGCATGGGCGAGGTTTCATCAACCTTGGTAACGATCTGCCCGGACATATCAGGATAGACGACGAAGCCGCCCGTAGCGTCACCGCCAACCGACAGGGCCTTGCGCTCATCGACGGAAAGCCCGTCCATGCCCTTACGCACATAGGCTGCGTGCGCCGCCTTGTATTCGTCCATAGCCTTGGCATTCATGTCGAACGGGCGCTGGTTGTAGGCCGCAGAGGTGATCGCCGCCCATTCCTGCGCCTTGGCGTCCAGATCGACCGTGTTGCCGTTCTGATCGGTCACCATCCGTTGAGACCGTTTGAACGCCAGCACGGAATCATCAATGGCCTTTTGCGCCGTGTCCATATCGGCTTCGATCTTGGCCAGCTTGGCCTCGATGACCGGATCAGCGGTGCCCTTGGCTTCGATTGCTTTCAGGCGCGCGTCGTTCGTATCCTTGAACTCGCCGAACGCCTTGTTGACCGCATCAACGGCCATTTTGATTTCGTCAGACATGGAATGCTCCTTTGAGTTTTTCCAATGATTGCAAAAGGGCCTTGGCCCCGCTATCGCCATCATCCGAACCAGCATCCCGCAGGTCGTTTAGGCCCTTGAAGCCGTGCGACGATAACGCCGTGGCCTCCTTTCGGCTGTAACCTGCATCCCGCAGGAACGCCTCAAATTCTCGCTCGGTCGTGACGGACTTAATATCCGTGACCACAGCAACCGGCAGCATCGGATTTGTCACGATGCTGATCTCGTGCAACTCAATTTCCGTCAGCTTGCGCACCCGCCCGTTAGCCTCCGCAATGGATTCAACCGTGCGATAGCCAATCGACATGCCGTCGATAGCCTTGGCGCGCAGTAGTGCCGTTGCCTCACGCCCCTTTTGAACCGCGTCCAGCAACCGGCCCTTGACGTATAGGCCGCGCTCATCCTCGCGCACTTCATCCCAAACGCCAATCGGATCAGCCATCGAGTGCTGCCACAGCATCTTGATGCGCCGACCGGATGCCAGCGACTTGGTAAATGCACCAGGCGCGACAACATCCATTCCCAGATCAAGCACATCGAAAACACTGGCATAGCCCTCGAACACGCCGTCGTCATCCGGGGCGCGTTTCATGTCGAAAGCCGCGTGTTTAATGTGCATTGTCATCGCGTGCCCTTTGCCTGTTGGGTTACTTTATCACATTACAAAACGCCGCGCTAGTGCATGGCGTGGGCAAAGGAAAACCGCCCCGAAGGGCGGCTTGATGGTTAGGTAGGGTGCCAGTGGGTTGGCTTCCTGAGCCTGCACCTTAGCTTGGTGCATCCTTCGCAAAGGTAGTTTGGATCGCAATATTCATCCGTCGCGTATTCGCCCGGCTCCATCCAGTCCTTATCGTGCCACCCCAATTCTTCGCCAAACTCCGTAAGTATGTGGACAGTATCGTCGGCCACAGGGGCAGTCGAAATGTCTCGCCATTTTTCTAACTGCATATCCCGCACCCTATCCGCACTGACACCCTAGACGCATCCCGCGCGCCTAGTCTACCACGATATAACCAATCGCGCACCGGCAGCTTATAACTTCCTCGGCGGGCAATGACGGATCACCCGGATACATGCCGCTCGATCCGCCAATGTCAAATGCCTCATCCTTTCCGACAACCTGCCCGTCTGCATCGGCATGCGTTTCCCGCGTGCGTTCATCCGCCGCCGCTATCCATTCCTTTTGCAGCCTAAGCCCGGTTTCATCAGCAGCCGCCGTGCTGCCGTAGTTTGCCGCGCCGTGCGTCTCTGTGCGGGCTATCATGCGCGCGCGATACCCGGCCATCTGCGGCACGAGCGGGCGGATGGTGCGGGCAATTTCATTCTGCCCCAGCCCATCCGCATACCCGCGCGCAACTGCACTGACTATCTGGGAACGGGTTGTTTCCGCAACGTCTGTGATGCGCCTTCGTATAAGTTCCTGCCCGACATAGGACAACGCTAGCCGGGTCATTGTCGCGGCGAAGTCTTTGGTCTCTAGCCTTGTGTGATCCGACTTGGACGCATCCATCACGCGCGCCCCGAACGCCGCAACAGCCGCAATCGCCATAGCCTGATATAATGCCGCCAACCGCGTTTGATGATCTTGCACGGCCGGCACAATGCCCGTCAATTCCCAAACCCTGATCATCTCAGCCATTGCCGCCGATATCTCAGACCGCAATCGCCGCTCTAATGGCCGCTCGATTCGTTCAAGCAATAGCGTCTGTCGCCGTAATTCGCGCTGGCGGTTCTGATCAATAAGCCGCCTAACCATATGTGAAAGCCTTAATCGCTTCATTGGATAGCGCGGGCAATGAGGGCTTGAACGTGCTGGCCGGGCCGATAATGCCCGTGGCCTCATCCTCCGTTAGCCTCGGGAACCCGACAAGAATTAGGCGAATAGCTGTTTCGGATGGTAACATCCCATCGGCAACGGCCTGCGCGATTTGTTGCAATGACGAAAGTTGCGCGCCATTTAGCGCCGTCGCCTGAATATCATCGCTTTCAGGTGCTGCCACTTCGCCTTCCATAGGCGCGCTTCCATCGTCAGACGCCATTGCAAGCGGTATGCCAGACGACGCGACTAGCAACACGTCGCCGCCTTGAATAGGCTCATACCCTTTCATGTCGCGCCGCTCGTTTATCGTCAGGTCCGTTGCCTTGTCCGCCATATCCCAGAGCGTGCGCCGCTTGTCGGCAATGGCCGGGATCATGTCCAGGTTAGGGCGCAGGTTGATACCCTCAGCATCCGCAAGCCATGCGTTCCAATCATCCGCGATCATGTCGATAAGCGGAATCACCGTGTCTTCCCAGAACGCCAATCGCGCTTCGGCATAGTTCGCATAGGTGTTATCGCCGGGGATACCGATTAGCTGCGGTGGCACGCCAAGCGCCAAGGCAACGTCGCGGGCGCTTGAATACTTGGTCTCGATGATCTGCATATCAACCGGCGACATGCCCATCTGTTGCCACGCTAGACCGCCCTCCAACAGCATCGGCCTACCAGCGTTGCGCGACCCTGAATATTGATCCTCGATCTGCGCCTTTAGCCTTGAGAATTGATCATCTGACATTTCCTTGTCGTCCTTGGTGACAAGCGCCCCGGACGGCCTAGCGCTGTTTTGCAATAGCGCCTGCATCCATTTCATTGCCTCATTGTTCTGATCGACGGCATATGCACCCGCTTCAATGGGGCTTAGGCCATACCAATCATCCAGCGGATTGAACGCCTTGATGTGCCGCACGTCGCAATCCATCCGCGCGGGGTCCACGTCCCATCGCACGATCTTGCCATTGTAGCGATACTGAAAAGCCTCGGGGAAGCCGGTTGCGCTCGGGATGACCTGCATACGATCAGGGCGAAGCTGATACAATTCGCGCACCGTGCTACCGGCTGTAACCTTTTCCTCATAGCCGTTGCCGGATAGCAGATAAAACCCGACCTTCGTTCGCATATACTGCGCGCCGGATTGCATAGGGTTTGGGTTCTGGATCAACTTTAGGATTGGATGTTCTAGCAATTCCACCTTGCCGCGAAACGCCACCCAAGGGACAGACGCCACCGCATCCGCAATTTTGTTGATTGCCGAATATGCGACGACGTTTTTGCGATACCCCTCATCAGCAAACGCGGCATAATCGCGGTTAGACCATGCCGCTTGACCGGGTGTCATCACCATAGCGGCCCCGGTTGTGCTCTGCTTGATTTCCTGCGTTCCGAACAATCGTTTCAGTAGATTCATTGCGCGGCCCTGTCTGGTGCTTTGTTATAGCATAACACTGATACGCGCCACGCGCTATAGGGACCGGACACGGGGTGCAGACGGCGGTTGCATTATGTCTGAGATTGCGTCCATCATCGGATCAAGCGTGTCGTCGTGTGTAGCGTTTGGAAACGCCTCGGCCTCAGCCATCATGTCTGACAGGTGCGGCACGCCCCGCAACAAGATCACGTTGCCGCTTTCAATAGACGGAGCGGCGTCATAGGCCCTTGTGATCTTGTCGATGTTGCGCTTGATCGGCAGGACCGGCACGCCCTCACGCTTTAGCTGCTGTATTAACCCCGTGCCGCTCGATTTATCCTCGACCTTCATTGACCTAAGCGCGCCTTGCCCTTCTGTCATTTTGTGCTTAGCCCAGAACTGGCGGGCGCGTTCCAGTAATTCCGGCGCTTCCCATTTGCCGCGCGCCATGTCCAGCAATACCGCCTGCCCCGCGCGTGACCGGCCCCAGCATTGAAAAACGGAATAGTCGTGCATTTCCTTAGTTTTTTGCGCTGTGTCGGCATAGATGGATCGCCACTCGATAGGCGGGGCTGTGTCAAGATATTGCCACCAGTCGGCGCGGAATATATTTCCACCGATAGGGACAGGCGCTTGCTGATACATTGCAGACCAAAAAAAGCTACTCATTCCGGCCTTGGTTTCCATCAGCTTTTCTATCGGATGCAATTCCGGCACAAGGGCGTTGCCATCATCATCAACAGCCTTGAACGTGATTCTGCGCGCGCGCGGGTCCGATTCAATAACGCGCCCGGAAAGGTCGTCTAATGCCCATCGTGTTGCCATGATGATATGGCCGCTGTTTTTAGATAGTCGGGTTTTGAATGTTGACTGATACCAATTCCACACACCGCTTTTGACAGTTGGAGATAGAGCCTCTTGTGAGTTTTTAACCGGATCGTCAATGATACCTATGTCCAGGCTCTTGCCTGTCAACGGCCCCCCTACGCCTTGCGCAACATATTTGCCAGCGTGCCCGACCAGCTCAAACGTCTCTGAGTTACGCTTTGCCTCGACCTCAAGCGTGACCACACGACGCGCGTTTAGGGCGGAATCGGGAAAGACGCGCTTGTATCTTTCTGAAAGCATGATGCGTTGAACATCTCTATTCATGTCTGCGGCAAGGTCGCTGCCATAAGAAAGCCCCCCGATAGATAGGTTAGGGTTTTGCCCGAATAGCCATGCGGATAAATTACGACTTACGATTTCCGATTTGCCATGCTGCGGCGGCGCTTCAAATACTAGAACTGGCCTTTCGCCGTTTTGAACAGCAACATAAAACGCTTCTAATTCTTTGCACACATCAATAGCGAACTGCGACACGATATATTCTGGGTTCATGTATAAAATAAACGGTAGCAGGCGCGTTCTAGAATGACGCCTTGCCAACAGTTCGCGGGCGGCATCTCGGGGCGTGATCATGGCTTGTCGAGCATCGCCGCAAGTTCGTCATCGGTCAGGTCGCGGGCTGTGCGGGTTACAATCGCGCCCCCCGGCCCGGCCCCGCCGATTTCTATCTTGTCGCCGTATTTTTTGGGTGCCATGCGGGCAAGCATCCACTTGCGCGTATCAATCCGAAGCCGTGCCCTTTGCACATGCTCAGCATCAAATACTGGACCCTTATCACTCACGCGGAAGTCTCGCAGTGCATCGTCTGCAATGTCTAGCATATCCTCGAAAATGCAAGCGGCCCGATCCTCGCATGCGCGCGCGTATTTCTCAACTAGATCGGCGTCATCACATAACCATTGATGCCATGCAGCCTGAGACGGCAACCAATCGTCGCGGTCCTTACCGCAAATCTTGTTAATGCTTTCACCCTTGGCGACACGCCCAAGGATTTCGTCAATAATTTCTGGCGTCCTTTTGACCATATGCGAAGCCTACCCCATTCCATCAATCCGCGCAACTAAGCGCCGTGTGCGACACCTCGGGGCGGAGAACGTGGCCAAAAGTCCCCTCGTGTCGCTTGCGTCGTTTGGGCTTAAATCAGTATTGCCACGCCCGGCACTGTCCGCATTACCGCTGGCATAGCGCGGCCAGTCACGCTAATTGATACCCGCGCGTATTAGCCCACGTGCCCGGCATACGTTTAGCGGCGACCTTCCTCGACGCTACTAGAAGCACCATGGCCTTTGACACTTCACACGGGGTCTTACCTACAAGTGGCGCAATCTCAGACGCCAGCCGCTCCCTGCCATCGCGCAATGCGTGAAGGATTTTCGCATCGTCGCTCCTGTGATCCGGCGCGGCGTAGACGTTCACGCCGTTCCGCGCCTTGCCGCAAACGTATATTTCGCCGTTGCGGTTGAGGCGGCTCAGGGCGCGGATCACGGCACGAGGGGGAATTGCCGTGCGCTTGGCAACGTCTGCGATTGTTAGCCTCACGCCAGGCAGGAATAGCGCCAGAACGAGTGATTTGTCAGATGCGGGCCTGCCTACGCCTTGTGGGTTTGGTCCGGGCGCTTTGACCTCTCGCATCCGATGCGCGCGGATTTCGCGGGCGATCTGCCGCTCGTATTTGGTTGCGAGGGGCGCGTAAGTTTGAAAGTATGGGTGGGTCATGGCTTGGTGTCCCCTTGCTTGGCCGCGATGGGCGCGGCGTGTGGTGGCCAGTCAGCGGGCCGGTATCCTGCAATATATGACTGCATCAGCAGGCCGTGCCATGCCGGGACAGCCGCCGAATTTGCGCCCTCGATGTTGAATATGCGCGCCGGATCGCCGAGGCCGAACAGCGGCGCGGATTGCGCGGCTGTCAGGCCGAGGGATAGGCGGGCGGCTTTGAAGGCTGCGGGGGTCATGATAAGGCCATTTCTGCGCTGATCCTCTTGACGCGGGTTTGACCTTTCATCTTGCGAATAGCCTTCATTTCGATTTGCCTAACGCGAGCTGCGGTCACGTGCGCAAACTCTTTTGCAACATCATCCAATGTTGCGCCGCCGAACCGCATCGAAAGAACGGTTGCTTCGCGCGCTGTAAGCGTGCCGCCAAGCACCTTTACGGCTTCTATCATCGCAAGTTTTGCGCTTGGTCCGTCAACGGTAAGCTGCGCCGCAGAAAGTTCAACTTCTGCGGTGTTTGTTTTCATCTTAAACCGCTGCAAGTGTGTCGGCCAAATATCCTCTGGCTCGCAATGGAGTGCGCTTGAAACGTCAAATGCAGACTTTGACCATTCTCCGGTAACTCGCAAGGGTGTTATTTTCATACTGAGATATGCTGATATTACTGTCGGATGCACTCCGCTGGCCCTTGCAAATTCGGCGGCTGTTCCATGCTTTGCGCGGATCATGCGCAACAGCCTGCCATTTCTGACCTTCATTTCAATGTTAAAATCACTCATGCCGCTTGTCCTATTCCCCGTTTGTGGCTCTCGCCGTTTCAATGCGCTCACTATGCGCTATGCGCAGCGCCGATGCAAGGGGGAAAATGAGCTTGGCGGAAAATAACGCGGGACTAAAACGGTATGTCCCCATCCATGTCGCCATCACCTTCAACTTTTCTAGACGCTGCGATCTTGGACCCTGCAAATTCACGCTTAACGGCCATCACGGTTTTGCCGTATGCTTCCAGAGCGTTTGCA
>Ga0306872_100697_pt1 | contig 11983 bp, 22 predicted proteins | sample AntRauMeHopE1498_FD_190455 | JGI IMG/M metagenome (GOLD analysis project Ga0306872, IMG submission 190455) | Saline lake microbial communities from Rauer Islands, Antarctica - Metagenome Hop E1 #498 (v2) (version 2) | ecosystem: Environmental > Aquatic > Non-marine Saline and Alkaline > Saline ...
GGCGCGTTGCGGGCCAAGGGATGGGCGTCACTCGGCCCCGCCCGCAAAAATCCGGCGCAGTGCGTCCAGAAATGGCAGGTCGGCGCGCCAGCCGCGCTGGCGGCGCGCGCGCTCGGCCATCCAGCCGTCTTCCAGATCGCGCAGGGCCACGCGCGCGGCATCGGGCGCAGCGCTCGCCTTGGCCTGCAGCAGGTCGATGCTTGCCCCGACGCGCAGCTGACCGGGGTTGCGGTCCCAGCCGGGGTCCAGCCCCACGGGCACCATGCGCGTCTCGCCGGTGCGGGTGTTGACCACTTCGGTCAGCGGGATCTCGGGCGCGGTGCCGACGCCGCGCGCTTCGGCCTGCGCGCGCGTCAACTGGCGCACCCAGCAATTGCAGCCCCAGCCATTGGGCGGATACCATTGCCGCCAGAACGGATCATCGGCCAGCAGGATCAGCCCTTCCTTGGCCTGGTGGTGCGGGCGGTGGCGCTCGGACGGGCCAAGGCGGTATTCCAGATAGGGCAGCGCGCGCTTCGTGCGCTCGATCCGCTCCCATTGCCCGGCAGCGCGTGCGCTGCGCAGGTTCGCGCGGTAGATGGTCCGCAGGCGGCGGGGCGATCCAAGCTGGACCCGGCGCATCTGGCCGGTGCCGGGATCGACCATGTCCGCCTTGCCCCACCAGCCGCGCGCTTCCAGACGCGGGCGCAGGTTGGCTTGGAACTGCTCGAACGGCAGGCCTTCGTCCAGCGCGCGTTGCAGTTCCTCGCGGATATCGGACAGCACATCGATCTGCATGGCCTTGGCTACGGTGAAGGCGTTGGCGTGTTCTTCTGGCTCTACGTCCTGCCACGAGAACGCGGGCAGCCAGTCCTTGTTGGCAAGATACCGCGACGCCTCGGGCGGCGGGCCGGGGGCAAAGGAATAGGCGGGCCGGTCAGTCATCGCGCACGTCTCCCTGCGCACGTGCAAGGAATGTGCCCTTGACCAGTATGTCGATCACGCGCCCGGCGGGCAGTGGCCCCAGCGCATCGAGCGCAGCCAGCGCGTCCTCGTAGCTGGTAGCCCCCATGATCGCGGCTTCAATCGGGTCGAGGGTTTCCGACATGACAGGCTGCCAGTCTGCGAGCATCTCGGCCTCGATCTCGTCGAGCATGTCTTGCGGGTCGGGCGCATTTGCGCCTTGGCGGTTCAGCGCCACGTCTGTGGGCGGCGGCGGGGCCACAGGTGCAGCGCCGCCGACAACCTCCTCGCCGTCCTCGGGTTCGGACCACCCAAGTGCCCCGCGCAGCTCGCGGGCAGGCACGCGCAGACCGCGCTCCATCGCTTTGGCGGTCGCGTCCATCCGGGCTGTGGTGTCCTCGGGTTCCGAGATCTCGATTACCAGTTCGGGATAGTCCTGTTGCACCCCGAAATTCAGATCGACATAAGGCTTGACCAGATCGCGCATCAGCGCACCCGACACACCGCGCGCATCGGCGGCGGCGATATCGTGGCGCACCTCATTATGGACATTGGCCTGCGCCTGGCTCGACCCATTATCGCTCGTCATCGTCTGGCCCAGCACAGCCTTGGATGTCTGCTCGTCGAGATAGCGCGCAAGGTTCTCGAACAGGCTGTCGGACCCGGACCCCTTGGTGCCGTCCTCGAACTCGATCTTCATGCTCTCGGGCAGCACGGCGGCGGCATCGGTGCCGATATTGGCGACGGCGCGGAACAGGGTCTCGACATCGTCCTTGGTGGCCTCTGGCCCATAGCGGCCCACGCGCAGGGGCAGACCGTATAGCTCTGCGAAGGCGACCCAGTCTTTCAGCGCATAGGCTTTGCACATCCATGTGAACGCCACCAGCCGCGCCAGACCACCACGCAGCGGCAGGCCCGATTTCAGGCGCGGGACATGATAGACGAATTTGAACGGGGCGAGCGGCACGCCATAGGTCGGATCGGCCTCGTCCAGCAGATGTGGGACGCGCAGGGTGTCGCGGTCATAGCGGATGAAGCGCGGGTCCACATGGGTGAATTTCTCGGGCCACCACTCAGACTTGGACCGGCCCCAGTCGATCTCGACCACGGCAAAGCCCTTGCCCAGCCCGTCGAGCGCATCCTCGACCAGATCGGAAAACCCGGCGTGCTCGGCAATGCGCTCGCGAACGGCCTCGGCGATTTCCTTGTCGCGGGCGCTGTCCGAGGCGGGCTTGACCGTGGGCTTCACGCCCGACACGGCACGCTTGCGGGTGCCAAGGACCGACGCATAATGCGGGTCGCGTTCCTCCATCTCCTCGGCCAGCGCCACATAGCGCTCGCTGTCGCCCTGGTCGCAGGCGGCAAGGATCGCAGCCAGCTTGTGCGGGGTCAGCCCCGACGCGGCACTGCCACCAAAGGCTTGGCGCACGCCGGTCAGGCCGGGACGTGCCAGCGGTTGCGTCAGGCTGGCGGTTTTGACCGGGCGGCCATACTGATCGAGCAGCGCCATCAGAACACTCCTTTCATGCCGCGCAGGCCCGAGGTCAGGCGCAAGGCGCGGGCGTCGTCATCGGGGGCCGCATTGGGCACGGGGCGGTAGGCATAGGGCTGGTAGGTCGTGCGCGCGGCCCCCACGGCCAGCGCCGCTGCCCAGAAGCGGTCGGCATGGCCGTCAGTGTCGCCATCGGCCACAAGGCGGCGGGTGCCGGTAATACCGACCTGAGACTGGATTGCGTGCAGATCGGCGCGCAGCACAACGTCGCCCGCAGGCAGGCGCGCGCGGCGTTCTTCCATCGCCTCTTTCAGCGCGGTCGCAAGGTCCAGCTTGATCGCGTTGGAAAACAGCACGCCCTCGACCCGGCCTGCGCCGTGGCGGCGCTTGGCATCTTCGACCGGCTTTTCACCCATGCCGGTCTGGTCGATGGCGCAGCGCACCACGCGGTAACGGGTCATGACACCCGCCAGCAACTGGTCCTGCTCGGCAAAGCTGACGCGGCGGCGGGCAATCACCTCGCGCGTCCAGAGCACATCGCCCACCTGCTCCATGACCCAGATCACAAACAGGTCGTTGCGCGCGGCGATATCGACGCCCACGAAACATGGGCCACCTTGATACATCCCCGGCAGACCCGCCGCCGGGTGCTCATTGGCGTTGATCAGATCATAGCTCAGCCACGCCGTGGCCTCGTCCAGCCATTTCAGCTCGTATTCCTGCGCCCATGCGTCCTCGTCGGCCATACCCCGGCGCAAGCCGTCGATGTCGCGGTCCAGCCCTTGGCGCACGGCCTCGTAGATATCGACCACATGGCGCGACCAGACGCTGTCCTCTGCGGTCATCAGCTCATAGAACTTGTTGCCCTTGCCGTTGGGCGTGCTGATCACGCGCAAGCGCAGGCCCGATTTAGAGATGACCGGAAAGAGCGCCGCCCAGATCTCGCGCGACTTCGCATGGAAGGCGAATTCGTCCAGGATCACGTTGGCCGAAAACCCGCGCGCGGTGTCGGGGTTGGCGGGCAGCGCGGTGATGCGCGACCCGTTTGGGAATTTCACTTCGAGCGACTTGTAAACCGCATCGGGGCCTTTTTCCTGCGGCGCACGGAATTCGCCCTCTTCAAAGCGCGGCTCGCCGCCTTTCAACAAGGTGTTATAGACCTCGTAAAAGCCCTGCGTGAACGGCTTGATGACCTCGGTCATCATCTCGGCCGCCTGCCGCTCGCCGCGCGACAGGATCACCCAGCGCGCGCGCCGGTCCTCGATCCATGACTGGAAACAATCATCGGCGCATTCGCCACCCGTGCTGAAGGTCTTGCCGGTCTGACGGCTGAACATGCCGATCTTGAAGCGGCTCTGGTCCGCGATCCATGCCCGCTGATAGGACAGGAACTTGACCACGCGGTCGAGGGCGGCGTCAGCCATGGCGGGCCTCGATCTGCGTCCACAGGCTGTCAGGCTCGCGCCCGATCAGACGGGCGAAAGCGTCGAACGCCTCGCGCCCTGTGTAGGTGTTGTGCATCGCAGTGTCGCAGGCCGCACCGTGCAGAAAGAACAGTACGGCGGTCAGGTCCGGTGTGTTGTCATTGCCGCCGCCGCCCCGGTTCTCGCCTTCGTCAAACGGCATCGCGCGCCTCCGCAGTCATTTGTTCAAGCGCCTGTGCGCCGCGCCGCAGACTGGTGGACAGCTGGGTCGCACCGAAAACGAATTCCCAACGCGCCACGCGGTCGGAGTGTTCGCTCAGCTTGCGGGCAAGATGGGTCGCCCTCCACTCCCAGCGCGGCGGCGGCAACCCCGCAAGCGCGGCCTCGATCAGCGCAGCAGACCGCGTCATGTGTTCAGTGATCTTCGCGTTCTTGCCGCGCAGCCGCTTGGCCCAGAAACGGGCATTGGCGCGCAGGTCGTTCGCGGCTTGGCCGGGGCTGATGCTCATGCCCGCACCTCGCCAATCCACCACAGATAAGGCACCCCGCGCCAGATCGTGATCCGGTTGACGCAGCCCAGATGTTCGACCCTGTGGCGCTTACCAAGGACCACGGCCCGCAGCCGGGTCCACCAGCCAGCATCGCGCCAGTGCGTGTCGGCGGCTAGGATCAGGATGGACAGATCGGCCCCGCTGGTGATCATTCTGCAAACCCCATGATGCGGCGGGCCTTGGCGGCGGCCTCGCGGTCTATGTCGCCCGCCTCGACGGCGGCGTCCAGCTTGTCGGATTGCGCCGCACGCTCGGCCTTTATCAGCGTCTCTCGAATGCCGGAGGACGCCATGACGTCCTTCAGCATCCGGCCCAGAAAATGCAGTTCCTTTGGGTCTATGTTTTTGCCATCGACCATCATCTGCGCCTGCATGACTTTGAAGGCCAAGGTCGTGATCATCTGGAACAGCACGTTATGGCGGCGCGCTTCGTCCTCCAGCCCCTGTTCCTGCATCCAGTCCGCAGCCCACGCGCTGGCCTGCTCCTGGTATTTCACGAACTCCTCGTATTCCTGCCCGAAGGCATGCAGGGCCGACTTGCGAATGCGCAGGTCGAGGCCCTCTTCTTCCAGTCGAAAATTCAGCGCCTCGGCCAGCTCCTCGTAACCGCCAAAGCCGCGCGCGCGCAGCTCCTCTTGCAGCCAGCGTTTCAGCTCGTCGGGCAGCAGGTCGACCTTGCGGGGCGGCGGCATCGCTCAAGCGCCCCGGCTGCGCGGGTGCGGGCGCTGGATATCCGGGTGCGTGGCCACGCCTTGGGCGATCTCGACCCCGCGCTCGGTCGCGGTCGTGATCACGAAATCGCCCCGGTCATCATTCTCGACAAAGCCGTTCTCGCCCAGCCACGCCAGTTCGGTGATCACCTGCGACCGGGTCGAGGTGACGCCCACGCCGCGCAGCACATCGGACAGGATCGACGCGTTCGACGTATATTCGGTGCAGCGCTCCAGATGGCGCAGGATCGCCAGACGCCGGTGGCGGCGCAAGGTGGCTTGGTAATCGCTCATCGTTTGCCCCCGTCAAGCAGGTGTTGTTCGTGCCGCGTGACCACGTCTTCGAGCCGCGCCATGATCTTGGCGTTGCCTTCCATCGTGGCGTTGATCGTGCGCAGGTCACCACGGATATCGGACAACGCCACCTCCAGTTGGTGCATCTGCTGGACGCCGGGCATGGCGTTCACCGTCTGGCTCAGACCGATCAGCTGCTGGGCGTGGCGCTCGGCGCGCTTGTCCTGTTCGCTGGCGCGGTCTTCCAGCTCGCTCACGCGCCCGCTCAGTTTGCGCGCGGGGCCGGTGAAGATCATCCAGATCATCGTGCCAAGGTTCAGGAGTGTCAGGATGCCTGCGGCAACTGTTACAAGCTGCGTGAAATCGATAGCTGAATTCATGCCTGACCCCGAACCACGCGCACGGCGTCTTTCAGCGTGTGACCGCCCATGTAAAGGGCCATGTAAACGCTGGTCAGGCCCAGCAATGTGGTGCTGTCAGCCGGGGGTAGCGCAACCTTCCAGATGGCATTGGCCACATGCAGGATCACCAACTGCCACAGCCACAAGAACCCGAGAAGCCACATCATCGCCGGGCGCCATGCCCAGCCCAGCCAGTGCCCCTTTTGCTCGGCTTGCAGCAGCGCGAACTGGCCTTCCAGCCCTTGCGCATAGAGCGCCAGCATTTCGGGCATTGCGGCCTCGGTCGCGCGCAGCGCATCGACCGCGCGCGGTGCGTCGCGCTCGATCAGGTCTGGCAACTCGCCGACGCCGACGCCAGCGCGGCGCGCAATCGCCTCGACCACGTCACCGGCAAGATCGGCATTGGACGCGCCAATGCGGCCCGACAGGACCTGTTTGATCAGGGGCACACCGATCTGGGCGGCAAGGGCAAGTACGGCATTCATCAGATGCTCCAGAGTTTGCGGGCAAGTTTGGGAAAACGCGGGGCGAGCTTTGCGGCAATTGCATCGCGGTAGCGCCACGCCAGCCACAGCGCGAACAGGACGGCGACGGCCAGCACGGCAGGGCCAACCCACGCCAGCGCCGGGTCAATCTCTGCCCCGGCCTGCACCGCGCTTTCGGTCCCGCCCAAGGCGGCAGCGGCGGCGGGCTGCTTGGCTTTCGCACGCGCGTCCAGCATGCGCTGCAGGGTCGAGAGCGTGGCGCGGCCCACGATGCCGTCGACGGTCAGATCATGGTCGCGCTGGAAAGCGCGGATCGCCAGCAGATCGAAACCGCGCGGGTCATCCATCACCTCGTAGCCCAAAGCCTTGAACCCGGCGCGGGCGGCGTCCAGTTCGGCGCGGTCCAGCTCGACCACCATCGTGGCCAAACCCGGTCCCTCGACCCGCGCAGGGCCAGTGCCATAGTCACCATCCGCGAGAAGGTCGTATTCCTCAGCGCGGCGTCGGGTCAGGCCGGGCAGCACGCGCCCGCCGCCCTTGTTCCAAGCGGCCAAATTATGCTCGACCCGACCCCAATTCCGGTCGATCCAATGCTGCACCCAAGACGCGCGGCCAATCGCGCCGGTGTTGAAATGAAAGCTGACGCCTGCGTCGAATTCGTGCTGCTTCGCGCCCGGCATGGTGCGCTTCACGGCGGGCTCATAATTCTGGCGCAGCGCCTTTTGCAACAGGCCCGTCGCCTCGGCGCGGCTGATCACCATCCCCGCGCGCGGCTTGACCACACCGGACGCCGCGGTCAGCCCGGCACCAATGGTCCAAACGTCAGCCGGGCAGCGATAGGCTTTCAGAACCACCCCTTCGTGACGTTCCAGAAATGCCACGCCTTGCGCACTCGTTTGCATGAAAAAGCCCCCAGTTTGCTTGGGGGCACATTCGCAAATCAGGCGCGAGACTTATGCCTCGACAGATGTCAGGGGGCGGGTGTCAAGCATCCGCGCGGGCACTGTGGCAGACAGACCTATGGCCTGTCAAAGGGCAGTTTTGGCTGCCGCGATCCGGCCTCTGCCTCAATCTTGGCGCGCAGGCGCGACACCGTGCGCATGTGCATGTCGCAGGCAAGCGCGACCTCTTGCAAAGACGCGCCCCGGCGCAGCATGGCACGGGCGTCTTCGCGGCGCGCGCCTTGGCCGCGCAGATGCGCGCAGGGCAGCACGATCTTGCCGGGGCCGATGGCCTCGGCCAACTTGGCGGCGGCATCCTCGCCCACGATCCGGGCCAGCAGCGATCCGGGCACGCGCTGCGGGATATGCAACTCGCACCCGCCGCGCCGCTGCAACAGGCGCACGGTCAGGTCCAGCCCGATCACGCGCTCTATATCGCCTGCGATGCCGGGCAGTTGTGTCATGGCCGTGCGCGCCCCTTGCGCTTGCGCCCTGTGCGGATATCGGGGCGGTTGGCGATCAGCACCGTGACGACAACGCCGTCCTCAATGCGGTAGTTGATCCCGTCCAGCGTCAAACCGCAGGCACCCAGATCAACGGCGCGGCCCACCCGGTGGCCGATGGTGCGGCGCACAAGCTCGACATTGATGCCCTGCACCCGCTCCAGGTAGCGCAGCACAGCATGGTCGGTCACGCGGGTGCGGGGGTGCTTCATTTGGTCACCGACAGGCCGTGGCGGCGACACATGGCTTTCAGCGCCTCCAGCAGGGCGGCGATCTGGTCGGCCTCGCGCAGCGCGTCCACATCGACCGGGACCGCGCCCCATGCCGCCTCAAACCGCGCGCAGATGAAGGCGTTGAGCGCACGCCTGCCGGGCGTGACATGCCCCGCGCGCCCCAGTTTGCCCCAGAGCGCGTGGATATAGCGCAGGTCGGGCCGGTCTGCGCAGGGCTTCCAGTTGGGGTTCTTCGGCGGCGTGTAACCTTGGTTTTCAAGGGCGGTTAAAACCGCCTTCAAATCGGCCTCGGACATGTCGCGCATGCTGGCCTTGCCTGTCACCTGCTCTTGCAGGGCGCGCCGGGTCTCGGCATCCAGCCCCAGCGCGCGGCAGCCCATATGGACCTTGCGTTGCAGGGCGCGGGCGGTCACTGGCCTGCCTCCACACCGCCGAACAGAGCGCGGGCCACACGTGTCGCGTCCGTCTCGGCCGGGCTGCCATGCACGGCCAGCGCGCGGGCTTTCACCTTGGCGCGCATGTCGCCTTCGATGGCCAAGAGCGCTTGCTCCAGCAACTCCCGCAGGCTGATCGTGTAAACCCGGCGGTCCACCCAAACTTCGATCTGATGCGCCTGCACGGTCAATCGAAACTTCGCGGGACGGCCAAGCACTTCGCCTTCGCCAATATCGTGCACCATCGACAGGCTCTTGCGGTCGGATGCGTCGATCAGCGCCGCCTCGATCAGGGCAATCTGTTCAGGCATGAAGCTCTCCATTCTCTGGGTTGGACAGGCGCAACAGCGCATCGGCCACTACGCGCTTGGCCTGTTCGGGGCAGCGCAGTGGCGCGCCCCGTTCATGGCGGACGATCTCTGCCACCAGCAGCATGATGCCGGGGGTCAGGGTGATCTCGATGGTTTCGGTGCCATCAGGCATCAAACTTGCCCCCGTTTGGCCCTTTTGCAACAAAGCGTTGGAACGCAGCCCGCGTATTCTTTTCGTAATATCGTAAGGCGCTTTTAAGCGACTTCGACGGGGTGTTTGGACACGCCGCCGCCGCAGCAGCTTGAACATTCGAGGACGCAAACATGAGGGCCAGAGCAAGTTGTGGAGTGCTCTGGGCCATAATGATCAGTTGCTTTGCCATCTCATTGACGGCGACCATGTCTTCATCGGAAGGTTGCTCCATGACGCTCACGCCTTCGCCAGATCGATGGTCACGGTCTCCCAACGCGCATCGGGCGTCGGGCGGTGCTGGCAGCGCACATAGACCTTCGACCCGACCACCCGCATCGCATCGCGGATCGCGCGCATGGCTTCCTGCCAGCGGGCGTCTTCAATCTCCAACCGGAGCAGCATGAAAATCTCCGAGCGGTTGATCTGGCCCGCTTTGTCGGTATTGAACGCGCGGGTCACGATGGCGCGGATTTCGGCACGCGCGTCTGCCGCCCATTCGTTCAGGCACTCATCGACCAGTTCCTTGGCGATCTGCAATTGCGGGCCAAAGTTGATATGATCGGCCACCTGCACCTGCACCTTGAACAGCCCGTCATGGCTCATGAAGGTCTTGTTGCCCTTGGCACCGCCCTTCGTGACCCCGTATTCCTGCCGCAAAAGGGCTTCCAACGCGCCAAGGTCTTCGAACGTATGCGCCTTGAAGCGCGCGATCTGGTCGGACAACGCCATGGCGTAGCCGATGATCCTGCGCACCGTCTCGTCTTCAAGCTGGTCGGCGGGTGCGATCATCTCGATCGGCACAAGGTTGCCCTTGGCGTCGGGCATGTAGATCTTGCCATTGGCCTCGATCAGGGCATCGGGGATCGGCATGGGGGTGAATTCAGACATCTTTCGGTCCTTTCGATTGGGTGATTTGCAGGGCCTGCGCGCGCGGGAACAGATCGCCCTCGGGCGTGGGTTTGCCGGGTTCGATAGGGCTCATGCCAAGCAGCGCCAGCATGCCCGCCATGGCCTCGACCTCGTCGCGGCTGACCATGGTCGCGCCGCGCGGGCCAAGCTGGTCGACCTTGCCCAGCCCGCGCGCGGCGCGCTCGGTCATTTGGGGGATGGTCCAGCGGTCAATCGGCATGGCCACCCCCGCGCGCTTTCTCGATGATTGCTTTGGTCTGCAGGGCGGCGCGCATATTGGAACGCGCGGCAATAGCCTCGGCGCGGTATTCTGCGAGCACCTTGTCTAATTTGGCCTGATCGTCCAGCGCAGCCGCAATGATCCGGGCGGCAACCACAAGAATGGCATTAACCCTCTCGTTTTTATGTGTGCGGTGGATAAGCTCAGCGACATACCGATTGACCAGCAACTGGTCGAACGGTGGGTTGGTTCTAGGCGTCTTGGGCATCGGCCTCTCCTTTCGTAAAACGCGGGCACCGCTTGCAGGCGCGATACATGCGCACCCGCAGGGTGTTGGTGGATTGAAAATGCCGGGCCTTGGCCATCCAGTCGTGGCACTCGTGCAGGGGCAGCGCGCCCAGCTCTGGGCAGCGCACCGTCTCGGCCATGAAATGCCCGCGAAACAGTTCCTCGACCGCGTGCAGGTCGCCCGGATACTTGTTGCGAAGCACTTGGCTGATCAGGGCCGCAGACCGGCCCAGCCGTGCCGCGACCTTGTTCTGGCTGGTGGCCGCGCATTGCAGCGCCATCCGCTCGACCCAATCGGGCAGCGCGTCACCCCATGCCGCACGGGCCACATCGACCGGGCCGCTCATAGGCCACCCGCCACATGCGTGATCTGGCTTTCGTTGGGGTCATAGACCGCGCGCACGCGGCGCTCTACCGGCGCCAACGGGCCAGAATTGCGCGCCAGACGATAGGTCGCCTCGCGCCGTCCCGGCAGCGCCTTTTTCAGCACATGCAGATAGCCCGCGCGCGACAGCATCTGACAGTAGCTTTGCGCAAAATCCCGACGCACCTCGCAGGTGTCGGTGCTGGCATGGGCCGCGATATCGGTGGGCGTAAACGACCGCAGGCGGCGCATCGCCGTCCAGCAATTGCCCTGCGCGGTCTCGGCCCGGCGCTTGCGGCCATCGGCGCGCAACTCGGCAGGGACCTGCCCATCAGCCACAACCCGAAACCGCAAAGCGCGCTTTGGCCCTTTGTCCAACTCGACCGCGCGCTCTTGGCGCAACCATGCCTTGACCACGTTCTGCACGGTCGACAGCGACACCTCGGCCCGTGCGGCCAGATCGGCATAGGTGAACTCGCCCAGCTCACACGCGGCGGTCCAGATCAGCGCGTGACGAGCCGCGCGGTTGTCATGCGTCATGCTCATGCCAAACCTTTCAGTGGTGTTGGCGCTTCGCCGGTGAAAAATTGCCGGGCATCCCAATCCTCCAACGTGATTGTCTCCAGCCCGCGCACGCGCGCGTGTTCCGCAATACGTGCAATATTGATGCTGATCCTCCGAATGGACCGCTGGCTGTGCTTAAGGATCGCCGCGTGCATCTGGCTGTCGAACGCGATGCCGCTGCCATAGCTTTTACAAAGCTGATTTACGTCATCCAGCGTGGCCTCTTGAGCTCGGACCCAGTCAGTCATGCGCCCGTGAATGCGCTCCCAGCGCATCAGCTTTTGCGGCAACAACTCCTCACCAATCAAAATCACCGGGGACTGGCTGCTTTCGTGGATATCGCGCACGATTTCGATCATGTTGCGGTCCACAAGGAAATCCGCCTCATCAATGATCAGGGTCGCGCCGGTTACGGCCAAGTGTTCACCGATCTGATCAACCATGTCGCCGATTGTCTTTTCTGGGCGCAGGCTCATTTCAGCAAGCGTCGCTTCGCAGAATTTCTTCCGCGCCCAAGTTGATTTGACCTGCACCTGGTATGCTCGCCGGGCGTTCTCGGCATGACACGCAGCTGTTGTCTTACCGTAGCCAGAGTGCCCGTAAAAACACGCCATTCCCGGCAAACCGAAAGCTCGGTTTTCCAACCGATCTATCAGGGCAATCAACGCTGTTACGTTCCGCAACGGCGCAACGTTGTTTACTATCTGCCTCTCTTCTGTCATCGT
>Ga0306872_100698_pt1 | contig 11981 bp, 14 predicted proteins | sample AntRauMeHopE1498_FD_190455 | JGI IMG/M metagenome (GOLD analysis project Ga0306872, IMG submission 190455) | Saline lake microbial communities from Rauer Islands, Antarctica - Metagenome Hop E1 #498 (v2) (version 2) | ecosystem: Environmental > Aquatic > Non-marine Saline and Alkaline > Saline ...
AGGCGACATCCCACCAGAGGCCAGCAGCACTGGAACCGACAACCGAGCCTGTAACTCGCAACAGTCCCGCCGTGCCCGTGTTTACGTCAGCCATTAGGCAACCCCCATCCGCTCTTGAGTCCTATTGATGCGCATCACAGCACGCGCCAGAGCATCAACAGACGACTGCGCCAACACGGTCGGCCCCTCCGATGGGCGCGCCAAATCCGCAACAGCAGCCACCAGACTGCTCAAGTCGCCAGACCCAGACCCGCCACCAAAAGACGGCATCGGAGCATTAGCAGGCGTCAACCTGCCCAACGCCTCCAAAGCGATCCCACGGTTGCGTTCCTCCTGGCCGGGCTTGCCAGAAATGAACGCTTCCCACCGAGTGTTCTCTTCCGCGAACTTGATGATCCCGCCAGGACGCCCCCGGTAAATGCCTTCACGCATTCCACCGTTCGCGTACTCCTCCAAACCGCCATTCTCACGAATGGTGTTCGCGCCGGGACGGATCACGTTAGACACGTTCACGCGCACCGTGCGCCCATCATTCGTCCGAATGAAAGCATCAAGATCAGACTGCGCGTCAGCCGTATCCACAATCATCGCGAACTCACGCTCAGTGGGAATACCGAAAATCTTGTCCGTCAACGCTTGCGCAGCATCCGCATTACCCGTCAAAGCCAACGCCGTATCGAAAATTGACTGACGGCCAGAATCCAAACTGTCCCGATACGCCTTCGTGTCACCATCAAGCTCGAACTGGGCTAATGCTGCCGCCTGCGAATCAGACGCCAACTGTGCCAACATCGCCGCATTAGTTGACCCCGCCGCAGTCGTCTCATCCAAAGCCGCAGTAGACGCCCCATTCGCTTCCAGGAACTCGGTGACAGAAACGCTCGCATCAGACAGAGACTGCTGGTAACGCGCATTCGACGTGACAGCATCCTGCCCCACACCATTCGCCGCATTCACCGTGTCAATCAGACGCCGCAACTCATCATCAAGATTCTTGACCTCATCAGCCGCCTCAAGATATGCGTCCGCCGCATCAGTCGTCACCGGCTCGATTCGACCAGCAGCCGCCACATACTGCGGCATCATGTCCCTCAACCGGCGAATCGACTCCGTAGACCCATCCGTTTTAGACACCAACTCGTCAAACGCCCGCTGAGCTTCCACAGCATTACCCGACGACGCCAACTGTGCCAACGCGCCATCTAACGCTTCAAGGTTCTTCTTCGCATCGCCCAAAGACGAATCGGCCAAACCGAGCGTAGAAATCTCCATAAGCGTGCCGAGGACACTGTTTTGAGCTTCCGCACCCGCCTGCCCCATATCAGTCAGCAGGGCCGTCAAGTTTTGAGCAGCCGCCGCACTGTCATCAAACGAACCACGCAAAGACCCAGCATTCAACACGTCCGTGACAACCTTCGCCGCACCACCCGACTTCACCAACGACTCAGCCATATCATCAGCCGACTGCGTTGCCCCCGTCATTGCAGAAATCCACCCACGCAACTCGTGAGCAAACATGATCGCCGCAACCACAGCCGCAGCCTTACCCAAAGTCCCAATCAGACCAGCGGCCCGCTGCGCAGCAGGCCCCAACGTGGCAATCGCCACCCGGAACTCGGCAATCTTCGGTATCGCCAACAGGAACGCGCCACCCGCCAAAGCAGCAGCACCACCCACCAACGTAATAATCCCAATGGCACCCTGCAACGGGGCAGGCAACGCACCCAGCGCGTCCGCCAAACCGCCCACACCCGACGCCATCGCAGACACCACCGGCAGAAAAACTTCACCAAACGCGATCGCCGCATCCGTCACCCGGTTCTTTGCCACCTCAATCTGAGCCGCAACCGTCGCATAGCGTTTCTCGGCCTCTTCAGTCAAAGCCGTGTTCTCTTCGAGCGCCGTGTTGCCGGTGTTCATCGCCGCAGTGAACTGATCCGACGCCGCCGCAGAACGCAACAGCGCATCCCTCATGCGCACTTCGCTAATGCCCAAATCTTCGAGGATCTGCAACGTTGACCCGCCCTGCATTTCAGCATCAGCAAGCCCCTTCACGAAAACGGCCAACGCCTCACCCGGTGCCGTACGGAACTTCGCAGAGAACTCGTCAGCCGACAGGCCAGCCGTCGACGCAAAAGTTTCAAGCTTGTCACCACTGTTCTCAACCTGCGACGCAATCTCGATCATCACCTTCGAGATCGCAGAACCGCCAGCCTGAGCCTCAATACCAACCGACGACAGCGACGTAGCCAACCCGAGCACTTGCCCCTCAGACAAACCAATCTGCCGGCCAGCACCCGCAAGACGCATCGACATTTCCACAATCTCAGCCTCAGTGGTCGCGTAGTTGTTACCCAACTCCACAATCGCTGAACCGAGATTCGACACCTGATCTTGAGATGTCCCCATGACGTTCATAAACCGGGCCAAAGACGTAGCCGCCTCATCGGCAGACAAGTTCGTCGTCTCACCCAAGTCGATCATCGTCCGAGTGAACGCCGCCACATTGCCAGTCTGAATACCCAACTGACCCGCGGCTTCAGCGACCGCCGCGATCTGCGTGTGCGAGGCAGGCAACTCGCGCGCCAAACCACGCAACGACTCCTCAAGTTTCCCCATTTCCTCAGGGGTGCCCTCAACAGTTTTCGTCACGCCAGCCCACGCGGTCTCCCACGTCATCGCCGCCCGCGCCGCCAAAACTGACGACGCCAACGCGACCGTACCCACAGCCATCAAACTGCCGCCCAGGAGGGTGAACGCTTGCCGTTGCTGTTCAGCTTTCGCCGCAGCACCACCAGCCGTGTCGCCCAACTCACGCGTCTTTTTCGCCGCCTGATCCATGCCCGACAGGTAGCCCTGCACCTGCGCCACAAGCGTGACTTTTGTTGTCCGGTCGCTCAATTAGCCACCTCCTGGGGATACGGGTTGGTACCCTTAGCGGGTGAAAGAAAATCCGATGGCACTCAGCGCACTCATCGCGGGCGTGATCGCGCTCGCCTCAGCAGCGGTCGGCTTCACCGTTGCCGCACTCATCGCGGCAGGTGTCGCCCTCGTGCTCGCAACGACCGGTTACACGCGCGCCAAACAACACGGCGACAAAGGGTTGGCGTTATCCGTCATCGGCGGGGCCATCGGCGGGTTCGCGGGCGTCGCGTCCGTCACGGGGCTCTTCGGCTAACCGAACCTGCCACAAATGGCCTGCACGGTTCACCGGCTCGCCAGGCCGGTCGTACTGCTTGTAATACGCATCCTGAGTGGTTGACAAAGCGTGCGCCGCCCAATCGACGGTCGGCCCGGTCACCTTGAACTTGTACTGATTGTCTGCCTTCAAAGCGTCATCCATAGAAATGCCGTGCGAACCCTGCTCTTCAGCCGCCGACCGCGCGGCCAACAGGATCAGTACGTCATCAGGCGTCCACTCGGATGCGTGAGTCGTGCGCGACGCCGCAATACGATTCCACGTCCACGGTTGCCACCACACCACCGGCACATACTCAAACTCAGTGACATGCTCAACATGACGCCCCTCAAGAACTGAAACAGGCACCCCGACACTCCGGGAAAGGTCAGCAAGCCTTCCTACGAACGGGGTGAGCCTTTTTTCAACTCAGCAAGACGAACCTGCGGACCCCACTCGTTCAAACCCCACACAGCGTCAGCAATCAACCCGAAACTGTGCCCGTCAAGAACGCTCAGAAGGTCAGCCCACTCGTTTACCGGCTCAGGGTTGTCCTTCGACTTCTTCTCAACGGTCAGGCGTATCTCTTTACCGTCTTCAACCACGACACCGGTGAGCGCGGCGATCTCGGGCACTACCCGGTGAATGTCGTACCCGTAGGTGACTGCGATGAGACTGCCCGACGTTGCCGGGTTTTGCGAGGTCACCCGCGCCCACTCAGTAGGCGCTGCACGAGTGAACCGCACCGTCACAATCTGATCGCCCACCAGCACGTCAACCGGTTCGCTACGTTCCCGCTCAGCAGCTTTCGCCGCCGCCAAAACATCCTTGAATGACATCATTCCTCCGCCGTCTATCGCCGTCAAACAAAAGTGGAAGGGTCGTGGAGTGGGCAGGACGGCGATCCGCCCACTCCACGAGTTGAAGAAACCTACGCGGCCATCGTCTGACGCGTCACAGCACCAGTCACGAACAGCGGCTGAGAGGTCGTGTCAACACCGTTCGCAACGGGCGGGTCTGCCATCTGCTCGCCGCAAAGGATCGGCCAAACGACAACCTTCTGAGCCGCCGCGCCCGCCGTCGCATTCGCAACGTTCGGGCGGATGACAATGAACCCAGCCGTGCCCTCAACCAGTACCGCAGTCGCACCGCCAGTAGCCGAAACCACGTACTGCACGCTCAGGCTCTTGGTTTTCTTGCCCGGACGTTCCAGAATCTGCGGAAGCGTCAAACGTTCGTCAGTGACGGTTGCCTGAGACTGAACAGGATTCCAACCCGTGGGCGTGAACGAATAGGTCAGGTCGTCGCCACCATCAAACTCGGCGGCTGTAATTGCAGCCCCCGCGATAACGTCAACGAACTTGATGCGATAGTTGCCTTCAGTAGAAATGCTCACTGGTGTGGTTTCCAGGGTCATAATAGTTCCTTTCGTGTGACCCCGATCCGGGGCTTGGCTCCGTAACGCCTACGGAGTGATGTCAGTCCCCGGAAGGGGCTGAACGTTGCGTGAAGCGTGGTGCTTCGGTGGGTAGCGCGGGTGCCTGTTCGGTAGAAGGTTCAACCGTCTTGACTTTTGCGGGCTTCCCGTACTTCGGTGGGCGGGCCTCGTCTACCGGCTCCGCATCAACCAAAACCCACTCAGGGTGATCGTCAACACGGTTCGGTGTCACGTCGAACTCGTGACCAGTAGTAGGGGACTTCACTCGAATAAATGGCATGACAAACAACCCCTTCCAAGGGCTCAAAATGCTGAAACAGCTAGGCGGGTTCAGAGATCCAAGAAATCTCGGACGTAGTAAAAATGATCGGCGGCGTCACATCGCTGTCAACGTTCACCGGCTGTGAAGAGAAGTCCAAACCGCGTCCACGTTCACCGGACACGTTCACCTGAATAGGGACACCCGACACGGGCAAGAACTGTGCCTTCACAAGCTCTGTGAGCCCCTGTGCGGCCTCAAACGTTGCCCCCACAACGTGCACAACACATCGCGGATTCTGCATCAGACGCGGCCCCGCCAAACGGTCGGACTCATCCATACCATCAGCAGGTTGCACGACCGCATACGGGGCTGTGGGAAGGTTCCCTGCACTATCGCGGGGTGCCACCAGCATGAACGTTTTAGAGGCTAGGGCTGACACGGCGCGCACTCGAGCGGCCACGGCATTAGCGTGACTCAACATTTACAGGCCCGCCTTCTTCTGCGCCTGCTCGAGCGCGATCGCCAGACCCTTCTCAAAGTCGGCACGATTCGCCGCGAGAGCAGCCAACCCATACCCGCGCCCTGCAATGGTGGGCGAACCGGTTTCCGAAATGTGCCCCAACTGGCCCTGCTTCCGGCCACGGTCAAAACCAATCTCAGACTCAACAGTCGACCCACCCAAACCCAACTTCGCCCCCACGTCATAGGTGAGCGCGTACGGCAGTGCGGGCAACGTTTTCGACCCCTTCAAGGGTGCCTGCCAGTCACGTTTGATGAGGAGCGACGTGATCTCGACGGCTTTGCGAATGTTCGGCCCCGCGTTGTCGGCAACTTTGCCCAAATCGGCGGCGAGCGCATTGATCTCGGTGAAATCAAACTTCATGTCGTCAGCCATCAGCTCGTCTCCTCAAGCGGAAACCTACGCGCGGTCAAAAACGTCCCAGTTTGCACGCCCGCAACAGTCAACCGTTGACCCACCTTCGACGGGTCCAAATCGTTTCGCGTCCACTCCCACACATCACCAGTACGCACATCCCCCGACGTGGCAACGGAGAACGGCAAAGACAACACTGCCCGCTGATCGGTAACCACCGACCCCGGAATTTGTGAAGTGGTCGGCGCGGCAGCACCCTGAGTGACCTTCCCCGGCCCGGTGTAAATGGTGGTGAACGTGTCCGACACAACAAACGTCACCGGGTCAGTCACCACGCCCGTCTTACGCTTCACCGTGCCTGCACTGGACTGCATCAACATTTCAGCCTGCTGACGCCCCAACCGTGTCACACCAGCGGCCAAACTCATCGCGTCGTCACCACATACGCGCCCCGAACACCAAACTGCTCACGCAAAAGTGCAATGTTCCGATCCGACAACGCAATACCAGTCATCTCGCCAGCATCAGCAAACGCCGCCTTGAAGTCATCAATCGCCACCGAACTCAGCCCACCCACGGTCAGGCCAAGACCCTGCTCGAGCGGAATCAACGCCTGCGAAACGAGCACGCACGCCCACCGCTTCAACGACGCCGGCGCAACCGCATACCCATACGTGAACGTGATCGTCACCTTCTCATCCGACGTGAACATGAGAGTGCTGTCACGCCGCGTAAAGTCTGTGCCCTCGACCAAGGTCACCGCGTTACGCGTGACCGTGCCGACCGAGATGAGAGGCGGGTTCGGAATATCAACCCGCCCCCCATCCGGCCACACCGTAAACGTGGAAGTGTCTTGCGGGTAAACCTGCAACCCCAACACGTCGTCTCGGAGGTAGGTGGACGCATCCTGTAACAGTGCCGTGATCCACGGCTGCTCACTGGCCGTAAAAGTCCGGTTCAGTAGCGTGCCGAGGTCCGTGTACGTTGCGAATGCGTCCACCATGACTCCTTCTGTTGATTCTTAGGAAGCGGGCAGGTACGTCTGCACTGCGGTTGCCCGCAGAACCTTCGTACCGAACACGTTCAGGCCGCGCACGTAGTCCGCGAACTTGTTCTCCATGCGTCCCGCTTCGGTCTTGTCGATCTGGCCGACGTAACCAACCGAGGCGGCGTGGAAACCGATCAACGCGGGCCGGTTCGACGTGTGCGTGAGCTGCGGGTGCTCAATGACGGTGAAGCCGAGCAGACGCCCGATCACACCGTTACGAAGCGGCTCATCGCCCACCGGGTCAAAGTTGGTCAGCTTCGACCCCGAACCCAGCAGTAGCGATGCGCACTCAGGCGACACTGCAAGCAGGCGGTCGGATGTCGGCACGTTCGCCTTCACCAGCGCCTGACGGATCGCAATGACAGCCGCGTACGCGTGGTCTGCCGTAGTGATCGCGCCAGTACCGGCCGACGTTCCGCCAGACTTCAACGCGGCAATAACGACCGCCTCCGCATCCTCAGACAGCGCAGCACCAGCATCGCGTGTGACCGGCTCGAACGAGCCAGCCGACTGCACATCGTCAATGTCGTCAACGATGAACGAAAACGCCTTCTCCTGGTTGATGACCAGCGACTGAGTTGTGTCGGTCATTTGCGCAGGAGTAATGACGCGAGACGCGCCAGCGTAGTCAACGATCGTCGGCGTGTTTACAGCCGTGATCTTGACCGTGTTACCCGCACGCAGTTCGCCCTCATACTGACGGTTCAGCGCCGGGATGAGAACGTTGGCCTGGTTGAAACGCTCCAGGATAGCCGCCGACCAAATGGTCGGTTGAAAATTGGTGATAGCCATGGGGCTACCTTCCTTTCATGGTTAGGTGATGCCCAGCAGAGTGTTCAGTCGGCCCTCTTTGCGGGCCTTCTCAATCTCTGGCGGGCTCATGTTTGCGATGTCTGCCTCAGTGAGTTGTGACGGCTTCGTGACACGGTTTGCCCCCTGGTCGCCGGAACCCTCAAAACGCTTCACGGGTGCCGCGCCCAAATGAGGCTTACGGGTCAACAAGTCGTCAATCGCATCAGCGAGTGCGTCCGAATCCACTTCACCGTCGTCACCAACCTCAAAATCGGTCAGGTTGATGTACAGGGCGGCATCAGACGGGTCCGCAAGTTTGCCGGTGGCCGCAGCCCTCAGCTCGCTTCGAAGAATCCGTTCGTTAGCCTTACCCGCAGCCTCAGCACGCGCCTCAGCCCTTGCGGCTTCCAACGCTTGCTCTTCAGCAGGCTTATCCTTCAACGCCGCCTCAGACCGCAACCGCTCAAGTTCCTCACGAACCTCGCGTGCTTGCTTCCGGGCGTCGTTACGCTCAGCCTTCATCGCGTCGAGGGCTTTCTTGCCAGCATCACCGAGAGCAGTTTCACCCTCGGTAGTGTCAGCCGTTTCGCCTTCGAGCGGTTCGGTTGTTGCGCCATCGGTTGTAGTGGTGTCCGCAGACGTTGCGTCGTCGGTAGTGGTTTCAGACATGATGGAAATTGCTCCCTAGTCGGATTGATGAAAACCCCGTTGCGGGGCGTCTTCCGCCCTAGGGGCGGGAAGTTTAGAAAGTCTGTTCGCCTGGCGGGCCAAAGTCACCGCTGGCAGGGCACCAGAGCCGATCTGAGGCCCTCACCCCCCAAAGTGAGGCCCTACTATCCCCCCAGTTTTTCGAACAGGCAGAGAGGGCGCTTTAGAAAGTGTGTTCTAGTACAAATAGCCGTAACGAGTCAACAACTCGACCAGCCGTTCACGGTTACCGCCAGCCATCCCGACAATCTGCTCGGGAAGCAACCGCAGTGTGGTCGTCCGCCGATACCTGCCGTCCCTGACCGCATCCGAACCAGCCCGCAACTCAGACCGAGCAAACGCGCCCCGAGCCGTCGTACCCTCAGACGTAGCAAACACCGTCAACGGCGTGCCGTCAGGCTTCACACCAATCTGCACCGGCCGCAAACGCCGCACCGGCACGTCCGCAGGCTTCGACCCGAAATAGCCGCGCCGCGCATTCACAACCTTCGCCGGATCAGCCCCGTTACGGATCGCCTCAGCACCCGCCTTCGTAAACCGCCGATCCTGCTCAACCTTCGACAGCCCATCGAAATAACCTGACGGCGAATCCGACATGCCCTCCGGCACCGACCCATCCGACTGCACCGGCCACGACTGACACCGACAGCGAGGATGCCGCAGGAACGGCCTCGAGTACTCTTCCTTGCCCGCGAGAATCGCACACCTCGAGCAGGCACCCGGCGACAAGATGCGTACGTACGCCGTGTACCCCTTCACCGTCGCCAACGTCATATCAGCCTGACGACCCATATCCGCAACGAACGTGCCCACCATCACCGACAGCGACATCGCACCACGCATGAACGCCTGCTCAGACTGCACGCCTTGACCAATCAGCGTCTTCGTTTCCACAACCGCGTTGAACGCTTCCGGCACCACCTCACGGCCCGCCAACGTCACACCGCCAAACGACTCCACAGCCAGGCGGCCACCGTCGAACCGTGGCGGGGTGATCCGCGCCACCTCACGCAGATACGCCGCCGTCTGACGTGCCGCCGCAACCTGACCAGCCGAAACCACCGCCCCAATACGGGGCCCAACCGTCTCCCACGACCGGTCCAGCTCCGCCAAATCCATTCCACGCCACAACGCCAACGACTGCCGTGTCACACGCTCCGCCACACGCACTCGAGCCGCACGATGCGCCTGCGCAACCTCGTTAGGCAGCATTCCCCATACCATCAACCGCATCCTGCACAGCAAAGTCCAGAAGCATCGAATCCTCACGCGCCTTCATGTCGAGCACGCGCGTAACCTCAGCCGGCCCCAACCCGTACTGCTCCATGATGTACTCCAGCGGGAAACCGATCGACCGCAACTTGACCAAAGCATCGGCCAGTTGAGCGTCAGACCTGATCTCAGGGTTAGCCCACGAGATCGTCGCCAGGCGGGTCATGCGCGCCAACGGCACGTCACCCTTCGCCAAAGCAATCAGCCGGTACACCTCACGCAATGCAGGCGTTGCGAACTGTTGAAACTCGAGGGTCTTCTTGACCAACCCAATCTCGGACGCCTTCAACCCCTCACCGTTCACATTCGACATGCCGGTTTTGGTGACGAGGTACGTCGGCGGGGTGCGGGTTTGCGCCGCAATATGCCCAACAGCCACCTCAATGGTGTCCGTGAACACGTCCAGCTTCGCAGCCTCCCACGAATCAATCGACCCCTCGGTGAGAAACAGTAGACGCTTCTCCGCCAGGTCTTTCATATCAACCGGACGGTCGCTGAGCTTCTTCCCCTCGGAATCCAAAACGGGCAGCATCGGCGGAGACGTGCCAGTCACCACACGGGCAGGCATCGACGCATAATCGGCCGACAAAAACAGGTACGCCCACAACAGGTTAATCGCATCCTGCATCGGCATCACACCCTGAATCTCAGAGATCGGATCGCCACCCAACGTAGGCCGATTCGGAACCTCAACCACCGGCACAACACCCATCGGATTACTCAGCGGCCACCCCTCCCCCGGCACGTCACGAGCAAACCACCCACCATCAGCAGCATTACGAACCTTCGCCTGCTCAGCCTGAGACTTACGCTGATCCTCCGGCAACATGCGCGGCCGCTCAAACTTGAACAACTCCGTCGCCGTGTACAGGGTTGCGTACTCTTTCGACTCGTCAACCCACGTCTTCAACGCGGCCGTGCGCAGCAGCGGGTTCTCCCAGTCGTATTCAATCTCAACCGAGCTGGGGTGCTCCCACGTGATGCGCGGCTCATCATCCTTATCGCCCCACACGATCACGAACGACCGCCCCGTCGTCAACGAAGTCACAAACCCCTGAGAGGACTGCATCTCCATCTCGTTGAGCAACCACGACTCCCACAACAGCTTCGCAGCCTGATTGTTGTCGTCACCAAACTTCAAACCCGTGTGATTGATCCGCTCCGCCTCAGCATCAACCACCGGACGCGTCCAATTATCCGAAAAACCCGCATAACGTTCCGCGTTAGCTTTCTTCCACTCAGCAGTCGCAAACGACAAAGGCTGCTTGCCCTCGTAATACTGTTCACGCTTCTCAATCACCGGACGGCGACTATTCAAACGCGCGTAAATCCGGTTCACCAACCCCAGGGCATCAACTGCTTCCATTAGAGCCCCCTCGGGTCAGTAGTAGACGTAATTCGTTTTCTGTTCAACAAAATCGCCAGCAGACAAAGCATCCAACGTCGCCTCATGCGCCAAAGCCGATGACATCGCCTGATCAATCTTCTGATGCTCAGACGGCTTCCCAATAATGTACTTATCGCCCGGACGTGCACGCATAACCGCATTGTTCACATGCAGAGAAGTCACCTTGTCACCGTCATGCGAAAAATCGGACTCGGGATTAGTAACGTCAATCTTCAAACGCTCCAAAGCGGGATACATGCGGCCGATCTGATTAGTCGGCCACTTCACGTACTTCTTCACCCCGTACTTCTCACCCAGCATGTCGATCTCGGTTTCCCAAAACTGCGGATCAAGGTAAAAACGAATGACGTTGTAATGCGTTTCGATAAAGTCAAAAGCCGCCAACACTTCACTACGCGGAATACGCCCACCCCAGTCCACCGGATTCCACACAGTAGGCCGCTCATCATCACCCGCCAAATAAGACGGTGTGAACTGATATTGACCAGTCGTCTCCAACCGGATACCAGTCCAGTCATTATTATCAGACCCATCAAAACCACCACACACCATCGTGCGCGGCTCCACCACAATCGGGTGCGCTCGAGAATCCCACTGATCCAACTGAAACCACGTACCCGTACCAGCCACCACCCGGTTACCAAAAAACCGTTCAGCGTCAGCCGGGTCTTTCACAATCAGCTCCGCAGCCTCAGCCTCAATCGCCGCAACCGACACCCACGGTGCCGCCGCATAGTTGAACAGGAAAATCTTGTGCCGGTCACGCTTATTGCCAAACGACAGATTCGCGGGCGGAGTTTTGAAGTCTTTGTTGATGTCAGCCGCGGCAGCCTCAAACGTGCGCTGCGCCACTGAATCCTGAGCCGGATCCCACGCGTTCGTCGTCTCAATCGCACGACCACCCATACCAGCCAAACCGCGCCGTTGCGTGTTCGCCAACTTATGCCCACCGTTGGCCTTCACCCACAAACCCGTCTCATCCTGCGGGGCAAACGTCACCC
>Ga0306872_100701_pt1 | contig 11964 bp, 11 predicted proteins | sample AntRauMeHopE1498_FD_190455 | JGI IMG/M metagenome (GOLD analysis project Ga0306872, IMG submission 190455) | Saline lake microbial communities from Rauer Islands, Antarctica - Metagenome Hop E1 #498 (v2) (version 2) | ecosystem: Environmental > Aquatic > Non-marine Saline and Alkaline > Saline ...
TATTGTCTCTCGCTTGTGCTTTTTCAAGTTCTGTTTTGGCATCGTCTCGGTCATAGTGTACAGCGTTTGTGTCCAAAAATCCAGTTGCAGGGTCTGGCATCTCTTGCAACTTTAAAAGCTCCGCATCTGTCAGGTGGTTGTGCTGCGCCGGCTGATCTGCTGTGGCAGGGATGCCTCCATGGATATCCCTGAGTAAGTCATGGGAGAGGACGGGAACGGATGGATCTACCTGAGTGATTGCCGTCGTGCCGTCAAACCTTCGCAGTACTGTGATAAGCAGTACTTCTTCCGCTGGAATGACGGGGAATCTTGCATTGCCAAAGGGATCTATTGTGCCGGGTCGGTAGACTATTGCTCCTGATGCATTGCCGGTGAAAGCGTCGATTCGTGCGGCTGTAACATGTGGTGCCAAGACAGTAATGGTGCTTGCTGCAGGTTGGAATATGGTATATTCTATCACCCACACAAACTGGCTGAGAATCGCAGAGGTCGTATTTGGAAAAGTCAAATCTCCTGAGTTGATTAACCCGGTACGCAGTCGATTGTCCTGTGCGATCTCGTTGCGGACGCGGGCAGCAGATACATTGCCCTCGGATGCGGCACGCATGATGGCTTGGCGGATCCGCTTCGAGGACTCCTCAGGAAGTAGTTTCTTAAGATCTTCTGCTAGTTTGGCTCTCATTTGTGAGTGTTAGTGATCGGTGTTCGGTATTCAGTGATCAGTGTTCAGTATTCGGTGATCGGACGTTGAGTTCGGTGGTCAGTGATCAGTGGTCGGTATTTGGTATTCAGTGATCAGTGATCAGTATTCGGTGGTCAGTATTCGGTGTTCGGTATTCAGTGGGCGGTGGGGGTTTGCCCCCCTGCCCCCCTGAAGTGGGGTTGGGGGGAGTCATTTCACTTTGTACAATTTCACTTTGCTTAGGGACTTGGTATCGGCAGAGATTCGCATCTCCTGGGTGTCGATCAGGTAGTCAATGTTAGCAATTTTCACTTTTGGAGTCTTGGACAGTGCCACCAGATCGATGTCGTCTAGGAGCAGGGTACACTCCTGGATCTTGGCAGCTCGGATCATCCCTTCGAGGTCCTTCCAGTAGGGCGTGAGATCGGCTGATCGGATATCCAAGTCATACTGTGCGGCGGACTCGATCTCCTTGGCATTGTATCTGGTACAGCTGGCAAATGAATAGGGTCGATTGGCACCGTCGGTCTGTGTGCCGTAGAAAGCCATGATCCGAAGGCCAGATTCCTTGTTATTCAGATTTACCTCCGGCTGCTCGGCGGTGCACTCGATTGCAGGCATCTTTTTGCCATATACAAATGCATCGATGAGCGGGTAGAGGGTGAGAGTCCAGGGTTTGCGAGATCCGACTCGGCCACCCCCACCCCCCTGCCCCCCTGGAGGGGGGTTGGTGGGGGGGTCGTCTTGTTGGAGGAATGAGGTGAGCTTCCAGAAGGGTGGGTTGTCCTGATCGGAGGTGAGTGTGAAGTAGGCACGAAGGGATCTGACAAAGGCGACTTGGAGTAGCTCGGCGTCCAGGGAATTAAGAGCCAGGAAGTTGTTGACCTGAAAGTCACCTGCCGCCCCTTGAGGGGTGGGGCTTGATCCATCTTGCATGAGCGGATCTGGTGAGTCGTAGGCGAATGCGATGCCAGTTTCTTTGGAATGCTCCAAAGTAAACAGTCGTGAGGCCTTCGCAGTCAGATCGAGTACCGTACGCTGCGCAATTATGGATCGGACAAATCTGATTTCCACTCTGTTTTGCAGGATGTTGAAATCGTATTTGAGGCCAAAGTAATTTTTTAATCCTTTGAGAAAATCGATGACCGAATAGTCGGGCACATGATTGCGGAGTAGGATATTGAAGTCGTGGACGTTTTCGTATCGGGTGGTGATTTCCTCGGGGGCATTCAGAGAATCTGGAAGCGGTCGTCTCCCTGTATTAGGGACAGGATCTACACTTGCCGAAGGTCTACCTTCAGTGCCGGGACGGATTTGATTTCCGATAGTAACATTGTCAGGAGTACGTCTGACTACCGTACTTTGAGTTTTGATCTGTAGATAGTCCAGCGTGCGGTTGTTGTAGAGTAGCATCCGCTTTACGAGATCTGATTCGAAGAATTCTCCGGTGACGGTAATATTCAGTGCTCTGAATACGGTCTGTACCACATCGGTGAGGTAGACATACGGTACCAATGCATGCTGCCATCGGAATGACTCTGAAAAATTGGTAAACCAATTATTGGAATAATATAGCCGTCCCAGGGTATCGTATCTATTCACAATGCCATCGTGCAGAGGATTATTGCCGTCGTAGAGCTCGCGGTTGTAGACGGTCGGGAAAGCGATCCGGTTGCGTTCGTTGACCTGATTCCAAGGCTCCATCTGTAATCTGCGAGAGGTGAGTTTGTTTGGTTTGGAATTTCGATTACTGGTCCACTGTCCGCCAGTGGCCAATACACGAAACTCTTCGATAGTAGCTGTAGTCACGACAGTGGTATCCCAGTAGATAATCTTGGAAGTGTAATCGGTCAGGTCATCGCTGTACTCAATCGATACTTCCAGTCCCAGCGGAAGGGACTCAATCCAGTCTGCGACCGCTTCCAGCATCAGTATATGATCTTCGTATTCTGACTTGATGAATATCCTAGAAGTGCTGTTGATGGTCGCACGTACAGTGTACTTGAACATGAATTGTATCTGATAACCACCTACGGCGAAGCTAGTCTGATCGGCAATCGAGATCACATCCGCATCGGTGTAGCAGGATCGGATCGAGGTGTTCTTGTACTGCGAAATGAAGAAGGCTGAATCCAGCAAGAGCGAGCAGCGGATGGCGTTCTCATCGGCCTTGAGCACGTCGAGAAATCCAGATCCCAGGCGATTGCCAGACTTCCAGAGTTCGCAGGGAAAAGGCTCGGTGTAGTCCCAGCTGCTCTGCGGATCGTTGGGAAATCCCAGCGCCGCCATCAGCGGTGGGTCTAGCGGAATAGTGATGGGAAAGGAATAATCGCCGCTGAATTCGTCTGAGAAAATCCCTGTATTGGACTGAGGTACCAGCGCTTGAATCGCAATCTGCGTAGCCCCGATACGGATCTCCAGATCGTAGAATAGTGTAGAGATCGGAATCGGAGCCGGTGGAGTAGGAGGTGTTGGGATATCGGCATTGGCAAGGAATATAGCTTGCAGTACCGTGTTTGCCGGAGGCATGATATAGGTATATGCCAGGCTGGTGGAGAGGGTAAGTCCATTTCTCATCCAGCCGATAAAAGTAAATCCGGTAGCTACGGTCGCCGACAGGCTGACCGACTCGCCTTCTTCGTAAGGAGCCGTATTGGTCAGATCAGCCACTGTGCCGCCAGCTGCTGGACTTGCGGATATGGATAGCGTAAATACCGGAGTGACTGGTGGTGAGCTGGTGGTGAATCCACCGGCACCATCGTAGCGGTACTCTACTCCGCTGGCCGTGTGGATCAGTTGGCCATCAACCATCTCAAAAGGCCGGGCATTAGGTGCATCCAACAGCTCCTTGGTCTCTAGGGCAAGAGAGACGGTATTGAACCACAGCTGCTCATAGATCTCAGAAGACTGACCCGAAGAGTCAGCTGCGAATAGGCCTGTAGGAGTTTGCTTAAGTAGGATCAGCATGATGCGGATTTAAGTTTGGCTGATGTTTGATTATTTTTAGCTAAGGTGATTTATATCTTAGCAGCTTCGGTGAAGAAAGTGTCTGTTTGCTCATCATTCATTCCAAGTAATCCTGCCATCGTTTGAATATGAATATTATCCCGATCCCAACTTAATGCATATTCCCAGAATATACGTAGTGCTTCGTAGCCTGAATATTCGACTGCTTCTTTGACCGCTGCTAATAAGCCCATTTGCAGTAACATCATTCGCCCTTGTGCAGGTGTAATCGAGAAGGGAATTTCTGAAATCCATTCTAACTCTACTGTGTAGCTTTCGTTGTCTTCGTTCAGCACATAGCCTTTTACTGACCATTTTTCAAGATTAATAGTTGAGAAATCAGGCTCGAAAGTTTTGGTTTGAGAATTAAGATATTTTGGTAGTTGTATCATAAAATTAAAAGGTTTTTGCTACAGTAATACTATAATTATATATCGTACCCGAAAATCCAATTGCCGTAGCTTGATTTATCAGCGATACTGTTGAAGATTCGCTACCGATAAAACACGTTAAATTAGCGTCTGGAATAGTTAAACCATAACCGCCATTTTGTGGAGCTAGAAAAAAATGCATTTTAAGTTGAGCTCGACTCATTACTACCGAAGATGCAACTGATTTTACTATTGTTTCAACACCCGAAACTTTTGTGATAACTAATAGTGAGTTAGCACTTATCCCAAAAAAAACCCAGTTGTTAGCATCAACGTAAAAATATATCCCGCTTCTTGCTCCAGATCCAATTCTTACAAATCCTGAACGTGTTAAGAATACATTAGGTAAAACATTTACATTTTCAATGCCTATGATGTCTCCGTTTGCAGTATTTGAGAACAAATTCCTAGATAATCCATTATATTTCCCACTGCTTCCAACTAAATTAACGTAAGATTGACCACTGTCAGCCTGACCCATCGGTTCGTTAGATGTAGTGCCTATCCTTTCGCAATTATCATATAATTCTAATATAGAGGGCTTGTCAAATAATAACGGTGTTCTTTGGTATAAAGATAAATTTGCGCCTAAATCTCTGTCAGGAACACTTTTAAAAACCGTTCCATCTGCTAGCAAAACATGACCTGCCGTAGTGATATTAACCTCAGCCTTGTTAAGAATAAGATTCTTTGCAGCTTCCGCATCCGCAGCACTTTCAGCCGATTGCCCAGCCGATGTGCTTGATTTTCCTGCTTCTTGAATAGCTATTTCCTTCGCTGCTTCGCTTAATAGTCTAGCGGTATTTGAATTGTTAGCAGAAATTCCTGAATCCGTGGCAAAGCTCCCCGAAGCATTTGCCAAACCTTCTGCCTGATTCCTCAAAGCAAGTACGGCTTGAGCCAATTCAATCACTTCGGCTGCTTTTTCGATTGCTACCTGCTCTGAATCTCCCGCAGCGAGAGCCGATGAAGCGGCGGCGGCGGCGGCGGCAAGTACCTCGGCGGTGATGGGTGATTGGATGTTCTGCACGGTCTGAAGCCATTCCAATTCAGTACCTACAAAGCCATTTTTCACCGCTATATCATACGCAGATATGACCGCTTGCTGACCTTCGGGGGTTAGCTTAATAGGTCCTTGAATTAGTAATTCTAAGATAATTGGATTCATAACAGTTCTTTAAGGATGATGAAATCTCCATTGCCAAGGGTGGTATCCAAGTCTACCACACTCGTATACACCAGCTCCCATCTGAATGTACCTGCCCTACCCTTTAGGTCGGTCTTGTGAAGTGGTACCGTGACTTGCTGTCCATCGACAGTCATATCTGCGATGTTCTTAATCAAAAACACCCGATCTCCGACAGCGATTCCAAACTTAAGCAGCACTCCTGCCTGCATCGGATGTGTGGACGGTATCGTAAATACAATCTCGGAGCTGTCACCGGCTTGGCGGGTGATTTTGTGAGGTTTTTTTATGAGGTAGGCTGGCATATCTTATCTGTCAAAGTGCGTGGTTGTCGTAGGCGTAGCGGGCGGTGAGCTCACAGGCATGAAGGTAGGAGCCGTCAGTATCCTCGACTTCGGATGAGTTGGTAATAATGAGCGGAAGCAGTTGATTGCCATTGATCAGGTAGGCTTCGTTTCTCAGGATGAGATCCATCATCGCCCGATGCTCCGATAGGCTGTAGAAGCCCGTACGAAGGATAAGTTGCTGATTTGCCCGCTGATTGAACGATCGGGAACTTCCCCTGCCGGCTGCGCCCATAGGGTCAGGATAGGCCTGCGCCTCAAATACCTCACTCGCAAATGCCTGGGCGGACTGCGACTTGCCGGTACAGTAGATCTTGTCCCATCCACCGAGCGAATTGCGCATGAATAGCTCCTCGGACCAAGGCGAAGGATTGGGAGTGGTCGTATAAGTGATGCTGGGTGTAGCGGCGCTGAATCCAGCGGCAGCGATACTGACCTGCATGCGTATTGGATTGGCAGCAGTGCCACTTGGTCCGGGTATGGTGAACGAATATACCCGGTACTGCGCTAGATCTCCCAAGGGGAATGTGAGGGAAGTAGTAGATCCATCCGGCAGGGTGGAAGTGACTGCAATGCCTGCACCACTGGCAGCTTGCAGACAAAGGATCTGCAAGCTGATGTCTTCGCGCTTGGCGATGCGTCTGGCACTTGGCATTCGGGATAGGAAGATGTAGGAATTGCCCGTGATACGATCTCTTGTCAGGTTGTTGCTGCGATTTCCGGCCTGCCAGGCATAACCAGATCCTGATGTCTGGAATCCACCTGATGACACGCCATCGATGAGGTCTCGGGCGAGCAGTCGATAGCGCTTGATGATGCCGGGGACGACTTGTGGGGTATTCTCCGTGAGTGGTGCTGGGTTGGGTGTGAATGCAGACTGTAGCGCTTTGTGAATCGATACAGAAGCCCGGTCGGTAGTGTAGTCGTAGGGATTGAGGTACTCAGCCACCATGCGCCATACGTCGGAGTCGAGGATATCCTCGACTTCCACCTGGATCTCACAGGTGGTGGTACCGACATTGGCCGAGGCCGGTGCTGCACCATCAGCCAGCTGGATGACCAGTGGGTTGTAGATCGGATGGAGATCCGGAAGAGTGGACTGGATATCGGTAGGCATCTATCTTGAGTATTCGGTAGCTAGTAGCTAGTATCAAGAGTGAAGATGGGAGGAAAGGTAATATCGAATTAGGACAGGGTTAGATTACATTGCTATCCAATTCTAATTTGATGTCTAATTCTGCACATAGTGCGTAGAGCTGATCAGAATTAGGAGAGAATCGGCAATTCTCAATCCTGACAATCGTATTGCGTGCAAAACCGATTCTATCTGCCAATTCTGTCTGGGTGAGCCCTTTTTGAATTCTGGCTTGGAGAATTATTTCGGCAACTTTTGCTCTTTTTTCAAGTGTTATTTCTTTGTTCATCTTCAGGCTATTTACAGCGTTGTCATCCATTTCTTAATTATTTCGTCTTCTCTTTTGAGCACGTTCTTCTCCAGTATTTGATCTTTGGTGTAATTGAAATCAAAGTCTCTGCTCCATGTTATATTTCCCTCCCAGTCACAAAGCAATATTCGCTTGACCATGTACTTGCAGGCTCCGACATCATCGGTGTCTCCGAATCTACTCCATTGATATTCAAACAATCGCCTCAGATCAGGGTGGATACTTGATAGAAGAAAGTCTTTGTATTCCTTCCAGGTAGCAAAGTGATTTGGCAGCTTCTTGATCGAATACATCAGATTCTCTTTCCCATACATCGCAGCAGTATGTACACCCTGAAGTCGCTCTTCCAGTTTATTATAGGTGTCAGGCTCTAACTCCTGTAGATCGGCCAAACAGCGAAATGCTTGCTCATGTACTAGATTGGAGACTCGCATGGTGCGAATGTTATGGCCTAGCATATACATCTTGTCGTAGATTCGGTTGTATTTGAAGTCGCCCTCAATCAAGTATTTCCACACATCCCTGTACTTCCAATCGATGATAGGATAGGCTCGATGAGGCTCATTGATTCTGCGTAGCCAAAACAGTTCGCTATCCTCACCGAACATGACAAATCTTCGATCGGGGCTTTCTTCCGCTCTCAGGCCTATTACAGAAATGCTTTTGCCTTTTTGCTTCCTTAGATTTTGACCTACCCATAGGTTGAATTTATGAAAGCGCTTCGGGTACTTTTTATCAATCTCCTGTATGGCCAGTGGATTCTTGGGTCTTACCCACTTTTCTCCCTCACCCCATGCCCAGAGGAATAGCTGCTGATGACTGGCCGCATTGGTCATAAATATGGGTACCTGATACCACATGGGAATTACATTGGGTTGGCTCATGGCCCATTCTACCATGTCAATAGTGCCTTTGTATTCTGCTTCCTGATCTTGGAAGTATAGGCTAAACTTTCTGTTCCTTCGTTTCGCCTCCTCATTCATAAGGTGAAAGAGCACTGTACTGTCTTTTCCACCGGAGAAAGAAAGTTGGATATTGTCATACTGATCAAATAACAAGGCTATCCGCTTCTCCGTCGCCAATAAGACATTCTCAATCCCCCGTACTGCCGTGCGTCCCATAGTGTTAATCTTCGGGGTGAATATCTTCGCCTGCTTCCTTGATCTGTCGCTCGATGGAGTATGGAATACCCATGATCTCAGATGCGATACCTTTGATGCCTATCAGGCGCTGTACCTCTTCCAGCGTCATGCCCAGTTCCTTCATGATTTTGATTTCATCCCATCCATCCTTCAGCATGCCTACCAGAGAAGCTTGCAGCTCTACTTCGTGCTTGCCTCTGGCTCTATTGTGCCGGATAGTGGATGCCATACGGTCACTGAGATCCTTTTGGATCACAGACACAGGAATTCTGCCGTTCTCGCGCTCGAATATATCTTTGTAAAGCAGCATGATAGTGTATCGGTGGAAGCCATCTACAATGATGTATTTGTCTTGATCCTGATCGTGAAAGCATACAATCGGCATGGTGTAGCCATCGCATTTGATACTCTGATAGAGCAGCTGCATTTCCCGCTTGGCCACATGGTTGGGATTATAGTCGTTGGCTATGATCTGATCCAGCGGAATTGATTTTATATTATATACAGGGCTTTGGAATGTCCTTTTCATAAGTCGTTGATTAATTGTTTTCTACTGATTTTCTTCAGGTAATCAGAAGTGTTTAGCTTCTTCTCATTATTTTCCTGCATGAGCTTTTCCAGCCCTACATTACCGATCAGGCGGAGGTATCGGACGTCCTGAGCTTGCCCGGTTCGGTAGTTTCGGTAGCTTGATTGAATCACATCTCCCCAGTCGAAGGTCTGATCGAAATACACCGTATAGGGCAGGTGCTGAAGGTTGAGACTGAAGCTGCCCGACTTGTAATTCAGCACGGTAGCCTTCGGAAATCGCCTACGGCACTCTTCTGCACTGGCTATATACTTGCAGTAGATGATGCTTTTGGCTTCGGGATAGGTTTCGAACCAATCCGCTACTTTCTCAAACTTCTCCTCGGTACAGCAGTACTCGTGCTGCATCTTCATGGTCAGCTCTAGGAAGATGTTATTGTTCAGCATCATCAGCATCTCGTTGTCCAGATACTTGGTCTTGAGAAACTGGTAGCGTTCTTTAGCCTCATCGTCAAGCTGATAGTTTTCGGTATGGAATATCTGTGAGATATTCAATTCCAGGTCGCACTCGAACACATATTCGCCGATGAGGGAATAGAGGTAGTCGATGTTTTCATATCCAGTGATGAACTCCTTCGTGTAGGATCGCTGGCGACCCGGTGAAGTCTTCGTGATGGTCGTATAGCGGCAGAATGTACTCTTGAATTCCCCGATATCCATTGTGAGAATCGAGGGGTCCAGAAACTGAAACTGAGACCATATATCGAGCAGATCCCGAGTGATCGGTTCGCCATTGAGGATAAGCTTATATTCTACCATCTTGCCCAGTTCCAGTACACGTTGGGTACGCTTGGCCTCATGGTTCTTGATTTTGATACTTTCATCCACGATCAGGAAGCATCGCCAGGCACTGCGGATCTGATTGAATAGCTGGAGGTACTGCCGATCAGACTGGCCGATAGTTTCCACTCCTACATAGACGACCTTGGGAGCGTTGAACCCTTCCCATTTGGCTACTTCATCTTTAATTGAAGGCAAAGAATCATCCAGCGGATTGATCGTGCGTAGCGGAGCTATCCAAACTACCAAATCAACATCATTTACAGCATTGACCAGCTCGATTGCCACCCTGGTCTTGCCGGTACCCATCTTCATGAAGAGTGCCCCTACTTTATTGGGCAACTGCTTGGTGAGGGCTTGGGATTGGGAGGGAAGTAGGTTCATTTGAAATGACCTACCGGATATCGATAAATAATCGGTGCTATCTCCTCATGTGGCAGACTGATGGGTGTTTTTTTACCGTATAATTCTGGATTCCAGAAAGTGCCTTCAAATGTAGATGCAATTGGCATAGGCATATCATCTCTTTGGCACCAGAATGAGTATTTACCCTCTAATCCTAGGATGATCATACCGTGGGTATTAGTCATAATGTATATAAATAGAATAGCCAGTGGTTCTTTGAGATCCCTCAAATAATCATCTTTTTTATCTAGCTTTTCAATGTGTCTACAGATGTTAAACACATTTTTTGCGAGGGATGGATCAGTTTCGAAAGACCCTGAAAGTGACTTCTGATCTTGCTTTATTTCTTCGATAGATTTTTCAAAAATAGTTTTCATTTTTTCAAGTGGGGTATACTGTTACATACTAAAGGCTCTTTTCTTTCTGGAACGTGATGGGTGACTATCCAAGTAGGCTCTATGCAATCGTGATACAAATCACTTTGGTTAATATCGGTGTCAAAGAGTCTGTTAATTATGAATGCGGTTATGATCACGTTTCCCCCTAGCTTCGAATTGGTAATGAAGTCTCTACATTGGCTTTTTGGGATCCAGTGTTGTTCATTACGAAATCGGATCAGGTAAGCTCTGGGAGTTTCACCCAGCAGCTTATCAAATTTGATTCTTGCAGCTTTGATCACGATTCTACCAGGCTAAGCTTTGCAAATGATTTCAGTAGCTGTCTAAATCCAGCTTCTTCCTTGTCGAATTGAATGTGGATTTCCTTTTCAGATTCTATAGTGACAGTACCTTCTCCGAACTTAGGATGAAACACTCGGCTGCCAGCTCCATAAGTTGGGGTAGCTGTATTCATTAGCGAGGCAATTGGGGTCTCCTTCTTTATCTGAACCACGGGGGCAGGCGTTGGTTTATTAGTCTGAATCTCATCATAGAAAGACTGATATTCAGGAAATACGTTTTCCGGGTACTCTTCAAATGATTGGTAAAAAAGTTCTTCAGTGTACCATTTTGGTTCATTATCACCTTCTTTTACAAACACCATAAATCCTTCAGATTCTTCTAGGTGCTTATATTTTACAAGAGTTAAAGAAGATATCTTGATGATATTTTCAATGCTATTCATCACAGAGGTTTTCACTTCCTCTTCCTGAGACTTACACCACTGCCAAGGTTGAGAAGGACACTCTACCTTACATGACACTTGAAATTCACCAGCCTCGTTTTGATAAACGTAAGCCTTGGTGCTCATTTTTTTAGTGTTATTACCTTTCTCAAGGTAGATTCTTTTCAAGTCACCTTTTTCCCAAATGTTACCATTAATTTTAATAGCTAACTGTTGTAGTGTGATTTTGGTAGTCATAACTTTCTGCGTTTTGGTCTGGTGCGCTCCCAGGGGTTATGGTTAATTGATATGTAAATATGATACTTTAATGTATCAATTGCAAGTAAATAAATTAAAGATTTGAATTATTTTTTATAAAAAAAAGCCCCGAGACTTGCGAATCGGGGCGGGGGTGATTTAACAATGATATTGAATATTTACTAGATTCTTGGGTTTCCTATATTGCCACGGCCGAGGAAATCCAGGGGATCTTTGATGGTGCTGATGGCTGATTCCATCAGTCTGTAGCCAAGGACGCCCTGTAGATCGTTGAGTCTTCCCCAGAATGCCCGGGAGTACCACTTGCGTGGCCTGCGTCGATTGCCTTGCAAAAGTTCACTGTTGCCGGCACGTGTTTCGATCTTGCGGGTGCCCTTACCCACACCCATATCCTGGAATCGCCCACGCACAAGGAATTCCAGCTCGCCTACCAGTAGATCCTTGGAGCGCTGATGGACTTCGTGTCTCAGAGACTTATCAAGCTCATTGGTATCGTCGATATTCATACGCGTCTTTTCTCTACGCAGGATGAGCTCGGTTCGCTCAAACCATTGGGTGAGAACTTGGAGGACTTG
>Ga0306872_100702_pt1 | contig 11961 bp, 11 predicted proteins | sample AntRauMeHopE1498_FD_190455 | JGI IMG/M metagenome (GOLD analysis project Ga0306872, IMG submission 190455) | Saline lake microbial communities from Rauer Islands, Antarctica - Metagenome Hop E1 #498 (v2) (version 2) | ecosystem: Environmental > Aquatic > Non-marine Saline and Alkaline > Saline ...
CCCCCAACGGCACTTAGGTTTCCACTAAAAGTACCGCCAGCCGCTTGTAGATTACCACTGAAAGTTCCACCTACTCCATTTAGAGTTCCACCAAACTGGCTATTTCCACTAATAAGGATATTCTTAGCTACTATTGCACCTCCATTGGTAACATAGAACTTCCCCCCTATATTACCTACAGTTCCATCTCCATACCACAGAGGGAAAGTGGGGTCCCCTATCACTACTCTATTATTGCCTGAGGCTTTAGTTCTTAATATTGTCCCTGTTAGGATTGTCCCTGTTAAGCTTCCTACGTCTATCTTATCCGCTGTGACTGCTGATGCGTCTAACTTAGCTGTAGTGATAGATCCTGAGGCTATCTTAATAGCACTAATACTTCCAGCTAATATCTTATCGGCTGTAATAGCATCGGATTGTATATTTATAGATGCGATACTGTCAGCGGCTAATTTACCTGCGACTATAGCCCCAGTTTTAATAGCGTCAGCTTCTATAGCTTGAGAGGCTATCTTAGTGGCTATAATAGCCCCTGCTTGAATGTTATCAGCAATAACACTGTTTACACCAAGTTTACCAGCTGTGATATTCCCCGCCAGTATCTTAACCGCTGTTACTGAATTGGCACTTAGCTCTGAGGCTGTGATTGCATTAGCGGCTATCTGGTTAGATGTAAGACTATTAGATACAATTCTATCAGCACTAATACTGTTTGCTATAAGTCTATCACCCTGTAGGGTATTTGCTATAACTCTGTCACCATTAATAGTATTTGCCGTAATGACATTACCACTAATATTACCCGCTGATAATTGTGTAGTAGTGATACTATTAGAGACAATCCTGTCTGCACCAATACTATCTGCCAGTATTTCAGTACCAGTGATAGTGTTAGCTTTGATATTACCCGCTTCAATAGTATTAGCTTGAATCTCATTACTAGTGATACTGCCTGACACAATCTTATCAGCATTAACACTATTAGCGGATAACTCGTCAACACCTATAGCTCCTGCGGCTATATTCCCTGCTACAATAGTGTTAGCGGCTATCCTATCTGATCCTATACTACCTGCTACAATCCTATCAGCATCTAAAGAGTTTGCAGTTATCTTATCCCCTGTGATACTATTACCAAGAATATTAGCTCCAGTGATAGTTGTAGCCGCTATCTTTTCACCAGTGATGACCCCTGCTAAGATATGTCTAGCTATAACAGCATCGGAGGCTAGGAGGGTTGATGTGATAGTGTTAGCTGTAAGTCTATTAGCGTCTACACTGCCCGCTAGGATATTTGTACCTACTATGGTATTACCTGCAATGAGAGTGCCTGTTATAGTCCCCCCCGCTATCTTATTACCAGTAATAGTGCCACCTAGTATCTTAGTAGCTGTTATAGAGTTAGATTGTATTTTATCAGCGTCTACCGCCCCTATAGCTATCTTAGAATTGCCTATAGCCCCATCTAGTATGTTGCCCTCGTTAATGGCATTAATGCCTATCTTAGCGTTAGTTACGGCTAAGTTCCCCAGCTTCAGCTCAGTAATAGCTCCATCAATAATCTTACTATTATCTACTGCGCCAGAGCCTATCTTATCACTAGTGACTGAACCATCAGCTAATTTAATTGCGCTTATAGCCCCATCTACAATCTTACCTACAGAGATAGCATCGTCAGCTAGGATATCCCCTAGTACACTACCTACACCCATTTGTTCACTAGTGATAGTCCCGTCTGCTATACTTGTCGCTAGGATTGCTTTAAGACCTACCTTAGCACTAGTGATAGCTCCATCAGCTAGGTCGGCTGTGTTTAGTGGGAATTTATCTTGTAAGCCTTGTAAGTCTATATCTAATTCTGAAAGAGTGCCTGTCACTGAGGGTAGAGTTACATTATTTAGAGTATCTATCTTACCACTCAACAATTGCAGATCCTGATTAATCCCTGTAAGGTCTACACCATCAACCCCTGTTAGAGCTATGTTTAATGCGGCTATGTCCGTAGCTATATTTTTTAGGGTGACATCATTTAGTGTATCTAAGTTAGTATTTAGAGAGGTGAGGTCAGTCTTTAACCCTGTCAATTCAACCGAATTTAGAATGTCTAAGTCAGCATTAACTTTAGCAATATCTCTTTCTAACTTAGGGATAAAACTTTCCGCTATAGTAAAGACTTCCTTGTTAATGATATCTAAAGCCTTGTCTAACTCCTTGCTGTTTTTAGCACCCTCAAAGATGCCATCTACAATCGCCACTATATTACCACGTTCATCAATCTCTAAAGCGGCATTAATCTCTTTTATTGTGTCATTAACTATCTTTAACACTTCACTACTTTTTAAAGACTCTAGCAGTTGAGCCTCTAGGTACTGTTCAAACCTAGACTCCACTACAGGGATAATTAAATCTTTAAGATCATTTAATACGACACCCCCACCAGAACCTCCCCCTGTAACAGTATCAGATATAAAGTTTCTTAGTGAGGACACTTTAAATTTGTAGTCTATATTGTTAGAGGTTTTTCTGACTAGGATCAGGTTCTCTGAGTCGAAATCAAGGGGGTCTAACTCTGGTAGTTCGGATAATTGAATCCTATCATTCGTTGGCATTTATTTCTCCTAAGCTGTTCTACGCCATATGTTAACCGCCCTGTAAGGAGGGAGGTTAGATTGACTACTTATACCCCCTGATAGTCCATGAGTGTGCGCTTCATTACCCCCAGCACTTCCAGTCTCATCATCAATATAAAAGAAGGTGTCATTCTGTCTATTTGTTCCCTCAGTACCCCAACCACCATTATAGTTGTTAGGGGATAACTCTCTGAAAGGGGTCTGACTAGTAGGTATTCTAGAGCCTGTCTCAATCATGTATCTATCTCTATGAGTGTGATCATGACTAGGCATTTCACTAGGGCTTATTGCGTGACCATTCACAGAGAGGGTATTTGAGTGAACGTGGTTCTTAGAACCCCCTTCCTCGCCAACACCGTCAAAAGATGTATCACTATCACTCCTACCTACTAAGAATCTCCCTTGAACCCTTACCCATGTACCAACACCTAATATAGTTGCGGGACTTGCTGTAGCCTCTGTCATGTAGTAGCTCCCTACCCCATATATCTGATTAATTAAGCCTGTCCCTGCATCTAGTGTTAGGGCTGATATTTGAGCCTGTAAATCCTCAAAGGCTTCAGCATAGGCATTGAGTTGGTAGTTAAGTAAATTCCTTGATAGAGGCTCCTTACGCTTTAAACCACTATTTCTCATACTAGATGTAGGAGCTATCTTATTAGCTAGTCCGTTTACAGGGTCAGTCTCATCTACACTAGCCCATCTTACACTTTCTTGATTTATTGCCATGATTATCTCTCCTTTATACTAATTAATTCTTTTTCTAATAATGTAATACGTTGTAAGGCATCTTGTAGGGAAGCTGTGAGGAGTGGTATAGCCTTACTAGCGTCCATAGCCTGAGGGATTATTTCTCCTTTGTCATCTACCTTGTTATATTCACCCGATACCCCCTGAGGGCATTCCTCAGCAAACTGATGGGCTAGAAAACCATCTGTACGAGTTCCGTCTTTTTTCCAAGCATGGTTAATAGGCTTAAGATTTAGGACTCTTTCACTAGGGTTAAGTATTGGCCTGATATCCTCTTTTAATCTGTAATCAGAGGTGGTGTTGTAGGTGGTAGTTGTACCTGTTAAGGCTATGGAACCTACTAGTGTGGCAGACTTCCTAAACTCGGCTACTCGTCCGTCATCCCCTGTCTTATTAAATGTGGCTAAACCATTAAGAGCAGTAGTGCCTATAACAACATCATCCCCTGTCTTATGTATCTTAACCCATGAGGAAAACACCCCTACAGTACTGACTCTAAACCATACAGTTCGGTCTTGAGGTCTTATAGCCATCTGGCTTGAGTCTTGAGAGTTATAACGGCTTACCACCATTATGAAATCCTCAAAAGGGGGTTTAGTTCCTGTGTTAAGGTCTGTAACCCTATAGGTTCCACTAGCAATATTTGTCTGATCAACACTGCCAATTAATAATGTAGTGTCAGTCGCTCCTATGCCAAAGTCACCTACTTTTAAAACTCTACCTGCTGTGGTGTCTGTCTTACTTGTTGTAACATCTAGAGAGGATGCTGTACCTAGTCCGAGAGTGTTCGTGACCTCTTGATTTGTAGTGGCTAGGAGTATCTGCTTACCCTTAGTGGTGATAGTGGCTGTGGTGTAAGTGTTGTCACCAGTTTTCTCAACTAACCCTGTTCCACCTATCGCCTCTATACCTGAGGTTTGTTCCACGATATTCTGAGCCTTTTGAATAGCTCCTACTAAGCCCTCTATAGTATTAAATATTAAGAGCTTGGCTGTCTGTGTAGCCTCTGTCCAATTCTCTCTAAGAGTGACAGTGCTTTGTCCTGAAGCATTAGCTGTAGTTCCTGAGATAGCCTCTACAGGGTTATTACCCCCTAAGTGTAGAATACTACCTTGGAATACTTTTGAACAGTCTACCGCACCAGATACGGTTATAGTGGGACTCCCATTAGTGGCTGTTGCATTACTTGCTGTTATTGGTTTTACTGGGTTGAACGCCATTACTATTTATCCTTATATTATCTAAACATTTCACAAGGGATTCTATTTTCATCACTAGTGACCCCTTGCTCTGGTAGGATAGCGTCCTCATTATCAGAACTTCCTATAGCTGTAAGGTATGTCACCGCTATGTTTCTACTCTCGTTGTTGGCTATATTATTCCCAACATTGTCTATTAACACCCCTAAGCCAGCCTCTAACTCACAAGGAATAAAAGCGTCCTCTAGCGGGTCATGGTAGACGCTCACACTGTCTGAGGTAATAGGGGATACTGAGGTTAGAGTTCTAGCCAAGCTCTTAGACGCTGTTCCTGTCGTATAGTAGGCACTTGTTAATGGGTAGTGTTCAAATACCCTATGCTTAGAGCCTTTAGATAGTAATACTAATATCTCTAATGCTTCATTAATTGAACCCTCTGAGCTATTAATAACTATCCTACTGAATATAGCCTCTCTGTATGAGCTATCTGACCTACCCCCTCTGGACTCCCCTACTAGTTTTCCTATAACGTCTAATGGGTAGCCTGTGGCTAGTTCTAAATTATTATTTACTGAGTACTCTATAAGACTATCTTGAGCGTCTTGTAGGGGTGTTAGAGCGCTTAGTAATAAACCTTTTATAATAGGTTTATCTCTAAACTGGCTTAGGAGCTTTTCCTCAGCACTCTCTAAGTAATTGGGGTAACTTAATATACTCATTAACCCTCCTCAATCTGAACTACTTGTATTCTTAAATCATTAAAATCAGCTTTATCTCTCTTACTAATTGGGATAGTGCTAGTGGTGTACTGAACGAGATCAGGTAATGCAGAAGTAGGGGTTAGGGATGTACCCACCTCAATACTTAATGATCCTATTCCTGATACTGTATTGTATACTACCCCATACATTCTCTGAGGGATGATATCCACATCTAGTCCTAAGTTATCCCCATACTCTACAAGAGCATCTTTAATAGCCTGCATTGCATTATCAGGGAAGGCTTCCTCATTATACCTATTGTAAGTAACTTTAACATTAACATACTGTGGATTAGGTCTTGACCAACTTACGCCTGAAAGATTACCTACATAATCCTCTACTACATAATCCTGTGAACCATATGTCCCCACACCTACTGGCTTAGAGTCAAAGATATTCTCAGCTATGACTTGGGAGTTTCCACCCTCTACGATACATTCAAAAGTGTGAGGGGGTCTACCATCTGAATCAGTCACTTGTTGTGTATTCTCAAATATCCTCACTAGGGAGACACCACTAATATTTGATAGTCTACTAAATATAGCTCTAGCCGTACTATTCTTAGCTGTCTGAGGATTACGTTGATGTCTAATACGTAGCTCAGAGTCAGTCTCTTTGAGCCTACCAACTGTAAAAGTATCATAATTAGTTATTGATACAACATTAGCAATAGTTGATATGGATGCGGTGACTGTATTGATAGGTGGGTTTGTTTGTCCAGTGTTGAGAGCTATTACACTAACCCTCCCCTCAACCTCAGTAAATTCCATATTCTCATTACGGGTGATGTTTAAGTCATTAAACTTATTCACTACTGATATCTCTACTACGTCCCCCACTCTCTTGACAGTGTACTTATTAGAGCCTACTTGGTTAATCAGGAACTCTAAGTCTATCGCCACTTGTAAGGGTGTTGGAGTGCTTGAGTAAGTTTGAGTGAACTCTACACTGTCAATATATATAGTGGCATTACCTACACCTATGTCGGACTTAAATTTAATATTAGTGCAAGTGGATGAGTTGATTTGAGAGTTAGTCACTACTCTATATACATTTGACTGTGTGTCCCTCACTAGGGTAGTACTTGGAATACTTGTCCCATCCACAGATACCTTAAAGAATACACTACCTGTAGAAAAACTCTCCCCTAGCCTACTTAATGAACTAAGAGCTACTAAGGAGTCTAAGTAAACCCCTTGTGCCTTATCTATGTCAAAGTTATCAGCCATAGCTTGATTTAAAGACTCTTGTGTAGACACCTCTGATGCAAATATATTGAGAAGGATACCTAGTGTTGTGTCTGGGGTAGTGTCTAGAGATATCCCTAGCCTATTAACTAGCTCTTCTTGTAGCTCAGGAAGGATATCACTGAACCTTTTAGCTCGTAAGCCTTTACTTGTGAACGGCATATTATTCCTCCTATGCTATTATTAAATCTTGTTTTAGGGTGATTATCTCACCGCTTTCAACTGTAGCTTTAAACCTCAAGGAATAAACCCCTTTATTAATGCTTGACTCAAACTCTGTAATATTAAGAATATTGTCATAGGCTAATATTGCTTGAGAGAATATACTATCGACTAAAGCTTTAGGCGTCCCTTTCTTAAGGATAACTTGTAAGTATGGAACCCCTCTTTGAGTATTTAAAAACCACTCCCCTCTATAAGTGTTAAGGGTGATAGTGAGTTGTTGTTTTAGTAATTCTTGTTGTGTGCCAATGAGAACTAACTTACCCTGTACAATATCTAAGTCCCCCTCAGCATTTAATCTTAAATCACTCATGGTGTGGGTTCTCCTGATAGTGATGTACCTGTTTGTATTAGGCCATGTTTATGGGTATTAAGTGATGGGATAGTTGGTGTGGATAAATCCCCCTCTGTAGATATGTCTCCTGACACGCTCAGGGAGCCTCTGATGGACACTTCAGGGCAATCTAATACTAGGGTGGGGCTTTTAACTTTAACCTCGCCTGTCGCGTCTACAGACACCTTAGATTGGCTGTTCACCTCTACGTTACCATCACTATCAATCCTAACTACGGAACCTTTGTACTTTATCTCTACACTATCCTTAGATGGCTTAAGACTATCATTGAAGGGGTTAAGACAAGGGATAGCTATAGCATCATTAATACTAAACTTTCTCTGTGTAGCAGGACGCCCTAAACGCTTATCTTTTAAGAAATTGCTTATGTCCTCTCTACCAAATATTAGTAGCACTGTGTCACCAACTCTTAAGGGGAATGATACAATACCACCTCCGCCACTTGGGAACACTACAGGGACATTGTATATGATAGGTTTCTGGCGTTCCTCACCGTCATTATAGAGCCTATTGACACTTGGCCTTACGTCTACACTAGTTATACTATTAGTGCCGTTAATCGCCACGATCTCCCCCACTGAATTTGTATATAAAGTATCCTTAAGCTTATTTATATGAGATTGTATTACTGTGAATAAACTCATTTGACAATCTCCGTAGTTAACTCTGTATTCCAATTACTCCCTCTAAAATCCATTACATGCTTAATAGAACTCACTAGGTAGTCTCCTTTAAATTCGCCCTCAGTCACTCTTACTCTATTACCCATCTTGATATTACCGTTTAAGAATAATGTCATAGTGTGTCCTAGCTTTTCCTCATCTGTAGAGCTATTGTCTGAGACAACTGATGAGTGGATATCTTGTATCTGACTTTCACTTAATACGAATACATTAGTAAAGTTAGGGAGGTTGACAGGGTGTATGAATAATATGTTATTTTGCAGATAGTGGGTGTAGTTGAAGTGTTCACATAAGTCATCCATAGCATCTCTAAGATACCCTTCATATGACCAACCATCTTGCACTAGAGTATCTTTAGGAGCTACCTTTAGTGGGAGTGTGTTATCTAGTAGTATATTACTCTTAGAGATAGTAACACCGTTATCAGCCCATATCTTAATCAAGTGATTAAACACATCCTCATAGTTCAATTCTAGTAGAGGGGGTCTAGCCACTAGTGATGTAGATATCTTAACACCAGTGGAGGGCGTATACCCATCTGATGCTGTGATCATAGTAACTAGGTCAGCACCATTTCTTTTAGTAGATACATTCTTAATTTGCCCTGAGAATATGATGGGTAAGTCCTCTACGTCATACTCATAACCCGCCCTTAACACTATTAGACTATTCTTTCTAGTTATAAATTGTAATGTGTCAGGGTCTAGGTTAACCACCTCTATCATTATTTGACCACTCTGACCTTTCTCCTCTTTAGATACTTCTATCGAGGTTTTAATCTGTAGAGTGTTAATCTCTCTAGCTTGAGCAGGAATATTAAGTAGTGTTAATGCCTCATCATTATTTCTAAGTAAGCTCCAAGGCACTTGTACAGGGTTTAATAATGCGGGGATAGGGGCTTCTCTAACCGATGGTGCTGTACCAATAGTGAGGGAATAAACCCTTTTAAAATTGTATCGCATCTCCCACTCCTAACCTGTTAGCATCAACCTTGCTTACCCATAGCAACTCAAAAGTCTTACCTACTCCAAAGTTACCCCTACCTAACACCTGAGAGTTATTCTTAACTCTTATACACCATAAGTCCCCATTTTCAAACTCATCTAAAGAAAATCTCTTAGTTAAGTTTTGGTTTTCCATAACCTTTATGCCTAGTTTAATAGGGGCGTTTAAGGAGTCATATAAGCTAATATACCACGCTTGGTTAACTACATTAAATGTGAACAGCATAGTGATTAAGTTACTGTCTAAAGAGACAAACTGTTCAGCATATGAACTATTAGGGACTGGTATGTTAATCGCCATCTGGGGGTGTCTCCTCTTCTGCTTCAGGGATTAAGTTGGCAAATCTACCTGCGGCTACTGCACCTCTCAATGCTAAGGTAAAGCTTTCACTGTCTGTAGTACTAGCTACCTTCTTAGTAGATGCCCCCTCATGTTGATTAGCTATTAAGTCACTAGCAAATTGCTCAGAGGATATTAAAGACTCTTTGGATAACAATATCTGAGAGACATTAAGACTAACATTGTAGCTAGTCCCCATCCCACTTGTCTTTTTAAAGTCTAAATTAGATATTAAGCAATTAGGAATAGGGGCTTGAGCATTGTCAAAGTGTAGGGTAAATGGTGTACCAACCTCAATTATATAATTAAGTAGCCTAAAGTTATCCTCTGCACTCCTCTGAAACCCCCCCTCAATTAAAGATGAGTTAGGGATATCAGATATAAGCCCATTAATAGTAAACTCTAACGGTTGATTTACAGCGTTATCTGATACCACTTTAGAGGATAGAGTGGGTTGCTTACTAACGTCCACCCTCCTCTGTATATTAATGTCTGATACAACTGTAAGCTCTAGAAATAAGCTCATATCCCCATTAGGAGGGAGAGGCATATCTAAATAAACTTGTGAATTTCTTTTACTCATTACTGCCTCCCTTCTACACTTGATAAACCTATTGCTGTTCTTAACTCTTTTTGTAACCTAGAGTCAATACCATCTATTGCTACGGTGACATTGACAGGTGTTTGTTGTGATTGAGTATTTCCTCCACTCCCTGTAAAATAATCATAAGCTTGCATACCTAGCGCCGCAACATTACTAGTTCCATGTGTAGGTATTAAGTTTTTAAAAGAGATTAAATCAGAGGCTTTTACATCCCTATAATCAAACTGTTCACCATTTATATTCTCTGACATAGAAGTTCTAGAGGAATCAAACTTAGCCATCACCTCATCAATATAAGCAAAGGCGGCTACTATTGGAGCTACTATGGTAAGCATTGTTCTTAGTATCCCTGCTAGAAGACCACTAGTAGTCCCTAACGCGCCATTCAAACTCATTACAGCGACTCTCACTGCTACTATTCCCCCGACTATCTGACCAGTCTTATGTTGAAATAACTCAACTAGGGCGTCCGTTATCCCACCTAATACATAGAATAATGAATCTAGTATGGGTATTAGGAACTGTGCGGCACTCCCTATTGTCTTAAAGACTCCTTGAAATACTTTACCCATTCCCTTCATACCTGAGCTAGACTTATCAAGTTGATCAGCCATCTCATTAAACATCTCACCACCACCTACATCAAACCCTGCTGTAAAGATAGTGTCTGCACCTGATTCAACTTGCTTAAAGAACCTACCCTGAGCAACACGCATAGATTTCATTCTCATCTCTAGTGCGCCACCTGAGTTAGCTGTCCTTCTTAACTCTTTAGCTACCTTTGGAAGTACATCGGCTGATAAGAGTTTTCCTGCTTCCATCTGTTTAAATAATTCTTCCGTTGATAAATTCATTGCCTTGGCAAATACAGGGATTGAAGCTGGAAGACTTTCTGCTACGTTATGTTCAATAGGGGGCGTTAACCCCTACCCGTTAATACATTCTTAACTGCTTATACTTTCATATAAGACCAGACTATATCTTCACCCTAGTTATAGGGGTCTACCATTTCGAACCACTTGGCTCTACTCCCTTGCGGGATAGTCGTTGATCATAATTCCCAATTGTAATTTTTACTTATATGTTTAAATGTCTTTCTCATTCTTATGTGCCTAACTATACCCCTTGTAACTCCATCACTTTTAAGCTTAGAAGCTATAACAGTATTAGACATACCCTCAACCATTAGTCTACAAATATTCTCAACCACCCCCTTACTCATGTTCTTTTTGGGGGATTTGATAGAGTATTGGTTTGAGACCTCTACCCAACAACTTTTAGATTTTATATCTTGCATCAGACTGATACATACGGAGTGTTTATCACTAATGGCAGTATCTCTAAGTCCTATTTCTAAGTCTCTACAGATGCTGTGGATTAACTCCTCTGAGTATCTGGATGCAGGACTTTTATCACCTCTAAATCCAGTAAGTCCATTATCTATAGCGTGTCGAGTATTTTCTAAAGCTGTACACCACTCTAGGTTTTGTATTGAGTTATCTATTTTATTACAGTTAATGTGGTTAACTTGTGGTAAGTTCATAGGGTTGGGTATAAAAGCCTTGGCTACTGCTCTATGAACAGACAATCCCCTCAACTTCTCACCATCCCAAACCTTAACTCTATAATAACCTCTAGCCAAGTGAGTTTTGAGTGGGTTTTGAGTCCTAGAACTTTTAATTTCACCTAACTTATTAACCATAGCAAATTCATAGTCGGGCACTATTTTAAACATATTTTATTAACCTCTTATTAAGAGATTGGGAATCTTCGATGCGGATTGTCCAATCTTGATAGATTTTTACTATACCTACAATAGTTAATTGTAGCCCTAAACTATGTTACCATGTCTAGTTAGTACTGTCAAGCTCTAAGGAGTTTCCCGCAGTTAGATAGATTTGCTTATTATATATTACTATATAAATTCAACATAATGGCCTAAGCCATTGATTTTATTGAAGTCTTAATTCCTCCGATGAGATTTTACCTTTGTTCATCCGTTGTATTCAAGAGTGTTCGCTATTCCACTCCCCGACACCTACTCTCAATAGGTATCCGCTATATGTCTCCATATAGACTAGACTATCTCTTCACCCTCAACATTACTTGGTAGGGGCTTGGCGTTTCCACTCGCTTGAGTGTACATCCCGTAGGATTAGTCGTTGC
>Ga0306872_100703_pt1 | contig 11961 bp, 32 predicted proteins | sample AntRauMeHopE1498_FD_190455 | JGI IMG/M metagenome (GOLD analysis project Ga0306872, IMG submission 190455) | Saline lake microbial communities from Rauer Islands, Antarctica - Metagenome Hop E1 #498 (v2) (version 2) | ecosystem: Environmental > Aquatic > Non-marine Saline and Alkaline > Saline ...
CGGGCTTTTTAGGCTTAGAAGGTAGTTTCTTAGCTTTCGCCTGTTTTGCTTTCAGGCTGGCGATTCTACGAGCAGTAGTTTTATTCTGCTTTTCTTTAATCTCCTGCGCAGATTGTTTACGGAAGCCGCTACTCTTCATATTCATCTTCTTCGGGTGCATCTGCGTGAAAGCCGATTGCTTCTACTAGATGTTTATTACCATTTTCTACCCAATCAGAGCTAAAGTTAATTTCGTCAGGTGTGTGAGTTTTTTCTTTCCTCATGCAAGCCTTAATGTCTGTTGCCATAATGTACTTTCTTACGATGTACATCTTTTCTGTTGGTTTTTTCTTTTTCATTACTAGAGTATATCACTTCTTCTTAGGTACTTCCTCCTTACGTATCAGTCGGGTAAAACAGTTCTCACACAGTACACCTGGCTTGTCGTAGTATTGTACTTGTCCGTCTAGCTGTAAGTCGCAACTCTTACATCTTGTTACTCCTCCGTTCATTGTTGTTTCTTATTAGCCTCTAATTCCTTTTGTAGATTGGCAAGCCCTCTCCATGCTACTTTGGTGCTATGAAGGATTCCGTCATCGTCTACTGTTCCCGCTTCCATTAGGTGTCTGGTCAGCGCATCTAGTTCATCGCCTGACTTGCTCCTGTCCCAGCCTAGTGGCTTGTCTGGATTATGCTGCTGTTGTCCTGCTAGTGAGCACTGTGCAATAGCAGCTATCGCGTCTGGGAAATACGTTAGAACACCTGAGTAAATTGGTGTGGCCTTGCGCTCTTGTTTATTGCTGGTCATTTACTTTGTTCTTAGCCGCTAACTCTTTTCGTCTTTGCTTTAGTAGTGCTTTTAGCCAATCTTCTGCAATGTCGTATTTCTTAGGGTTGTTTTCCCATTTAAACCCATTTTCTGTTCTTTCAGTTACGTCTAGCTTATAACCAAAGCTACTGACAAACTCTTGCAGTGTCTTAAGCTCGCTTTCAAAGTCGTTAAATAATGCGTCGTCTTTTAGTGGTGTGGTAAGTGACAAGTCTGCTTCTATTTGGTGTTCCAGAGCGTAGGCTAGGTCAAACATTTCGCTGCTTGTTAGCTCTAGGGTGTATTTTGTGATTTCCATATCAAGTTATATAAGTTTCTAAAAAGCTCTGGTCGTCTTGGCTGGGGTATTCAGTTTGTAGTCCGTAGTTGTCTTTTAGGAACAGGGTAAAATTCTTTTCTACTTCTGTCCATTCCTTAGTTGTAAGGTCTGCGGTGCTGGTCTTGCCGTACATACCGACCATGAAATGAAACCAGACTACGTGTTTTATAAAATCTTCTGTAATGGGTACGCCTGTGTCTGATAGGTCTTCTACTATGGTCTTTCTGGTAATGCCTTGTGCTTCTAGTTCGTTTGCTACGTCATGCCAAAATTTATGACCAGATTTGTTCTGCTGAGATGAGCGTTGTCTTTCGTTTATCATAACTGCTTTAATACCAGCTTCTATTTCTTTTTTAGATAGTTCCATACGCTATTCTTATCTATTAAGGTGATGCTGTGCTAAATGGACGGTATCACTTTTCCGGGAGCTACCCTTCACTTGGCACTTTGTATACAAGTGTGTGACATACCGTTAGGTCGAAACCCTACCGTCCATTTAACCAATTATCTTGTACTGTGTACGGGGTAGTTTATACAGGGTTTAACCAAGCATATTCCCCAAACAATTCCTTAGCTCTTTCGTTGTAGAACTTTGCAGCTTCTAATGCTGATTTAAAACCACGAGTTGTATAAGTAGTTCCTTCTTTTTCTATTGTTACAACCCATGGTACTCTATACGGCTTTCCTTTTGGGTTCTTGCTAAACCAAACTCCTTTATACCCTGTTGAGCTTCTAACTTTTCTATTCATTGCATTTTGGCGCATTGTGACAAGCCTTAAATTTTCTAGTTTGTTATTTAGACCATTTCCGTCAATGTGGTCTATTACCATTCCGTTCGGAATATCACCAACTTCTAGTTCCCAAATAAGCCGATGCGCTCTGCAGGATTTTTTATTATGGTATACAAATTTATAGACATTACAGCCACGAGAATTATCTACCCAGCCTGTTGGTATTCCATTTTTTTCTAATTCACCTGTTGTTTTGTTGTATTTCATAATTCTCTACCTCCTACTGGTATGTCGGTAATTCCGACTACCCACATACTACTCTCTACCCCTCTTTATTACAATGGGAGTTGTCCACAGGTTTACTATACCAGCCTACCATTCCAATAGAATTTGTCATCCAGCAGCTTTGGTATTTTTCTAACCAGATAATTTCTTCTTCTAAAAAAATAGGAAGCCAAGCAAAAACCACTTTCCACTCTCCTTCTTTTTGATAGTTTCTTTGTATCCTCATATTCTATAGTTTAACAAAGTCTTCTGCATCTATTAAGGCTTGGATTACTTCGTTGCTGCTACCGTACTTCTTGAGAATGTACTCGTGGTCTTTGCCAGACTCTAATAGGCGACACAGTTTCTCTACTAGATAGTTTTCTTCTGGATGTGGCATTTCGATAAGTGTAGCACGCTGGTTAGGTGGTTTTTCGATTATCCCCAAGGGTGTTGTTCTTCAAGTAGTTCTCCACATTGCACCCATATCTTTGTGAGATTACTTTTTGGAGTGATGACCATGACTTCGATGGCTGTTCCGATTGGCGAGGTTTCCTTCTTGCCAGTTGGTACGCCTTGAATTGTTGCTCCAGTGATGGGGTGCTTGATGTTGACATAATAAATCATTTTGTTTTTTGTAGCTCGATACTTTCAAGCCAGTGGTTAATAAATGCTTTCTTTTCCTCTACTTGCATGCGCTTGTGGCTTTGTAAGACCACTGTCACTATTTCGTACATTTCCACTAAAAGTAAGTCCTTCTCTTTTTTAAGTTCTGAAATTATCATACTTATCCATTAAAGGCATCGTCTGCATCTACTTCACTTCTGGCGATTGTTTCCATGTCCTGTACCCACTTCCTGCTTTCAGGGGTAATCAGGTATTCACCTGTCTTAAAGTCAAAGTCCAGACCAAGGTTTCCGTTGATTCCATTAAACCTGTTCTTTTGTAGGGAGAACATTGTGTGGTTGGAGTAAATTCTCACTTTGCCTGATAGGGTGTTCTTTCTCCAAAGGAAAATAACCTTGTCACACTCCTGCCTGATTGCCGATGAGCCTTTTAAGTCTTTAAGGCTTGGCGGTACCGTTTCGTCCAGCTGGTTAAGCTGTATCAGGATTACCACTATCACATTCCATTTGATACCAAGGTGTTTAATGTCCTGTAGCTTCTTTTCAATCTGTATGTGTTCACCTGCTCTTTCGTATCGTGTTCCAGCGTCAATGTATCCCATGTGGTCGATTACCACCATCTTTGTGTTGTGCTTGGCTATACCCTCGATGATGCGTTCTTCTATCCAGTCTACTTGCACCCGTGACTCGTGTTTTTTCGGAGACAAGTATCTTGGCACAAATTGACCGTTGTCTGCTCTCTGTTCGATAAGTTCCTCGCTTGATTGTTCTAGAGGAATTAGAACAGGGTTAAGTCTTTCGTATTGTTTTAGCATATACATTCCCATAGCTGTCTTGCCGTGTCCTGAGTGTGCGCCAATACCTATCATTTGCTGTTCTCGAAAGCCTCCTGTTAGAGCATCTATCTCTGGTACTCCAGATAGGTGGTTGGTTCTTTGTGGTTTGTTCTTAAGTTCTCGCAGTGTATCTTCCGACCAGATAAGCCGGTATTCTCCTTGGTACTCCGCCGCAACCTTTTGCAAACGTAGTAGACCCTCATCTGATGCAACCTCTTCTTTAGCAAGGGCTGTTTCTGATGCTATTTTCTTTATCAAGTCTTCTATTGTCATGACTGTTTATTTTTATGGTTGGCTAACTTGCTCCACTTTGAATCTAAGTCAAACGGCGAGCTAATAAATGGTATGTATTCTGCTTCCTTATTTTCCTTGTAGTATCTTAGCGCATTTTCAATTGCGGGAATACCTCGCTCTGTGTATAAGTTCTCACAAGCCAAGAGTTGAGTTTTGTGTTGATTCCAGCTTGCCGGATTCTTTCCTAAAACCTCTTGAAAGATTTTGCGAATCTCTGGAGCGTTGGGGTATTTTTTAGTTTGGGGTTTTACAGGTTCAACTAATTCACCTGAGTCGTAGTCAACGACTTTCTCTTCTTTGTTTTTATTCCACATATTTACTGTTTGAGGCGAACCTGTTTCGCCTATTATAAGTTTAGTTAAGTTAAGTAAAGTACGATACCGTATGCATACCCTATGTATAGGGTATATTTCAAGTACAATTTCAGGCACTTCTTTTAAGATTCTTGCAATACCTTCTTCAATTTTAGGGCTAGTAGATTGGTGTTTATAGTGATTAAGCAAAACTATCCAGCCACCTCGTACTGCAATTTTGTTTGAATCCTCAAATCTTTTTAGTATCTGCTCAATTACCTGCTTATCAAAACCAGTATTACTGCAAATCCATCTTATATTAGCCTCATAAATTCCTGCTACATTTTGCCGTTCGTTGGTAAGAAGAAAAACCCAAACAAGTTTTTCTGATGGGTCGAGGTCGTAAAACCAAGAGTCAGACCACATCTCGTCTTTAATTGGACGTTGAGCACTCATGATCTATTCTTATTACACCTACTTGACTTATATTTATAATGGTTTGGTTTGCATACGAGTCGTCATTTTCACAAAACCTCACTTTTAAAAACTTTTCATCACCAACAAAAATACTATTGTTAGTAATGTATTCGTCTAAAGACCAGTCTCCATCAAAAGAGCATCTATATTTGCGTCCGTTTTTTAAAACTACTTCTACCACGGTTTTTGTTTTCATAGGGTACTAAAAAAGGCAACTCTACAGAAAGTGGGAGTAACGCCTGCGTCTTCGCGCGCAAGTGGGGATTACTCCCCTCCCTCTCTCTGTACAACTGCCTTTATATTATTGCGAAGAAGATTTATAACATAGTTAGAGGTGCGTTACAACCTTCTACTACACCACAATTATATCACAGTCTAAAACAACAAACTGGCTACTCTCTCACACGATGTGGGGATAACGCAACCTACCGTTTATTAAACCACCTCCTTACTGCATACCCACGCACTAAAGAGATAAGAGTAAACCAGATTCCAATAATAAAGTTGTCTGCTACTGAGATGTGAATATCAAACATCGGGAACAACACAAACTGACTGCCAACTGCTACAAGGTAGCCTATTGATATGTTTGTTAGGGACTCTAAGAGTGACTGTAGTTTAGTTTGCATTGTTTGTTAGTTCTATCCACTCCTCTGCCTCGGCTACCCAGAACTCTGTGTTCTCTGTTACTATATCTGCTCGGTTCTTTTCTGACTCACCGCTTTGTACGGCTTCTACTTTTGCGATTAGCTTCTCTTGTGGGAGCATTTCCATGTGTCCTGATTATAACATGCTCAGAGGGTGTTTTTTCAACTAAACACAAACAAAAAAAAGCCGCCACCTGAAAAGAAACGGCCTTTATTTCACAATTAACAGAAGTCAATATTGTAACGGAATGTAAACCGTATTTTTATTATAGCACAAACAAAAACCACTCCATAGGGAGCTGTTTTGTATTAAAGCGCCCCTGTAAGGACTTCTTTAGTATACCTTACTTTTTCTTTGGTCGGCCTCTTTTTTTGGGTAGGGTTTTGTCTAATTGAGCTTTTGCGTATGGAGCAATATAGCCTCTATACAATTCCTCATGCCACTCTGTCTTCTCCACCAACTTTGCTGGTTCCTTTGTCTCTGATTCAGGGACGTATTTTAGTTTTAGGTGGTCGAGGATTAGGTTTAGTCTAGCTTCTAGGTCAATGACATCTTTATAAAACGCCAGCCTTTCTACTCTTTTCATGTTCTCATCTTGGTAGCCAGGGTAACTTGTACCATGTTCTATTCCATAGAGTCCATATCCTATATTATTTATCTTAAGAAATCTTATTGGCTTTTCTACTTCTTTCTTATTCCAAAACATATTAGAAGGGGATTGATGACTCATCGATAACTCCGTCAGGTGGCGTAGCAGTATCTTCTTGTCTGGCGGTTATTGGTTCTAGCTCCTTGTTTGGTACCTCTGCTCGTTTTCCGCCAAACTGGACTGACTGGGCAACAATCTCAGTTCTATATTGCTTTACCCCGTCTTTTTCCCACGACCGAGTTTGCAACTTTCCTTCTACTAAAGCACTGTCTCCTTTCTTTAAATACTTGGCTGTATTTTCTGCTTGCTTACCAAAGATAACTATGTTTCCGTATTCCGTAGACTCTTTCTTTTCTCCATCCTTAGAAGTGTAGACTTCATTTGCCGCAAGAGAGAGATTACACATATTCAGTCCACTTGGTAAGGCTTTTAGTTCTGGGTCTCTAGTCAAATTTCCTGCGAAGATTACTTTATTTATTTGCATATATTATTTTATCATTTCCTCTATTTCTTTTAACAATTCCTCACCTTTAGACAGACCCTCTCGGATTTTGTCTTGCATAACTTTATCACATTCCACACGTTGTACTAAGAGAGACTGTGTGTAATTTGGATTGTACGCCACAAAGTCGCACCACTTTCTACCTGTAAATAACATTTGCTGCTGCATTTGCCAGACATACTGAGGCTCTATCTTGAAACTACCATACTTTTTTAATTCTGCGATTGCTTTAAAGTGTTTAGTATCGGCAAACGCCTTAGTCTCGAACAAGCCATCATCATTCACTAATCCATCTGGACTCGCTCCGCCAACTGGAGAGATGGAGTCGTCTGTAATAAAGCCTACTTCGACCACACCATTCCCAGTCTCTAGCTCGTACATGTCTCTTGCTAGGGGTTCCAGCTCGACCCCACGCTCTAAATCTTTATTGATGTAGAGTTCTTTGTCTACACTTGAATACTTTTCAGCAAGCTTGTCCCAGCAAAGAGTTTCTAATCCCTTTCCTGAGTTCCCTATGGCTTGTGCGTTACTGGCAGTCAGTGGGTATTGCAGTCTTAATGCAAACCATTCATCACTTCCTTGCTCGACATTATGAACTTTGTAACTCAGCTTTTCTTTTTGTGACATAAGCATCAAAATCTTTTCCAAGACCTTTATTAGACTGGTAATACTTTTTTAGCTCGTCTATAGTCTCGATAGCATCGACCTCCATTCTTACTTCTTCCATCTGCTCGATTCTGTCCATCTCTTTTTGGGTTAAAAACTCTTCCATTTCTTCTGAGCTGGCAATCTCTCCGTCGACAGCATAACCTAAAAGTGCTAACGCTCTACCGACTGCAATCGTCTCTTGCTTTTCAAACTGCTTTTCAACTCCCTTGTCTGTTACTTTTGCAAACGAGTGTCCGGTAGCCTCTGCACTAGCGAGGTCTGCTTTATCTTTTAGGATTCGTGCCTTAAATATAATTGATGTGTCTGAGATTGTCGGTGTCGTCTCAATCAATCCGTTAGGGCAGTCTGTTCTAAACTCTTTCAGGCGGTCTTTTACTTGGGCGTATGCCTTACCCTTTAAGTCTATAGTTGGTGTTTTTTTCATGTGTTATTTTTTAACTAAATCTTTTTTATAAAACCATTCTACTGTTCCATTTTTATACATTACTTTTATATCTAGCCCGCCATGTTCGTTAGGGTCAAACTCAGTAACGGTAGCCGTTTCCCCATTAGGTACAGTTACAGTGTCGTAACCGTGAATCTTGTCCATACTAGTTAGTTATCTTGGTAACCTCTCGAAGAATGTAAGATTTAATGTGCCTTCCCCAGCCTTCTGAGTAAACGAGTAGGCTCTCTACATTTTGCTCTCCTAGCCAGTCCTCAAAGAAGATAGGCATGTCATCATCTAGGACTTCAGGGTGTAACTCAAAGCATCGGTCTTCTAGGTACTTTTCAAATGTTTTCATAGTTATTGATTAGCTTCTTCTTCTTGCTTGGTTTGTAAAGCTTCAAGTTCTTCTTCGGTTCGTGTCTCCGCTTCCCCTGTCTGCATCTCGGTTACTAAGTCATTTGGTGGCATATATATTTCTTATTTATTGCTTCATTTATAAATATATCATAGCCAGCATTTAAGTCAATAAAGTTATCCACAGTGTAGCCTGTATGGTTATCCACAGGTATACCCCTTGCATGTAATTGCCAGCATGCTATAGTAAAAGAGTAACAGATAAGAAAGACATATGGAGCTTATAAAAATAACCACACGAGTTCCAAAGGCATTAAAGCGAAAGCTACTAGCCCAAGCCAAACGAGACGGAATCTCATTACAAGAACTAATCAACAATAAATTATGCAAATAGGAATTTACGGAGACCACAAAGTATACAAGGTACAGATTACCGACAACACAAAGCCAGTACAAAAGACACGAGTATTGAAGAACGGAAAGACTATCCCGACATGGAGCTTTATGCAGAAATTAGCTAAGGCTATCTAACATGAAGAACTGTATAAAATGTTACGAGTCCAAAGCACTAGAAGACTACGGCAAACACAAGCACATGCTAGACGGTAGAAACAGCACTTGTAGAATGTGTATGGCCTTACCAAGAAAAGCACCACCACAGAAACACTACGCAGACTACCTAAGAGATGCAGGAATGACGGAGGCTTATAAGAGATGTATTAAGACAAAGTAACATGAAAAAACACACAAACTTTATGCACGAAATCCACGTAGAGAAAGAGTCAAAGAAAGAAAGTAAACTTGTATGGCTGATAGTCCCTGTACTATTTGTAGGATGGATTGTATACGTAATGGTGACTGGATAGTATGATTTTAGAAATAGCCATGACCGCAATCGTACTCTGCAACAACCACAACTGGACATACAGCCCACGATGCAACGAGCCAGTAAAGGAAATGCACATTACACCTACAGGAAACTTCTACGGAACACTAGAGAACGGTATAAAGTGGGAACAAGTACGGCTGACATCTGAGGTAATGATATTTACTATGGAAGATGTAAAGTATGCAGTTTATAAGAGTCATGTAATTTACTTAGATTAGTATGAGTACACCACTAGAAGTGATAGAGGAGGGAGAGAGGGAGTTGAAGACAGCACATGCTGATATGTTTAAAGGTAGAGTTTCCGCTTTATACGTAGATAAATTAGTAACCTCCCAAACCCTAGCCCTACTCCAAGCACTACATGACGAGCTAGAGGGGAAGAAGAAAACAAAGAACGGAGTTAAGCACTTTGGAGGTAACGGTTACTTTAATCAACAAGGCTACAACCAAGCAATTACAGACCAACAAGACAACCTACAAGCCTTAATGGATAAGATAACTAAATAACATGACAAAACAAGAACAAAAAGACGCAGCCTGGAAAGCCTATAAAGCTATCCAAGCACCAGCCTTGAAAGCCTATAAAGCTATCGAAGAACCAGCCTTGAAAGCCTATAAAGCTATACGAGAACCAGCCTGGAAAGACTATAAAACTATCGAAGAACCAGCCTTGAAAGCCTATAAAGCTATACGAGAACCAGCCTGGAAAGACTATGTAGCAGAACTCAGAAGAATCGACAGCGAACCAGACAACGAAATTATCGAAGTAGACGGCAAGCGTTATCAGTTAATTAAATAACACCTATGACTAAGATACCAAGCGTAGAATTAAGGGCGAAAATCTTACATGTAAGGCTGCTACAGCGTGATGGACTACCAATAGAAAAGATTACCAAAGCCCTCACCGCAGACCGCCTCGCCCTACTGACCGAGCTGAGAGACAGTGGACTGTTGGAGGAGTTAGACGCTGGGGAAGCACCTAGCGACAATGCTGTTGGAAGCGAGCAAAGAACTTTTGGTTCAAACAGAACAAAAAGAGCAATCAAAGCCCACCTCGACGAACTTATTAAATCCACCCACTAAATAGCTATGAATATTAAATTAGGAAACTTAAGAACCTTTACAGCCCTGGGCGATAAAGAAAAGATGGAAGAGTTAGAAAACAAGATAAAAGCTCTTGGTTACCGAAACGAGGATAATTGCAAAAAAAACGACAATACAGATAACCTAACTTGGCACATATACGATATGCCGAGAGTAATTGCATTTTCTGTTTTAACAAAGGAGTTGGTGACTCTATTACAAAGCTACACAGAATATTTTACAGGAAGTGTAGCAGTGACGGCTAATAAAAACCTAAGTTAAATAACACCTATGACTAAGATACCAAGCGTAGAAGAGAGGGTAGAGGAGTTTGAAAAGTTATTAGACGAAAATGAAGGTATTACTGTCGGTGAAGACATTACCCCTTATGTATACGACATCATAACCGCCGACCGCCTCGCCTTACTGACCGAGCTGAGGGAGTCTATCCAAACAATCGACTTCTACGGATGGAATGAGCAAACGCAGTCTAAGATTAAAGAAAAAGTACAAGCCCACCTCGACGAACTTATTAAATCCACTAGCCTATGACAAAACTACTCGCCATCATCGAGTTCAAAAACCCGCTAAGCCCATCAGAAGGAGCGCACCCGGAGTACTTGGCTCAATCGTTTCTCAACCAGAAGATAGGCCAGAACAATCCAATAACCGTAACAGTAGTAAAAGCATCGAAGGAGCTTATTGATAATGTAATTAAACTATGAAAACAAAATCATTACCGTCTGTAGAGGAGAAGACACTAGACTTCTTATCAGATGTATCAACAGACGTTGACCTTTCCCCAGAACAACCGACAGCTATCACATCATGGTTTAGGGACTATATGACCCAACGTGACAACCAAGCATACACAAGTCTAGTAGAGGGGATAGAGGGGATGAAGAAATATCCAGTAATAGGTAGTAGTGACCAGCAAATAGCTGACAGTCTCTGGAGGAATGATACTTTAACCGACGTCATAGAAAATGTAGTGAAGCCATTGTACGGCAAGACATGAGCATTAGAAAAGTATTACGTCGCAGCCACACGTTTGCACCACCAGCCTGTAAAGATTGCTTGCGCGTTATAAAAATGGGTGAGTATTACTATTCACGCAATGCTTATTATATGTGGTGTCGAGAGTGTTATAATAAACTACAGAAGAAATAGTTTTTTTACAATCCAAGAGGTGGCTCATGATACGAGTAAGAATATCGCGCAAAATAAACCACCTCTTCGGAGGTAGGCCCGACCAGATGCTTTGTACTAGATGCTACATCGAGCAAATAGACTGGGCAGTAACTCTGTTCGACACAATCTTTTTTTGGCATAAGCAACACTGCCGCAGAATGTATCTGTGGGAGTACCAACAGGAGAAAGAACGATGCGACAAATCATACTGGCGGTAACACTACTGGCACTGTCTACGGCAGTCCAATCACAAACACGAGAAGAGGATGAAATTATGTACCAGCATAAGTTTGATACAACGGTTCGCCCTGTGGTTCGGATTGTTTCGGCTACAGGTAGCTTAGGCTCTGGAGTGGTCATCTACTCCCACAAGTTCACACTGATCATCAGTAATGAGCATGTGGTGGGTAAACTGTCTCCCAAGTCTGTGGAAATAAACGGCAATAAATACACAGGCACACTAATCTCGTCCGATGCAAAAGTTGACCTTGCTTTAATTCGGGTAGCGACAACAACGCCTTTCGTAGCTCAAGTCTCAACCGAGCCAGACCTTTTTGTTTTTGAAAAGGTAATACTGGTTGGATGTGGTCAGGGTTTCTCACCCGGCCCTTCTCTAGGCATCATCTCCAGAATAGACACAGAGTATGGAATCATGGTAGACGCGTCTATCATTAGCGGTATGTCTGGCGGTGGAGTGTTTCGCAAAGAAGGTGACGATTACTTTCTTATTGGAATCATCCGAGCGATGGGAGCTAAAGCCAGTCCAATTGCAGTAAACGGCAATACAATAATGACTAGCATACCTACTATTGGATACTTTATTCCTTTGGCAGATGTGTTCACTTTCATGGGAGACTCTAAATGAGATTTACTCACAGCAGACCTTCGGGTCTGTTTT
>Ga0306872_100705_pt1 | contig 11940 bp, 17 predicted proteins | sample AntRauMeHopE1498_FD_190455 | JGI IMG/M metagenome (GOLD analysis project Ga0306872, IMG submission 190455) | Saline lake microbial communities from Rauer Islands, Antarctica - Metagenome Hop E1 #498 (v2) (version 2) | ecosystem: Environmental > Aquatic > Non-marine Saline and Alkaline > Saline ...
CGGAGTTTCTCAGTTCGACCTGGCACAAATCGCAGTACTGGGAGGTGTGGCTCTTGTCGTGTTGCTGGTGAAGCGCCGCGACCTGACTCTGTTCGCCTTCGATCCGGCCCACGCGCACGCGATCGGTATTTCTCCGCGCCTACTCTCGGCAACACTGCTGGGTGTTCTCGCACTGACCGCTGTTGTCAGCCTGCAGATTGTCGGGGTCGTTCTGGTCGTGGCGCTGCTCATCATTCCGGGCGCCACAGCACACCTGCTGACTGATCGCATCAGTCGGATGCTCATCATCGCGCCCATCATCGCTGCAAGCTGTTCGCTCACCGGGGTGTACGCAAGTTTTTACCTCGACATTGCACCGGGTGGTGCAGTGGTACTCGTCAATGCCATCGTGTTCGCCGCCGTCTATCTGTTCAGCCCGCGCCACGGCGTCATCGGGCGAGCCGTGACCCGCCGATCGTTGGCGCTAGCCGGTCAGAAGAAGCTCGCAGGTCAGTAAAAGCCGGCAGGCTAGAAGAAGCCGACAGGTCAGATGAAGTCGGGGCTCGGAGACGCGGCGTAGCGAATCGATACATCGGCGTGCCGGTCGAAGCGGTAACCCGAACCCCGCACGGTGCGCACGATGTCTTCGTAGCCGCCCAGCTTTGCCCGCAACCGTCGAACGTGTACGTCGATCGTGCGCTCGTTGGGCACGTCGTCGTCACCCTCGGCGCCGTCAGCCCAAATCGAGGCGATGAGCTCGGTGCGATCTATGGTGCGCCCCTCGCGCAACACCAGGTACTGCAGCAGTTCAAACTCTTTATAGGTCACTGCGGTGGGGGCGTTATCGAGCAGTACCCGCTTGCGTGAAATATCGATGACGACACCCCGGGTATTCTTTTGTGCTGGAGTTGTGGTGCGGCGGTAGCGTGCCAGCGCCGCCGGATCTTGCAGGGCAAGACGCACCACATCGACGTCGCGGCCACCCGCCCCCGCGGGCGCGAGAGCAACTGCGGCATGAGTTTCGGCGCCCGGTGCGAGTTCAACGGTGAGAGCTTTCAGCGCGCTGACCAGTCGGCCCAAGTCGATTCCAGCTGTGGCCGCCTTGTTTTCATCGAGGCCCACGTACAGCACGAACCCGCGGGCAACGCCCGCCGAGGCCAGTGCGGGCCGGGAAGCGGGCGCGTTCAACGATCCACTGATGACACTCTCAGCCGAGTCGAAAGGTTCGTCGCCGTAAGCCACGATTAGACGGCAGTGCCGTACAGCCGATCTCCGGCGTCGCCCAGGCCGGGCACAATGTAGCCCTTGTCGTCGAGCTTCTCATCGAGGGCGCCCAACACGATGGTGACGTCGCGCCCAGCGGTCGCCTCCTCAACCATGGCAAGACCTTCGGGGGCGCCCAAAATGCACACGGCAGTGACGTCGTCGGCGCCACGGTCGAAAAGAAAGTTGATCGCCGCCAAAAGCGAACCGCCGGTGGCCAGCATGGGGTCAAGCACGAAGCACTGTCGACCGGTGAGGTCGTCAGGCAGCCGTTCGGCGTACACGCTCGGCTGAAGCGTGTCATGGTCGCGCACCATGCCCAAAAACCCGACTTCGGCGCTGGGCAGCAGTTTGATCATGCCCTCAAGCATGCCCAAGCCGGCGCGCAGAATCGGCACAATGAGCGGGCGCGGCTCGCTGATGGCCAGGCCCACCGTTTCGGTGACGGGGGTGGTGATCGTCACTTCGTAGGTGCGTACCTGACGGGTGGCCTCGTACGCCAGCAGCGTTACCAGCTCTTCTGTGAGTGCCCGAAACGTCGCCGAGGGGGTGCTCGCATCGCGTAGAACAGTGAGCTTGTGGGTGATCAGGGGGTGGTCGGTAACGTGTACTCGCATAGGGTCAATCTAATGGACGAATCGAGCCGGCCCATGGTGGCGCAGAGTGACCGCGATGCGATGCGCCATGCGCTGCATGAGGCGCGAGCCGCACTGGCCTTTGATGACGTGCCCGTTGGTGCGGTCGTGCTTGACGAGGCCGGGGCGATCATTGGCCGAGGGCGCAACGAACGTGAAAAGCACCACGACCCGACCGCGCACGCCGAAGTGGTGGCGCTCCGTGAGGCTGCTGCGCTGCGGGGTACCTGGCAGTTGAGCGGATGCTCGCTCGTCGTCACCCTCGAACCGTGCGTTCTTTGCGCCGGCGCGATCGTGGCCGCCCGCATCAGCCGCGTTGTCTTTGGCGCGTGGGATGTAAAAGCGGGAGCCGCTGGCAGTGTTGTCGACCTGCTGCGCGAGCGACGCTTACCCCACCGCGTGGCCGAAGTGCTTGGGGGCGTCGATGAAGCCGAGTGCGCATCCCTGCTGGCCGAGTATTTCGCCGGCAAACGTGGCCCGGTACCGCCCGAATCGACTGGTCACCAGAAAACGCTGAGCGCCGTTGTGACCAGCGACAAGCCTCCCGCGGCATAGAAGAACGGCAGGAGCTCGCGGCCGCCACCGTCAGAATCTTGGCGCTGTTTCACAAAGCCCACCAGGGCCGCCGCCGAAATGAGGACGGTAATGATGAGCTTCACGCCGTACTTCACTTGATCGAAATCGACGTCGCCTGCCGAGGCCAACCCGATGAGTACGAGCCCGGTGACAAGCGCCGTGATGGCGCCGCCGAGGATGAGCGGAAACGCGTGTCCGCTTTTCCAGCGCAACTGCAGCAGGAAGGGGCCCACGATGGCGGCCAGGCCCACAAAGTGCGCGACCAGGAAGAACGAGTAAACAACATCCAGTGGCTCCACGGGTCTTCCTCCTGCGAGACGAAAGCGGCACGCAAACGCGTATCGCGCACTCTAGCGAGAGTGCAGCTCACGCCGTGATGACTGTCCACCCTCGCCATCAGGGCAATAACTGCAGCAGGTTCGCCCGCAGCGAGGGCTGGGGGCTACTCGGCGCCGCGGATGACGAAAACGTCAGTCGGCGGGTTGGCGTCGGTGCGTGGCTCAGCGACGTAGGGCTCGAGCACGACGTCTACGGCATCGGGGGCTACCAGTCGTACGCGGGTGCGGGCCACCTCGAGAATCGCCACAACGTGCACCGCCGGGGTGTGCGGGCCGAACCCGAGCCTCGCGCTCAGCACCTGGCCGCCGGCTGCCAGTTCGCGCAACTCGACTGATTGCACGGTTTGTACGCCGGGCGTAGCGAGCAGCACCTCGGTGACTGTCGATGTCTGCATGTCTGCCTCCCTGTCGGGCTGGGCTCTCCGCTTGTGGCCCACCCTCAACCTACACTCGTGGCATGAGCACCCCACTGCCTTCTATCGCCATTTTGGGTACCGGTTCGATGGGCGGCGCGATTTTACGGGGGCTGCGACAGCCCGGAGTGGGCGTTGATCGCCTTCGTGCTACGACACGATCAGACTCTTCGGCGGCAGGCCTTCGCGCCGACGGCATCGACGCGCGAGGTGCTGAACATGACTCCCGCGCCAACCACTGGGCCGTCGACGACGCTCGCATTGTTCTGCTCGGCGTGAAACCCGCCCAGATCACGGCGCTACTAGCCGACGTTGGCCCCAGCCTGCACCCTGAGGCGCTCATTGTGAGCGTCGCGGCCGGCATTACGACCGACCAGATGCAGGCGGTCGTGCCGCACGCCATCGTGCGCGCTATGCCAAACACGCCGGCACTCGTCGGTCGCGGCGTCACGGGCATCAGCGCCGGGTCACGGGCAACCGCGACGCATCTCGCGCTCGCCGACGACGTATTTCGCACGGTCGGCACGGTGGTCGAGCTGCCCGAATCACAGATCGACGCACTTTCGACCATCAGCGGTTCCGGGCCCGCGTATGTTTTTCTCCTCATCGAAGAGTTAACGCGAGCGGCGGAAGGCATGGGTTTTGCGCCGGAGGTAGCCGCGCTGCTCGTGCAGCAAAGCTTCAGCGGCGCTACAGCACTGCTCGAATCGACGGGTGACGACCCGGCCGAGCTTCGACGGCGTGTGACCAGCCCAAAGGGCACGACAGAGCAGGCCATCGCCGTGCTGCAGCAGGCTGCTCTGGCTGACCTTTTCGCCCGAGCGACCGCCGCCGCGCTGCTGCGAGCCCGTGAGATCAGTGCGGCCGGCTAGCAGCCGGCACAGAAGGGCATAGCCAGCAGCAGACGCTAGTTGTCGAGCGAGGCGAACCGGTCAATGTCGGCTTCAGTACCCGACACAATGATGAGGTCGTGGTTTGAAACCACGGTCTGTTCCGTAGCGTAGGTGAAGGGTTTGCCCGGGCTCTTCACGCCGACCACCGTGATCTTGTGCTTCGACCGCACTTTTGATTCCGTCAGCGACAGCCCGCGAATGGGCTTGGGCGGATACATCTTGACCAGCACGAAGTCATCATCGAACTCAATAAAGTCGATCATGCGACCTGACAGCAGGTGGGCAACCCGTTCGCCGGCCTCCGCCTCCGGGTAAATCACGTGGTTGGCACCAATGCGGGCCAGAATCTTGCCGTGCGACTTGCTGATCGCCTTCGACCAGATCTGCGGAATCTTCAGGTCGACCAGGTTCGCCGTGATGAGCACGCTCGACTCAATCGACGAACCCGTCGCAACCACGGCAATGCTGAACTCGTCGGCGCCGATCTGGCGAAGAGCATCCAGTGACCGCGCGTCGGCTTGCACAGCGTGGGTGACCCGGTCGGCCCACTTCTGCACAAGTACCGCGTCGGCGTCAACGACCATCACTTCGCGACCGAGCCGCTGCAGCTGACCTGCCGTGGCAGCGCCAAACCGACCGAGACCGACTACGAGCACGGGAGCGTCGTGGCGAATTCTCTCAACCAACGATGGGCCTTTCTTCGGGCCGACGAAACAGTTGTCGGCGCTGACTGGCGGCAAGGGCCGCGGCGAGGGTAACAGTACCAACGCGCCCCGCCCACATGGTGGCGGCGAGCACGTACTTGGCTGAATCGGGCAAGTCATTACTGGTGAGGCCGGTAGAGAGGCCGCAGGTTGCGAACGCCGAAATGACGTCAAACAGCACCATGTCGAGTGGCGCTTTAGTGATGTGCAAGATGGCCACAGAGGCCAGGGCGACAATGGTGGCTCCCCACAGCGTGACACTGACCGCGAGCCGCAGCACATCATTGGGAATACGGCGACCGAACGCTTCCATGTCATCGACACCGCGCGCTTCAGCTACGGCGGCGAAGAACAGCACCGCCAAAGTTGTCACCTTGATGCCGCCAGCGGTTGAGGCTGAGCCGCCGCCGACAAACATCAGCATGTCGAGCACGAGTAGCGTTGATCCGTTCATCTCGCCAATGTCAACGGTGCTGAGGCCGCCTGACCGCGTCATGATCGAGGTGAACACCGCGGTCATGGGTCGGTTGAACCCATCTTGACCGCCGAGTGTGGCCGAGTTTGACCATTCAAGTAGTGCGATGGCAAACGAACCTACGGCGATAAGAATCACCGTCGTCAACAGCGTGATGCGAGCGTGGATGCTCAACCGCGCCCGCGTGCGCAACCAACGCCCGAGCGCAAAGATCACCGGAAACCCAATGGCGCCCAAGAATACGGCGACGGAGAGCACAGAGAGCATCCACGGGTCAGTGGCAAAGCGTTCCATGCCCGGCGCGAAAGGAACAAAGCCGGTGTTGGTGAAGGCCGACAGTGAGAGGTAGAAGCCCTGCCAGATCGCCGTCCACAGATCGAAGCCCTCCAGGAGCAGTCGCGGCACCACAAGCGCGGTAATCACGAGTTCGATGACGATGGCACTCGCCGCGACCGTGAGAAGCAGCCCGCCGACCTCGCCGAGCCGCACGGCCTGCGACTCTGACACTGGGCCGCCCTTCACCCGCGCCGCGTTTGAGTCGCTCGCCGCGATGAGCTTTGCGCGCAAACCGATTCGCCTCGCCACGACCAGACCCAGGATGCTCGCCATCGTGAGCACGCCGATACCGCCGATTTGCATGGCCAAAATGATCACGATGTTGCCGAATGGCGACCAGTGCGTGGCCATGTCAACCGTGGTGAGACCTGTCACGCAGATAGCCGAAACGGCGGTAAACAGGGCGTCTGCGAGGGGTGTTGCCGAGTCGGTACCCGCCCTCGCTACAGGCAGGGTCAACAGAAGGGTGGTGATGAGAATCAGTCCGGAGAACACCAGAATGGCGAACCGAGCCGGTGAGGCCGTCGCTAAGTTGCCCACTGCGGCCCAGGTAAGTGCGAAGCGTCGCTGCGGCTCGTCGCGGCGATTGCCGCGAATGCGATTGCTGGTGGCCATCAACACTCCTTAGCGACCCGCTGACCCGGGCTAATGGTACTCCCGGGCGGGGCTGACTACCCTGGAGCCATGGCCGACATCTTCGACGTAATCGCCGACGCTACCCGTCGCGAAATGCTGCAACATTTGCTTGACGCTTCACTGCGGGGCGACGGCGCTGCCGGCGAGCTCAGTGTTGGCGAGCTGGTGGAGCGTATGGACGCCACCCAACCCACCGTCTCAAAGCACCTCAAAGTGTTGCGCGACCACGGTCTAGTGACCGTGCGCGAAGAAGGTCAGCACCGCTATTACGCTGTCGAGGCAGAGCCTCTCGAAGAAATCGAAGACTGGCTGATCTCCTTTCTCAGCGCGGGCTTTGACCCGGCTGACCAGGGTGCTGGCTCGCCTGTTTTCGCCGCCTGGGCCGGAGCCGACGTCTCGAATGCGGGCAGCACGTTTGGCCGGGTTGCCGCGGGCGCCTCGCACCAGGCACGCTCGATCATCGAGGGTGCGCAGGGCAGACTGCAGAACGCGCAAGAAAAGCTGCAGAATGCGCAAGGCGCGGTGACCAAACACCTGCCGTGGAAAAAAGACGACGCCAGTTAGCGTTCGGCGCCCGCCTTTTGGAGCTCAGCGGAGGTGACTCGTGTTCACTCGGCTTTACACCAGTCACATCAGCCCCTACTCTGAACGACGTGCACACGCGGTCAGTGTCGTGCCGAGGCGCCAGGTGGGTGCCGTGCGAGTGATTGACAGGATGTACGCCGATGGCCCGCGATCTCTCAGAGGTGCGCTTTCTCACTGTGGCCGAAGTCGCTGACATGATGCGGGTCTCCACCATGACGGTGTACCGCATGGTGCATGCGGGCGATCTTCCGGCCATTCGCTTCGGCCGCAGCTTCCGCATCCTCGAATCAGCGGTAATGACAGCCATCGAGACGCCCGTCGCCGACGTCGGGTAGACTCGACCGGTACACGACACGGTCCTGAACGGGCCGTTGCCCCCGTTCAGTCGACAATCAAAGGATTTTTATGGGTTCTGTCATCAAAAAGCGCCGCAAGCGGATGGCTAAGAAGAAGCACCGCAAGCTGCTGCGCAAGACGCGCCACCAGCGCCGCAACAAGAAGTAGGGCTCAGCCCTGCAACGAAGCGCTCGACCGCAAAGGTCGGGCGCTTTCGTCGTTTCCGCCCCGCTCGTGCCCCAAATGAAGGAGTTTTGGCGGCAAAACACCTCTGAGGGCCCCAGGCAGCCTGTTTTCCCCGGGTTTTCCTTCATTCGGTCGCGGTCGCGGTCGTGGTCGCGGTCGGGGTCGCGGTCGGGGTCGCGGTGGTGGTCGTGGTCGCGGCTGGGGGCGGGATGCTCAGAGCCGAGTGCGCACGACGGGCCAGTCACGCGCGGTCGCGTAGCGCAGTAGCGCGGCGTCGGGGTTCACCACGGTCTGGTGGCCCACGAGTTCTAGCAACGGAATGTCGTTGCGTGAGTCGCTGTAGGCGAAACAGTCCGCCAGGCGTGCACCGCGCTCCAGTGCCAGCTGCGCGGCCGCGTCAGCCTTGTGCCGCCCGTGCATGACGTGGCCGCGCAGGGCTCCGGTAAAGACTCCGTCGATGGCTTCGACGCGAGTGCCGATGGCGCCGGTCAGGCCTAGCCGCTGCGCCAAGACTGTGGCGAAGGTGTCAGGGGTTGCCGTGATGAGCCACACCTCGTGCCCTTGAGCCAGGTGCTCGCGCGTCAAAGCGAGGGTCGCGGGCAGCAAGAGATGCACAACTCGACTGTCGTAGGTCTGCGCAGACAGTTTTTGAAGTTCTGCTTCACTGCGGCCGGCCACGAGTTCGAGGGCCCGGTCGCGCGCGCGCGTTTGGTGCCGGTGATTTTCGCCCACCCTGATGAACCGCGCTTGCTGCCAGGCGAAGCGAGCGAGGTCGCGCCACCCGAGGTATCCCAGATTGAATGCGGCTTTGCCCAGGTGGTAGAGGGTGGCTCCGCGCACAAGCGTGTTGTCAACGTCGAAAAACGCGAGCACGGGCGCCGGGGTGGGCGCGCGCTCGTCGTGACCGGCGTCGCTGTCGGGGGTGCGCATTCCCACCAGCATAAACAGGTGCCTAGGCTGGGGGTGTGCCTACGACCACTGTGACTCTCATCGGTAAACCCGGCTGCCATCTCTGCGACGACGCGCGCGTTGCCCTGACCGGGGTTTTGGCTAACCATGACGGGGTGACGGTGGTGGAACGTTCGATTCTCGACGACCCTGACTTACATGACCGCTACTGGGATCAGATTCCGGTTGTGCTCATCGACGACACTGTGCACGCCATTTACCGAGTGGATGCTGCGCTCTTGCAGGCAGAACTCGTCGCGAGGGGGCACTAGTGTGCGGGCGATACGCCAACTCTAAGAGCGGTGACGAGCTGGGGTCGTACTTCGAAGTCGATGAAAGCGACGGCGTGGCGATGCCCCCCAGCTGGAACATTGCGCCCACGCAGCGGGTACCAATCGTCGTTGATCGCGTGCCGAAAGATGACCCCGAAGGAATGACCTCGCGCCTGCTGACTTCGGCACGCTGGTCGCTGGTGCCGCGGTGGGCCACTGAGCTGGCATCGCCGTACCCGACCTTCAACGCTCGCAGTGAGACGGTGGGCGAAAAAAACACGTTTAAGGGTGCCGTGGTGAGTTCACGGGCAATTCTGCCGGCGGATGGCTACTACGAGTGGCACACGGTGGGCGACGTGAAGACGCCGCACTACATCACCGACCCCGAGGTGGGTGAGCTTGCCTTCGCAGGGCTCTACTCGTGGTGGCGAGCACCTTTCGCGGAGGGCGCCGAGCCCACGCCGTGGGTGCTGACTGCCACGATGCTGACCCGGGCGGCGCACGGGCCCACGGCGAGCATCCATGACCGCGCCCCCGTCGCTTTGCCGCGCGATGTCTGGGATGAATGGCTCGACCCGAACACTGAGGGCGATCAGTCGTTGGTTGACATGGTTGTTGCTGAAAGCGAGCAGGTGTTGGAGCGATTGACGTTGCACCCGGTGGCGCCCCTGCGCGACGACGGGCCACAGTTAATCGCACCGATCGGTTAGCACTCTGCCCAGAGGCCCCGCTGCGCCTCGCGAGCGGATTGTTCGGCGTCGCGCAATTCGTTCCAGTAGCGGTCATTGGGTTCAAACAGCACTGCCTTGGCGTAGCCTCGGGCGACCAGTTCGAGATTAATCAGCCTGCCGTCAACGGTGAACAGGTACAGAAGTTCACGGTCGTATTGATCGCGCGGGTCGCGGTCGTAGACGATGCCGACCGTGTTGCCCGGAGCAGCTAGGTCGGCAAGCGCCGCTTCTGCTTCAGCGCCATAGCACTCGAGGTCGGGGTATACCTCGGGAGTGTCGATGCCGATTAGGCGAACACGCAACTCTGTGTCGTCGACGATGAGCCGCAGCGTGTCGCCGTCGGTGACCGACACCACCGTGCCAGTGGCGCTGCCGCTGCCACTGTCGGCAGGTTTTCCGGATGAGGCGCAGCCCGCAGTCGTTCCGAGCAGGGCGAGTAGCGCGAGCGTGGCGGCCAGGGCGATGGGGGTTCGACGGCGGCGCGCAGGGGCGATCATGCTGGGAGGCTACCGCGCACCTCTGACACGACCATCCGCCAGCATTAGGGTGGTAAAGCGCACATGGCGGTGCAGTATCGGATGCACGCTGATGGCGAGATTTGCATTGCCGGGCAGTGAGGGAGCAGTCGTGGTCACTAATCAGTCGGGGGGCGTTGACCCTCGGTTTCCGCAGGCGTACCAGCGTGGGGGTGCAGCCTCGGCGCCGATTCTTGATGAGGGATTAGCGGTGGCCGGTGCGGGTCGGTCTGCTGCAACCGCGCCAGATGCCCAACGCGCGGCCCGCGGTGCGCAGCACTCAGCGCAACCCAACCAGCAACCCAACCGGCAGCTCGACGAGCAGACCGGTCAGCAATCCCACCCGCAGCCTGATCAGCAACCCAACCCGCAGGCTGACGAGCGCCACTTCGAGCTGGTGGTGGCGGGCAATCCGTGGCTGCGCGTCCTCGGCGTGGTGGGCTTCATCGCGATCGTCGCTGGTTTCGCCCTCACGGTGTACGCCGAATTCGCTTTCAGCGTGCCGCCGGCGTCGGGCATCTACGACCCGCGGGTGTACATCGTGCCGCGCATTGCTGAAGCGGTCGCTCAACCGCTTGTCATCGCGGGCGTTATCGCCCTGGTTGCGGCTATGACGTTGCGCATTGTGGCATGGCGGCCGAGCAGGGTGACCGCTGTCATCGCCGAACGGTAAGGGTCAGCGCTGACAGCTGGGGCAAAACCAGGTCATGCGTTCGGTGAGAGCATCGTCGCCGAGGAGGCCTCGCCGGATACGCGTGCCGCATCGACGGCACGGGCGCCCCTCGCGGTGGGCCACCCATAGGCGTTGACCCAGTCTCGTGTTGCCCGTAGTGGTGCGTTCGTTGCGGTGTTGGTTGGCACGGATGAGGCGCACGCCAAGGTCGAGCGCGGCCGCCACGTCAGTGTCGCTCACCGGTGTCTCGGGCAGCACTCCGCGCAAGAAGAGCAGCTCGTTGCGGTAGTCGTTGCCGAAGCCGGCGACGTTTTTTTGGTCGAGTAGTGCCAGCCCGATGGGTCGATGAGGGTCGGCGGTCAGGCGACGAAGTGCTTCAGCGCGGTCGAAGTCGGGGCCGAGCGGGTCGGGGCCGAGGTGGCCGATGACCTCGTGTTCTGCGTCGCGGGCTACCAGGTCGAGCTCGCCCAGAGCGAAGCCCACTGCCTGCCAGGGTGCGCCGTCGGCTGACGTTGTTTCGAGCACCATGCGCGCTTCGAAGGCGGGGCGGCGCCAGCGCTCACCGAGGCGGTACACGTGCCAGACGCCCTCCATTTTGAGGTGCGAGTGCACGGTCACCTCGCCGATGCGCATGAGCAGATGTTTGCCCAGCGCGACGACCTCGTCAACACGCTCGCCGCTGAGGTCGGCGGTCGCAAAGCGTGGCACGCGCACGTCGCTGCGGAGTACGGTTTGGCCGGCGAGCGCGGCGTGCAAGCGTGCCGCCGCGCGGTGAATGGTGTCGCCCTCAGGCATCGGTGGCCCTCACACTCGAATTCGCAGGCCCTGAGGGGTGGCGACAAAGCCCGCTCCCTGCAGTGCTTCAGCGAGAGGTGTGCCAAAGACACTCGCCCCATTGACGCGTTCCACTCGCAGCGAGCGCAGGCGTGCGCGCACCACGGCGGCAAGCTCAAACGTGGCCGCCTCCAACACCGCTTCGTCGTCGGTGAAGGTCAGCACGCTTTTGCCCCCGCGCTCCAGGTACAGCGCGAGGTGCCCGTCGACGAGCGCGACGAGGGCGCCGGCTTTGCGCCCGGGGCGGTGCGCAGTGCCGCCCGCCGCCTCATCGGGCAAACTTGCCGGCCACGGCAGCGCCCCGCCGTACGGGTTAGCCGGATCGGTGGCGGCAAGTACGAGGGTGGCGAGCGCGGGCGCCGCATCCGCATCGCGAGTGAAGGTGCGCACTCGGTCGACGGTGGCCGGCGTGGCGAACTGTGCCGCTCCGAGGCCCTCGACGAAGTAGCCGCGCCGTACCGAACCGGTTTCTTCCATGCGCGCGAGCACCGAATATGCCAGGGCGAAGCCGCCGCGAAGCCCTTCGGCTTGCACGGCACCGCGCGTCACGATGCCGTGGCGCTCGAGAAAACGGTCGACGGCAAATGCTGTGCGGCGGGTGGCGTCAGCTTC
>Ga0306872_100709_pt1 | contig 11903 bp, 20 predicted proteins | sample AntRauMeHopE1498_FD_190455 | JGI IMG/M metagenome (GOLD analysis project Ga0306872, IMG submission 190455) | Saline lake microbial communities from Rauer Islands, Antarctica - Metagenome Hop E1 #498 (v2) (version 2) | ecosystem: Environmental > Aquatic > Non-marine Saline and Alkaline > Saline ...
GCCAACTTGCCAGACAAACTTTCCTTTTTTAGTATTCGTTGTAGAATGTATCGGCTGAAAACGCTGGGTAGGGGAATTGCCGTACCAAAAGCTCGAAAAAACGTTTGAAAAGTGTAAAAAACTTTTCATTCTGAAATACCCCCAGAGAGGGGGACGGTTCGCTTCAACCTCGGGGCGGGAGCAGCTTGCTCAACCGAACCTCGGGTCGCCGGAATTTAGCATCGGCATCAAAAGTAAGACGCGTCGACCGCGTCAAATGTTCCCACGAAACTTGACAGTTTTTAAGGAGTATGTCAACAGCTCCCGGCCCCCTTTTCAAAAATTTATCGAGGCGGCCCAAAACCCCGGCCCTTACCGTGGGCAGACTTTTCAGGGGTCTTCCCGTCTTTTCGGTTGCGGAGCCAGACACCCTTGAGCAATTGTTTCTTCTCCGAATCCGTCGGTTTGCGGGTGGACACCAGCTTCGAGCCGCCTCGTTTCATCGCAACACGAGCGCGGCGGATACTCGTAGCAACCACGGCGGTGTTTCGGCCCTCGAAATAGTACAGCTGAACGTTGTTTATCTGGCTCTGGGGAACTGGCTTGCTTCCTCCCGCCGCTGCACTTACCTCAGCCAACTCATCTGAATTCAAAATCCCGTCCATCGATTGTCTCCCTTGGTTGAAATACTTTCCGAGGTTCATTCGTGACGAAATCCGATCTCCAGTTTCCCAGACAGTTTTCCGCCTGTCAACTCACTTGAGTCTAGCCACTCAGAGATTCGGTTCTCGCCACTCCACCAAACAACTCGGTACTCCTCTCCCGAAGTTTTGATAGCCGCCTCCAAAACCCGTGCGGGAATGTCGCCGCCAATCGTAACCTCTGCACCGATTGCCCAAACCGTTCGATCGGGAGGGGTCTTGAGCGTAGTGATGCTCCAGCCGGGCGGCACAAATGGGTCTGCCTCGATGGAGTTGTCCCGTGAATTAACCTCACTCACTGCCAAGTCCTAGAATTTGAAGAACGAAATGTTGGAAACGGTTGGTCACCTTAATCAACCTCCAGCCCTTAGATTGGGCTTCCCACGACGGGAAGAAAACTCCTTGGTTTAGGTCGATCACGGCCGGTTTGCTGCCGGAGTATACGGCGCACGCCATGTCGTGCGTCGCCCAGGGACCGCCGTCAGTGACTACCTTCGGATGGTGTATCTTGGGTTGGTCAGTCATCCGTAAAAATCCATTGGGGTAGTCGAATTGATAGGTGAAGTTCTCGAAGGGGGCGGCCCCGGAATCCCTTTCTTAGCGTAATCGGCCCGTGGCCAGCCGGAAACCTGTTGCCAACCAGCGACGGATGACTCACCCAATCCGACGGGCTTCAGGGAGCCGCTAACAGTTTCGGCTATCAGGGTGTCTCCGTAGAAGAACGTGTTGGCCCTGCACAAGATGTGCATGACGTCACCCGTTTGAAGGTTCTGGTAATATCTTCCGATTTCAAACTTCATTGAGCTGCTCTTGATGGGTAAGTGTGCCCGTCTGCACATGTATCATTGCCGCCCAGCCGACGCTCGCGAGTTTGGCCGGGCGCCCCGCACACCGGGCAGTTACCGTAGGGCGACAACTGGTCGGTTAAAACCTCGACGGCTGTGCGGAGGTTTAGAACTGCCTCCCGAACGTCGGGGGCTGTCTGGGCGAGGGTAATCCTTTCATTGAGCAACCTAAGCTCCCGAAGATTCGTGATCGGGACGCCGATCTTAACTTCGTCGGGATTGCGAGTCATTTGATTTCCTCCCAGTCTTCGAAAGTCCGCATGACAGGCTTACCGACTGGTTCTTCGAGATCACTCGAGTGCAAATAGTGGATCCGAGGGAACCAACCGACCTTAATCTGACGCCAGCCAATCATCAGGAACGGACTGCCCGAGGACAGCCACAGCTCAGTACCGGGACGTCCGTCGCCAGCAGTCAGCTTTTCCCAGTGACCTGACCAATCCTGCCCCATCGTCTGGACTGCCAATACGACACCCCTCCGGATCGCGATCACGTCAATACAACCGAACAAATCCCGCCGGTACCCGTGACCTGCGAAGGACGACGGGTGAATGAACCTCTCAACGGTTCCGCATGTGTAGCCCTGCTCTTTCAACCAGGATGACGTTCGTTGACTGGGTGTGATCTTGGGCATCAGTCCACCTCCTCGGGAATGACTGTTCGGGAGGGTATCGTTTTCGCCCAAACAGCCGCCGCTGTTTCGCATTGCGTGTAAAACATCCCTGCGTGCCGTTCGTCGGTGACTGTTCGGAATGCCCCGTGGACACCGAAGCAGAAGGCCATGTGTACGATGACGTCGAAAGCACCCTTGGTCCGGAAGAACGCCAAGGCTGCTTCAGCAGCGTCCGATTCCGTCCGAGACTGAACGATACACGCGTATGCCAGGCCGACTTCATCCGGATGGCTGAGGATTCCCCAGTCGTAAATGGGCTGGGTGTGCTTTGCCGAAGGAGTTTTGTACTTGCCTGCCACTTAGCGGTTACCAGAACTGCGGAAGGAAAACCCGCCCCTGCCGGTGTGTACCACAGACCAGGGTCAGAGAAGACCCGAGATTTGCCCGGCAGGGGCGAATGCGTTTGTGCGATTGTTCGGGCCAACATGTGGTACGTCCGAAAGAATACCAGAGGCCCGCCGCCTGTCAACCGCACAAACGCATCACAGGGAATACGCAAAAAGTAATCGTCAGGTAAAACCAAACGGGGGGTAAAACCGCCGTGGAGCTAATGGGGCTTGTGGACCTTTTTTTCCTATTGTGCGCTCAGGCATCCGGGCGCCCCGTTTTTGCCCTCTACACCCCTCTTCCTCTTCCCCCCTACTACTATATCAAATAATACTCCACAAGAGAGGAGAGGGGGGTAAAGAGCGTAAAACGCGGGGCCAAATCGGTGGAGCATCCGTTTTTCGAATCCCCACAAAACCTCCACAAAGTTAAAACACTCCACGAAAAAACGAACCCCCCATAAGTGCTAGTGGAGGTTCGTAAATGAATGCTCCAATACTGTACAAAAGTATAGTAGCTAATATGGGTGTGGTGATATGTCGCAGTTTTCAGGCGTTATTTGGCCGGTTTTCTTCCGCCGAATCGGAGCTTTTATTCGCTTGAATGTTGCCAGCGAGAAAAGCCTTTCGGTTCCAGAGGAACCCATTGAACTGATTCGTTCGAACGGGTGTCACGCACAAGGGCTTACCCAGCCGCCGGAGAATCCGCGACAGGAAATTGGACGTCCACCGCTTGTCTCTGGGATCGGGGCGATCAAGCAAGTTAAGCGACCGGGACACCCACGTCGTTCGCAGGATGATGCAGCCGTCCGGGTCGGTGTGCTTGGACAGACTGTCTCCGAGCGACTCTACGTAGGCTTCTAGGTGCTCGCCTATCTCGTGAGCATCGTTCGCGGAGACAGAAACGTTCTTGCTACGGTTCAGGCACTCTTCGGCCAGCAATCCAGGGTTTTCAAGCCTGCCAAGAATGTCACGGCTCCACCTGTCGAATCGGAGCGTCTTGTCGATTGCGGTTGGAGGGGTTTCAAAGAAAGCAGCAATTCCGCTGAGAACTTTCATGACGTCCCAGTTTTCAAGTTTCTCGGACCATTCCGCTGAGTACTGTTTTGGCTTTCGAATTCGGATCTCGATCGTTCGCTGAGCCAAATCCTCGGACATGTCAACTCCATTGCCCGTGACAAACCACGTGTACAGGTTGGGCACCCGAACTTCTCCGTGGTAGAGCTTCCAAACGGACAACATCTGCTCGGTTATCAGCGCTTCAATCTCTTGGGATCCGAGCATCGCCCCTTTGAAATTGTCGACCACAATCATCCGGGAAGTTTCGGGTGAGGTAGGCGACGCGCTGCCCAGTGTTTGGGACAGTTTCTCAAAATCCTTCGGCGAACGGATTTGGTGCATTAGCACTTTCCCCAGCCCAGTCAATTTTGCGATCGCTTGTACGAACACTGATTTGCCAGCCCCTTGGCCGTCAGACGAGGTGATCAGGAACAGAGGCCGCGTCCCTCCGGAGCCTCCCCAGAACACGGTTGCAACGGCCGCTCGCATTAGCTGCCTGTCGACGTCGCCGTCCGCTGGGAAGAAGTGGTCAACGAAATCGTAGAAATCTTGCACGTCGCCGACGGGAATTTTACGCGCGTAATAGACGTCCGGTACCGGGGGGAAGTGAGGGGCTGACGCGATAGATTCGAAGTGAGGGACAGCAGCGGCCAAACCCTGGAAGAACTGATCCCGGCCAATCTTGTCACCCCCGCCTTCAGCCCAACAGACTTTTGTTTTGAGCTGCATCCAGGACATTAGCATGCTTGAGCTCGATAAAATCCGGACTGTTTTTCGGCTGTCTGGTACGAACATTGATCCGTTGCAGGCTTTGGGCCAGCCACCTGAAATGAACGGTCCCAGTAAATCTGGCATTGTCCGCCCTACTTTGATGACTTTCGGATTCCCGTTTTTGTCCGTCCCGTCTTGGACGTTGGTGTAGTTCCAGAATTCTCCGGTGACCTCCGGGATGCTTTCCGCTGTAACTACCTCCGGCGGGGGGCCGACGTTACTACCATCAGGGTTAACCAGGTGCGCCACTGATCCGAACATTTCATCGACGGTTGGCATTCCGAACCCGGCGGCCTTCAGCTCGGTCATTAGCCCGCCGTAACCGACACCGTCTGACCCGCCGCCTCGCTGCCCGTTGTTGCGGAGCATGATGAGAGCCTCGCTGATCGTGATTGTTTTGTTGGGAGGTAACACGCCCTCAGGTAGCAGATCATCGGCGCCCGAGAAACAAGTTAGCAGGTACCGACCGCTTTCAGAAATTTTTCCGAGGTACCCGGAACATTTGGACGCCGTCGTTTTCCCCGGCCTGACGAATTCGTAATGGTCGCCAGCGTCGGTGAATCGGTATCCGGCTGATTCCATCACTCGACCGATGTGCGTTAGTCCGCGTTCGCTGAAGTTGAAATCGTCGATAGGGGTTCGATCGCCACGAGACACATCGTCAATGTCGATACTGTTCCCCTGAGCATTCACACCTTTTGTTCCGCTCGGCTGATCCTGTTCAGTGATTTCGAGGTAGTCCAGCAGGGTGTCTGGTGACAGGGCCAGCCTGGGTTCGACTGATCGGAATCGGTATTTACCATCCGTTAGCGGGTGAGTCGAACCTGGACAGATCACCAGCGCGTTGTCCCGACAGCACTTCGCCCACGTGTCGAGTCCGGGGTATTTGGGCACCGGCCCCTGCACGGTCACCCCACCGGGGCCCGTGATTGACCCGAGTTCTGTTTTAGAAATCAGAGAAACCAGCTTCAAGTCGCGGGGCTTTAGGAAGCACAGGTGCAGGCCCCCGGTAGGCGTTTCGACGACACATTGGCACTGGGACAGCAGGTCGATACCGAGGTCGCTCGACAGGCGGGTTAGTGATTCAAGACCATTTTTTGCGACGTCGTGTAGATCGACGTCGATGACCAGGTGGTTGTCATCCAAAATCCAGCAGTAGCGATTGATTGATCCAAGAGATGCGTCAATCCGCTCCTGGGCGTCCGAGGCTGTGAGGTGGGAATCGCTGTACCCTTTGTCACCGGGGTGCTTTAGGTTACCGGGGCAGACGTGCATCCGGAGTTGGGGTCGAACATCGTGGTAGAACTGGTGTATCTTTAGGGCTGGATTTTCGTTTCTGCTAAACGGGTTCTCCACTTGACTAGGGTTGTCGGACACGTAAAATCTTTCTGTTCGTGGTGAAAAATGAACAACTGACCTCAGCCGAGCGGGTTCCCTCGGCTGAGGTTTTTTCATTGGCGGTTAGCTTCTGTCAAAGAACAAAGCCCGGCTAACCTAGGGCCACCACTTGCTAAAATCAAGTGATAGGCTCCCTGCCTCTCGGCGTAAAAATACCCCGCTGGCTGCTGCACAAGGCGCACGGAAGGGTCCGCGAGAGTTGATACCAGCGGGGCGTAGGGGTCGGTTGTTTCTGTCGTCAAGTGCAGCGGGGCAAACATAGGCGCTGCGGTTTTGAGGGTCAACGCCTTGACGGAGAGAATCCGGCTGCTAAACTCCCAGCCCACTCGCGACCCACCCCTTTGCGCGAGTGGCCGCGTCGCCCTGACTTGGCGGTTGTGGCGGCGTAAGCCGGTGTCAGCGTGCCTACTGACACCGGCTTATTTTTTTTTGCGAACAAGAAACTCGCTAAAAAGTTTTCTGTAGCTGTTGACAGGTAGTTAGCGATCGCTAAGATGTCAGTGAAGCCAAAAACAACCGCCAAACAAGGATCTGATTTCATGCCTGAACTGACTGAATTTAAGGGGGACGATCTCGCTAATTTCGACGGTGCAATTGACGCCTTTCAACCGAACAAAGACCAGACGGCGGCGATAGCGTCAATCGACGCCTGGTTAACCGACGGGAGCAAGCAGACGTTTGCTTTGAGCGGGTTGGCGGGCACGGGTAAAAGCTCGATCATCCCGACGATCATTCGTCTGGCGAGATCGAAGGGCTACCGTCCGAAGATCGCGTGTCCGACGGGCATTGCATCGGTCGTGGTGAACGAAAAGATGCGGGCAGCCGGGTTGGGTGGCAGTCTCGCGGACACTGTCCACTCACTCGCATATAGACCCGTTGGGTCAAAGGTTGTCGAAGATCGCAAAGACCACCTCGGCCGCGACATTCGCAACCCACTTTTCGAGCGATCAGAGTTTGACGCTTCGATCGTATTGGTGGATGAGGCTTCGATGATCTCGGAGAGGGTCGAGCAGCGGCTGACCGATAACCCCACTAAGTACATTTGGGTCGGCGATCACGGGCAGCTACCGCCCGTCGGTGACAAGGCGATCAGCCCCACGCTTGCCAACCCCGACTACGTTTTGACTGAGATCGTCCGGCAGGCTGTTGACAGCCCCATCCGGAAGTTGGCTTACGATGTTCGCAAAGGTTTGCCGTTAAGTACGCCTGTTCCAGGTATCAACTACGTTAAGGTCGGCGATGCCGCATCGGTGGCGAGGGGTGCATTTGCTGGGCGGGCGGACGTTGTCGTTGCCGCGACCAACAAAGTTCGGCGGGCGATCAATCAGAATCTGCGAACGTTACGCGGATTCGGAGGCAAGCCGCACTTCAGTCCGGGCGAGAAGGTCATCATCACAGCGACCAACCGCGCGTACAATGTTTTCAATGGCGAAACCTATTACGTTGAAAGGGTGTACACTCGAACCGACCGGCATGAAGAGGGTGAGTTGATTAAATGTGATTTGATTGATCGGGTGAACAACCGCATGGTTCGCGGGATCGACCTCGGGTACCAATGGCGATCCGATGAAAGCTACGCGTTAGGAATTACGGCCGCCGACTACGGCGATTGCTTGACGTGCCACAAGGCGCAAGGCAGTCAGTACAAACGGGTCATCGTTGTCGACGAGTACATTGGTTGGATGGGCGACATGGCTCCGATGTGGAACTACACAGCATGCACTCGTGCATCGGAGATGCTGGCCGTTATGAAAATTTCTTAGGAGAACAAAGGCGAAAACATGAATAACTTATTTGCATCAACTACGACCATCATAAATTACATCCGACGTTATGCAGCCGTCCTAATGGTGGCTGTCCTCTGGATGGCAAGTGCTGCAGCGGAAAATCCTAAGCCTTACATGTGGACTCTTCCGCCTATTTACACGGTGTCGGGAGCCAGGGTGTCGATCACCCAGTACCGCATCCATGCGTGGAGACCACCAGTCAAACGCTACGGATACTTCGTCGCGAAGGTCACCGGTCACGAGAACAACAATACCTTACTTGTCGAGTTTGACCGTCGGATACGCCCCCTGCCGGGGGTTTATATTTTCGGTCACGAGTCGTTTGTGAGGCTATTCGAGGGGGACGAGTCGGACAATTACGAGATAGGAAAGGCGTACCCCTTCAACGGCTTGATGCGCCTTCCGGACATCATCGGCACAAGACATCCGAGCGGGGGTCCGTTGAGACGGTGGTGGATGTACGAGCAGCTGAACTTGAAACAATTCAAAGAACGGAGAGAAACCTATGACTGACTCAAGAAATTTACCATCGAACAAATCTGGAATTTGGGCGATCAAGAGATTGGCAGACGCAATGGACGCAGTGGAGAATTTTCCAGCCCCCATTGGCCCGGACGAATACGTCTGCACACCGGACTGTTGGGCATTCATGTCGCAAAATCTTTCCGTGGACAAGCAACCACCCAGCCACGTCGGGGGCATCCCATTCACGGTGCTGCCGACAAACATCGACTGCATCAACTACTCAATTGACGCGGCTTTGGAAGGGCGGCAGGTTTTGATAGTACAGTACAACCAACCAGATAAACTTCTTCAGGGGGAGGATTGAACCAATGGGTCACAACCACAAAGGACGCGGGCTAGAGCTCGAATCGACGAAGGGCGAATTCAGTCGAAACTCTAAACTGACTGACGACATCGTACGGGCGATCCGTTCTTCGGAAGAAACACCCGAGCAACTGGCCGAGCGATACGGCGTGCTAACGCCGCACATCGTCAAAATAATCAAACGAAAAGCGTGGGCACACGTCAAGTAACTGTTCTGACTGCCAGTTGGCGAATTTCAGAAAACATTCTTTGCTGTGGGGGGCTTCGCATCGCTATTTTTGACTTCGACACAAATCCCAGCGAAGATGTCAAGCAGGCAATTTTCAAACAGATGCTTGACGGATTAAATGGGCGAACGAAATAACCAACATCGACCTTTAAGAAACAAAAGACCTAGTCATGAAATTGAACATTGAAAACACCGCCGCAGTCGGGAAGCCGTGCGCCGTGTTCGATGCCGAGGGTGTCGAGGTTAAATACTGCGTTGCTTGCGACACGGTAACCGGGGAAGTCGAAACGCTGTTGCACGAGGGGGAATCATTCGTGTCGCAAGCCAACGGAAAATCCGCTGAGAGAGTGCGGGGGCACCGACCAGCTCCGCTTACCTTTAAGCGGCTATAACTTTCATCCGAAAAAAAAAAAACCACACGGAGACCTACTCAACTGAGAGGATGGACATTATGGATTTGATTGGCGATCGAAGTAAGTGCGGATTATGCGGTGGCAGTGGCTGGATCTGGAGGAACAAACAGTATGAAGAAATCAGGGCAGTGTGTCCTGATTGCAGAGGCTCGGGTGAGTTCACTTTCATCCAGTGCGTTTACTGCAATCAGCGATTCGGATCGCACGAAGAAGCGAGAGATCACAAGTGTGATTGAAGAATTGGATGGATGACAAGGAAATACAACCTTTACGTGAAAATGGAAATCAAGTGACACAGTCAGTCAAGATCACCCTACCACTGCCGCCCTCAGTCCTGCACGCACACAACAAGGGGCACTGGCGAGTGAAAGCCCCGGCGGTCAAGGCCGCGAGATATGAGGCCATGTACGCAGCGATCGCGAACAACCCTCATGACCTTCGGTTTGAGCGAGCGATCCTATCACTTACTTTTTTCGTCCCCGACAATCGTCAACGCGATGCGTTGAACCTGACGCAATCGATGAAAGCGAGCATCGACGGCGTGGTCGCATCGAAGCTGATCCCAGGCGACCATTGGCAGGTATTAAAGATCGGCGATATCGATTGTGAGATCGATCGAAAGAAGCCACGGGTTGTGCTTGTGTTTAGTGAATTAGTAGAAAACGAATCATGAAAGAACCTGAGATTCCAACAAACGCCAACACTATTTTTGTCGGTGCGACAAAGAATGAAAACCCTGAACTCGATGGATGGTTGCCTTACGTTGTTGACAGGTCGGCATTGTACAGAGTGATGATCCCCTATGGTTCGTTTTACTCAGACTACCAGTCCGGCGTCTACGCAACGAAAGATGACGCGATAAAAGCCGCTAAGCGATGGGCGGAGGAGGATTTTGCCAACAACGGTGACGCAATCGAAGTTGTTCAAGGATGCCGACGTTGCTGGAACGATCGTGATCCGAGGCATGTGAAATGGATCGGAGAAGATACTAGATGCGGTCATTGCAATAGAGAACTTACTGGATTTGTCGAACAGGTTTGGCAGCGTGCTGACGCCGTGATGTTCCTCTATGGATGGTTGTATTTCCACCGACCTGACGGAACCCGAGGCAAAGGCAACAGCGGCGGGCCGTCGTGCCTCGTCGCGTATGGTCACGATGACGTCCAGCGGTTGCGAGGTTCTGGGTTAGATGGAATTATCGTTGACGTTAAACGGCAACAACAAAGCCCAAAAGGCCGCAGCGCTTGACCTGCGACAAAACGAGCAAACGTAAACCCGTCCTGAACCACAACAATTCACCACCCCGCAACGGGACCGCCGCTCCCTTGCACTGGGATTCTTAACAACGCGGCGATTGGAAAATTCAAAATGTGCAATCACCCTAATTTACAATCCACGGCCAGGGTTGATTTTTGCCCAGACGGTAAGTACGAGTTTCGCTATGGAGACGCTCACACAAAAGGCCCTGATAGTCAAACCAAGCTAGCAAACCGTGGGGAAGACACCGGGGACTATGGAATCCATGACCCTGACACTGCGGATAAGACACACAAGACCTAGTCGCCATCGTCAAGGGCGACGACATTCAACACCATCATGCAACGGAACCGCCGCACCGTTGCATGGGATTCATATCGCGGCCTAGGGGATAGCAGGGTGGTAGAGTTTATTAAGTTTCCAAAGATGGCGCGTCTTCGTCGCGAGTGCATAATCAGTGAGAAGATCGACGGCACGAATGCGTGTATACGCATCACAGAAGATGGCGAGTTTTACACGGGCAGTCGGTCGAGATGGATCACGCCTGAAGACGACAACTATGGCTTCGCAAAGTGGGCGAACGCCAACCGCGAAGACTTGATGTTGCTGGGGGTCGGTACGCATTTTGGTGAATGGTGGGGGAGCGGATGCCAACGGGGGTACGGATTAACCAATGGTGAAAGAAGATTCAGTTTGTTCAACGTCGCGCGATGGTGCATGGCAGGTGAAACCCCGCAACGAAGGCCGACCGCAGATCCAAGGATCGAGAAGTACCAAGAACGCCTGCCGTCGTGTTGCTACTTGGTGCCGGTACTGTTTCGTGGATTATTTGACACCGCGAGAGTTGAGGAGGCGTTGGAGGATCTGCGAGCCAACGGAAGCAAAGCATCGCCAGGGTTCGGGAGACCCGAGGGCGTCGTGTGTTACCACGTTGCCGGGAACGTTGGATTCAAGGTCACGCTGGAAAAAGACGCGGAACGTAAATCCGCATAACACTGCCCATCAACGGGCGGCGGCAATAGATTTTCTGCCCCGCAACGGAACCGCCGCTCCGCAAGTACGAATTGACACCGCCGCCGCGTGCGGCTATATTCCGGATCGCTGATGACAGTCGGCCAACCCAATCCAACCCCCACCGTGTCGCGTCTTGTGCTTTCTCGCACGCCGACTGTCACCGACACGGTGGGGACTTTTTCCAACAACGGTCAATGTCATGGATTTAGTAGCAACATTTCACTCATACGTTTCCAGCCAAATCAACGAAGACGGCGTCTTTCCATCGCCAGGAATGTCGATCGACAAAGATGGGAAGATGGAAATCTCGGCACTGTGCGAGCCCCAAAGCGCGTTCTATTGGTTTTGGAATCAGATCACGATTGAGCAATCAAAGGAATGTATTTTTGGACTCGACCGGTCAACCAACGATCGCCAAGGAACCGAGTTTGATGACGTGCTGACTTGCGTTCATTGGGCTGAAGGAATGGACGGTAAAAAGTGGGACACATCGTTTCGGGGGGGGTGTTATCAACTACCAGCATGAGCCGCGAATCGTTTGTGAGTTCGACTTTGCCAACAACTTCTGGATTGAGAGAATGACGGGTGAAGCGGAAGCGTTTCGCCCTCAGATGCGAACGGTT
>Ga0306872_100712_pt1 | contig 11875 bp, 9 predicted proteins | sample AntRauMeHopE1498_FD_190455 | JGI IMG/M metagenome (GOLD analysis project Ga0306872, IMG submission 190455) | Saline lake microbial communities from Rauer Islands, Antarctica - Metagenome Hop E1 #498 (v2) (version 2) | ecosystem: Environmental > Aquatic > Non-marine Saline and Alkaline > Saline ...
GGTGATATTTGTGGAACTGTTGGTGAGAAACTGTTTATCATATTAAATATTTTACCTTCTATCTCTCTATTAGATACTGAAATCATATGATAGATTTTGGGCCAGTTATAAGCGTCATTATATGCCATTTTTTTTGTTTTACTTAAATTATGAATATATTTTTATTATATGGCATAACTATCTTAAAGCTCGTATTGCTCTTTGTCGTAAGCATAATCAATATCATCTACCATATTATCTACTGTAATATCAACATTAACACCATCTTCAAATGCTTTAAAATAACCTTCCGGAGTGTCTTCTTCTTCTTTTTTCTTCTTCTTTCGAAACAAATTCTCAAACCAATTGAAACTATGTTTTATCTCATCGTGTGTAAATCCAACAATTCCTGACTCTACAAGGTCAGTCTCTCCTATGATAGGCAAGGTAGATTCCGCACCACCCAACATACCACGATATAATTCTTCACTCACTTCTCCACTATTATCCTTTCCTTGTTTGTATCCCAAATAACCCCCCATTACTGTTCCCACAACTGTTCCTACGTGATTAATAGCTTCCCCTTTAATGTTACGTTTATTTTCAACTAAACCAGCAACTCCTGGTTTCCTTTTAGTGATTTGGTCTAAACCGTGACTATCCAAATGTGTTTTATTCTCCGCAAGAGGTAGAATGTGTTCATAATTTCTATTATGGGTGTGTAATGGTGGCGTGATGCTTTGAATAGTAGTTGGATCTGTTATAATTCTCGCCATTGTCTGCGGTTTCATCATTTCTTTTGGAACATTAATTTCATGCTTCACAAATGGATTGATAAAAGCGTTATAATGTGTGCCTTCCAGATTGTATTTTTCAGCCAACATTAAACTTTTACTACCACCCAAAGAGTACCCGACTAAATGAACGTTTTTTCCAGTATCAATTCCCTTAATTGTTAAATGTTTCAGTAACTGTTTCAATTGATTTTCACTTTCAAGAAACTCAGGATTTTTCGAGTAATTACCTTGTATAACGTCTCTAATATTTTCTTTATCAACGCCTTGAATTCCATTAGCACCATGGTACGCTACGTAAAATTTACCATTAGCTCTATCCAAAATAACGGCACTATTTCTATTAGATAAATCAGGAATGAATTGTAAATTTTTATTTTCTATTTCCGCGAAAAATTTTTCATCAGCATATTGAAGATGTTCCCTTGTCTGGGCGTGTTGGATATTATAACTTAATTCTACCATCAATCCTTTGTCATAAAGTCCATCGGGTATAACTTCACTCACTTCTTTTGAATTCATTGTGTCAATATATAATTTTGAATATGTATTGATATGTTTAGTAATTCTTTTATCTTTTAAGGATGATTTTTCAACTTTACGTTTCATCATTGATGGCTCGTCAGCTTCTAGTTCATAACCTTCTTTTTTTAATCTTTCACGTCTTATCTTTTCAATAGCAAAATCTTGGAACTCATTTTTTAATTCTTTCTCAAAATTCAATATATTATCTTGTGTAATTAAAGCTTGTTGTAAGCCTATAACATTTGAGTAAGGATTGTCGAGAGCATAATTATTATTTAAATTAAATCTTAAGTCTTTATTCTTCTTCTTCTTCGGCGCAATAACAGCAAACGGTATATTAAAATTGTTTGTTGATTTGTTAAAAGTTACGCTTACTGGATCAATCATTATTTATCTATTATAATATAAATTATATAATGTTTTATTAAATATGAAAGATTATAATATTCAATTACCAAAATCGAATTGGAAAGATATAGTTACAAAAGATGATTGGATACGCTTACATACAATTACGTTAGCCGTGTCACGTCCCAATACAGGAAAAACTGCCAGCTTATCAACTATGTTAAAGATACATTATGCACAAAATGCATTGGATAGACTTATTATTGTATCACCGACATATGATAACAACGCTCACTACTTTAAAGGCTTATCAATTGATGAAGAAAATGATGTAGTCGAACCAGATGAATATACTTGTCAATGGATTGTCGATGAATTACAACAAATGGCTGATGAATACGATGACTATCACGAAAAAATTACACTATGGAAACTATTAGAAAAGCAACTAAAAAGCAATATTCCAATTAGTGAAATAACTGATGAGTTGTTAATACAATTTTTAGATGCTGACGGTTATTTAATTTTAGAGAAACCGACTTATAAATACTCTCATTTAAATCATCCGCCAATAGTGCATATTCTGTTTGATGACGTACAGGGAACACCCGTGTTTGCTAGAGGTAAAAAAAGTGCTGATGGTGTTAGATTGAAGTGTATTGATGATATAGTAATTAAACATCGTCATTTAGGAAAACGAAAGAATAAACAACAATCATTAGGTTGTAGTTTGTATTTCGCGTGTCAAACATACAAGTCAGGAAATAACGGATTACCAAGATGTATTAGAGGATGTATTAAACATCTACTTGTGTTTAAAAATAAAGATGAAAAGAGTTTAATTGAAATAGCGGAAGAGGTAGGAGGAGAAGTGACCCGAGACCAGTTTTTTGACTTATTCGAAAGAGCAGTTCAAACAGATCACGACTTTCTATTTATTGACTTGTTCCCAAAGAAGAATCACATTAGTATGTTTAGGCGCAACTTTACCGAGTTTTTATTACCGTGATTAATTATTTTCTCCTATTATTTAAAATGACTGAAGAAGTTCAAGAGATTCCTGAAGAGGTTCAAGAGATTGCTGTAGAAAAACAAAAGGCTAAAAAGAGGGTTAGGACCGAATCCCAAAAGGAAAGCCTTCGACTAGCTAGGGAGAAAGCAACTCAATATCGACTTCAATTGAAAGAAGAAAAAGAAAAAATGGGTATTAAGGATGAGAAGAAATTAAATAAAACACAACTTAAATTATTGAAACTTAAAGAACAAAGAGAACAAAAAGAAATGAAAGAAGAAATAAAAGAGGAAGAAGAAGAAGTTAATGACGAGCCACGCTATGCTGACAACAAGCGGTATGAAGAAGTTAAAGAAAAAAAGAAAGTAGAAGTTAAAGAAGAAGTTAAAGAAGAAGTTAAAGAAAAAAAGAAAGAAGAAGTTAAAGAAGAAGTTAAAGAAGAAGTTAAAGAAGAAGTTAAAAAAAAAGAGAAAGTAGTTGAGAAAGTAGTTTATGCTGACAACAAAAATAAACTAGTAGTTAAAACAAGACCATCATTTATTAAAAATGAAAATGGTTTCTTTTGTATTTAATTAAAATATGTTAATATTATAAATAACAAGAATGGGTGTCAAATATGTGATGATTGATACTAAGCACCAACGCCACCACACCACCGAAAAGGGAGGTTCTACTATTAAAGTTGATTTGAATCACCATATTGAAAATGCAATAAGCGTTGAAGTGTCATCTTTTTCTACTGCCAACGAACTTTTTAATGTTAAAGCAGATAATAATAAATTCACAATGATGATATATAATATGTCTGGAACACCAAATTTTAAAATAAATACATATACCGTACAACCAGGACTTTATACTATTGCAGAATTGATTGGTGTTGTTAATGCAGAAATTGTAGGCGCTCCAATGGGTACTGTCAGCGCACCCGTATCAGTAGAATTTTTATTGTTAGGTAATAATAAAGTTCAACTAAATACTTCATCGGCTTCGGGTCAGCTTAGAAGGTTAGTTTTATATTCAAATTCAACTGATTTTCATAATAGCATCTTTCACCGATTGGGATTTAATACACAACAAGTTTTTCAGTCTACTAATAGTGAAGCGATAGCTGATTATAAAACATCACCATCACCAAATCCAAATTTTAGTTTATTTGTAGCGGGTGTCCCAATTCAAGTAAGTAAAGGATCATCAAATTTTGTTACTGAGGCTGTTTTCATCGCCGATAATACAAATCCGTTAATCTGGCAGACAAATTTAAGTGAATCTCATACAGGTAATAATATAGGACATGAAACCTATCAAAATTTACTATTGAAGAGTGATTTAGTAAGTGATGACTTTCAAAAAGTCTATTTAGATGATAAAGGAATTACCCATACTTTTCAGGAAAATATACTTGAGAAGATAGATATGACAGTATCAAGTTTTAACTATATTCATCTAGAAAAACATAATCCAATGGTTCATCAATTGTCAGGAAAAAATATAAAGAATTTTACTATTTCTTTGTGTGATGACAACGGTAAAACATTTGACACACACGAAAGTAAAACCTTCACGTGTATTCTTAAATTTATTACGGCCGACGATGGATTTAATAGAGTTAATGAAAATAATTTATTACGCAACCAATCATTAGGTTTTATGTCTCGTCACAATTGCTAAAATATAACAAATATTGCGGGTAATTCAAAAATAAAATATTTTATTAATATAAAACAATACACACAATGTCTGCAATTCCTACTAAAATGATCCCGTCCGCAATGACAATCGGCGTAGATAGTTTGAAAGCTCTAACTCCCGAACGTATCCACTTAAAGCCCGTAAATCAAGCATTATCTTATACAAAAGCAGGTATTAATAAAATTACTTTTCGTATTCCCGCGTATTCTAACTCGTTTTTGGATGTTTCAAAGTCCTTTTTAACTTACAATCTAAGTTATGATTCCGTTACTGCTATCAGTTTAACAGATAATTGTGCTCCTGTCAATACTGGAAATTTCATTAGTAGAGTTGTTGTAAGAACATCAGCAGGTCTTGTTGTAGATGATATCAATGATTATAACATTCTTAATCAAATGAATCAAGCAATGCTTCCAACTTGTAAAACCATTAACGCTATTGAAGGACGACTTGCTGCATCGATGGATACAGGGGTTCATTCACCCGCTTACGTAGTAGCTAAGGCTTTCAGGGGTACAGGTATTGAATTTAGACATCATATTCAAGCTGGTCTTTTCTCTTCTCATACAGAAAAACTTTTGCCAATTGGTATGATGGACGGAGGATCAGGATTTGCTTTCGAAATCGATCTATATTTAGCCGACGATCCAGCAGTTATGAAAGAACTAGGAACAGTGAATGCACCTTTTTATCAAGTAAGAGATGTTATTTTTCATCTCGAAACTATTAGGGCTGATGAAAGCCTTTGTCAGAAATTCAATCAAATTGCTTGTGATGGAGATAAAGAGATTCTCATTCCATATACTACTATGCACGCACACCAAAGCTACCTTCAATCGAGGGGGCAAAATATTGTTCGTATTCACGAATCCGCCACTAATCTTAAACGCATTTTCTCAGTGTATCTTGCTAATAATGATGTCACAAAATCAATTAGTGAGGAAGCATATAAATTCCTTGGTGGTTCGCTTGACCCTGCTAAAAAAGTTCTTCGTTATAATGTTAGAGTGGGTTCTAAATGGTTGTTTAACGATTATGTTGAAGGCACCGCCGAAGCTGTTATGCATCTTAAAAACTCTCTTGGAATGCAAAATACACCGCTTGTATTAGAGACTGCAAATAGCGGTTTTATCACATATGCTGATGTTTCAAAAATGATACACGTTGTTGATTTTGGTTACACTAACGAGAAATTTCTTGATGGGATTTCATCAAATACACCAATTGAATTTTACATTGATATGAGTTTAGTATATTCTCTAAATACAACTGTAATGCATTCATTTACTGAACTCAACTATAATCTTTCTATTAGAAACGGTCAAGTAACGTATGTTGAACCCAAGCCTGGACAGGGTACAGTTTATTAAAATATATTATTAAAATTAAATGTCTTACAATTATGGGACGTCGGCACGTAGCGAACTTGAAGAATTCACTTTACTTTTTTCAGGATTGTTTGAAAGACAAGATTTATTAATTAGACAACAAGCTGTAAGAATAACTACTTTGGAAACTGAAATTGCTTCATTAAGTGATTTACGGACATTAGTAACTGCAAACACATCACAAATAGCTAATAATCAATCTCAAATAACTAATAATCAATCTCAAATTTCAAGTTTAAACACTTCTTTAGATAATTTAGATTCTGGATTATCATCAACTAATGACATCATTTCTGCTTTGGATGTGAAAGTAGAGACTAATAAATCGGCAATACAAACATTAACCACTTCGACAACTACCAGTATCACGGCGATTAATAGCACTCTTCAATCAAATTCAACTAACTTAACACAACAAAACAATAAAATTACTGCTTTACAAAGTAGTACAGGGGCCAATACCGCTTCCGTGGTATCACTCACAACTAAATCAAATCAAAACGCAACTAATATAACGGGTTTGAATACAATCATTGGAAACCATTCTACGTTACTTGCGGGACTACGAACTGATGTTGATTCGATTAATGGTGTTTCACAGTCTGTTATTACAAATTTACAAAATGACGTCTCTACAATCAACTCGACACTCACGGCACACGATGTTCGTATTTCTTACAATCTTCAAGTATTTACTGGATTTTTGGTAGCGTCTCAGAGTTTGGTTACACGTCTCGATACCGTCGAGGCGGATCTATCCACTGTCAATACAACACTCGCTGCACATGATGTTCGTATTTCTTACAATCTTCAAGTATTTACTGGATTTTTACAATCATCTCAAAGTTTAGTTCTACGTCTTAACGCCGTCGAGGCGGATATATCCACGGTCAACACTACACTAACATCTTTAACTTCTACAATATCAACTATTCAAAGCAACGCTACTTTCCACGCGAACGCGTTAGGGGTATTGACGACACGAGTAAATAATCAAGCAGACACTATATCAGCATTGGTAAATGACATCGACACTCTCGGTGATCAAATTGCTTCGTCCGGTGACATCAACGCGCTGACATCAACAGTTGATGGTTTGACTAATCAAGTCTCTACCATCAGCACACGTTCGTTTAATAATATGCAGAGTATCAGTGCTTTACAACCTATCGTCGCAAGTCACACTACTCAAATTAACGCAAATACAACACTCGCTGATGCTTTACTAAATGCTTCTCAATTTACAAGTGGGCTTATTTCTGTTATAGATGGACAAATTACTACATTGAGAACTGATACAGACGCAAACACACTATCAAACACTCAGTTCTTAAATGCACTTCAATATCAAAGCACAACTATATTTGCTATAGATACTGCTATTCAAATATCAAATGGAAAAATAGCAAGTTTAGAAGCTTCGCAGATTATGCAGGATGATTTGATACGTGAATTCGACCAACTCTTTAATGAACCCATTAATGGTGTAGTTGATAAATTAAACAATATAATATCGACTTATAATACTCATATAAGCGGTGTATATTTAACACTCCGTAGAAATGTAGATGACAATAATTTAATTTTGGGTACATTGTCGTCTCAAACGACGTCACTATTGACTGCTATGACGCAAGTCAATTCAAGAGTTCAAGTATTGGAAGATAATACATCTTCATCATCATCATCACCAAGCAATTTCGATTTTTTCGATAAGTATCCAAGTACTAATTACATCAATGGTGGTGTTATTCAAACTGCGTCGAATATCACTATCGAACAAGCATTAGAGATTGGACTGACTATAAGCAATTTACACGCTATCGTTCATAATGTGGGTGGGACGACCTTCTTTTGTGGGGCGAATGGAAGTTTAGTGAGCGGGCAATCTGTGAATAGAACTACCTTTGTCAAAAAATAATTAATTTTTTTTCATTTTATACTTTCATAACGTTTTATCATAACGTTTCGGTTATATGACTATTATAAAATTATCTTATTATAATATAATGATAAAACGTTAAAAATGGTAGATTGTGATTATTGCTTAATTTGTTTTAAAAAATTAAGGAACGATAAAAAAGAATATAATTATAAGAAGGATTGGATCGGTAGAAAGAAACACTATAAATGTTATAAAAAGGAGATGGATGATAACAGTGAAAAGGTTATGTTAGCTAATTGGTTGTTGGATAGAGAAGTCTAACTCTCCCTAAATATCTAACTCTCCCTGTCACTATCCCTATGTTTATTTTACTATCATTTCTATCTTTCTATACTTATTACTATTAAATTACTATAAATAATATATAATAATAAGTATTAAATGTTTTAGGGATAGTAGGGATAGTAGGGAGAGTTAAAATCAAATCGCTGGAGAAAAGTAAAATAAATAAATAAAATAATTAATAAAAAATCCATATCGTTTGAAAGTTCTCTCACTCTCCCTCCCTCTCCCTAATCGGTCATATTACCGTCTTCGTCAAATTCAAAAATTGGCAAAGAATCGTGAATAGAATAGTTGTTTTCGTTTAACCATCCAAACACTTTATTCTTATTGATGACATAAACCATAACCCCGCTAGATTTCTTTTTCTCAATACCACACCCTGCAAAGTCAATATTATCTTTCAAGATAATACCGAAAGATTTTGAATTGCTTGAATATACATTTATTTTATTCTCTACACAATGCTGTTTATAATGCGTGTATAATCCACTAGCTGTAAAATTATGTGTTTCTTGTACTTGAAACATCTTAGATCTAATGAAATCATCCATCCAGTATATGATAGGATGAAGAGATGCCTCAATAATATCACTTCTAAGTTCTGTTTGTGGGAAATCCATCCAGTTTACCTTTGAAATATCTCTATTCTTCAAATAATCAAAAAACCCCTTAACACTTTTTCTGTTTTCCAACTTCTTATGAAAATCTTCCCAAAACGGCTTATTTACTTTGCCACAGTATTTATTGGAACATTCGGTTGCAAAGTATCGCCTGTCATCTTTATCAATGTTTACTGGAAAGCTTTCATTGGATGTAAATATAAACCTACAACTATTTCTTACTTCAACTTGTTTCTGCCCTTTTGGATTACTAATACAATAATCACTCGTAATAACATTTTTAAGTCTTCCTAATACTTTTGATGTATCACTAGCTTTAACCTCGTCAATGGAACACAATAATCTGTCAATGTGTGCGTTGCCGTGATTCCCGAATATATCTAATGTTGGGTTCGATGTTTCACTGACATAACCAAGCATATATCTTATCAAATTAATTAAAGTTCCTTTTCCAGCTTGTGGTTTGCTTTTGAAAACGACGGCAGTTCCGTTTTTCTTACCAGGGTTCTGTATAAGGTCCGCCAACCAATTTGTTAAATATTCACAAGCATCATCGTCAAAATTTGTTAAAATTTTAAGAAGGTATAGTATAAATTCAAAATCATCGGTTTCTGTAATACATTCTTGTTCGATTTTGAAACCAGCCCAAGTATTAAATATCTCCTCAGGACATATCAGTGGTGGTGGTAGAAAGTCATAAGTATCGTAAACCCTTTTATAAGGGTCGTCAAACCAAGTTTCGATAAATGACTTTTCTTCAGTAGTCTCTTCTCCTTTTTTACTAATTTTTGTTTCTATATATTTCATCTCACTGAACGCATCTTTAAGTTCTCCTTTCTTTCTTATAATCAACTTATGATTTTTCCAAGTTCCGTATTCTGTAAGGTCAACAAGTTTAAAACTATGTTTTTCAAATTTTTTTTTCATAATAGCATATGCGTCAAAGTTTTTAGCATTATAATTTTGAAGGTATTGCATAACACCAAAACCGTCATCATCTATTAAACCGTCAATTACGGCCCATTTAACCAATGTACTCATACCCAATTCAAACTTAACTTCCATGTGTTCCCATAGAGATTCACATTCTCCCGCTTTATATTTTTTACTACATTGACTGAATTTATCCCAATCTTCTAATAAACAGTCATCAATGTTATATAAACACCAACCTAATTGAATCCACTGTTTGTATTTCTCAGTTCTATATTCTTTAAGAAAATGTTTTACTATATATCTTGTCTTTTCAATATCGTATTTATTATATATTTTATTTCTTTTTTTTTCATTAGTTTGCTTTTTGGTAACAATTTCATCTTCGGGTATATCAATCATTTCAATAGTTGGCTTTTTAAACTTTTGTAGGTAATCCATAACAAAAACACCGTCATCGTCTGTCAAACCATCGTCTTTAGCCCATTTAATCAATGAACCAATACCCATATCTCTTTTTTCCATATTTTCCCATATATTAGCGCATTCCCCTGGTACATATTTATCGCTTGTCATACTGATACGTTCCCAATCTTTTAACAAACTATCGTCAATGTTTTTCAAACACCACCCGAGTTTGATCCAATCGTGAAAATTTTCTACCCGATGTAATCCAATGTAATGCTCGATAATATATTTTGCGTTTTCGATATCATATTCGTTGGATTTTGATTTGAAATTATTATCATTACACTTTTTAACAATCTTTCTTTCTTCTTTTGCTTTTTCAACTAAGCGAATTTCTTTATCTTTATTACGAATTTCTTCTCTCTTTTCTGTATTTGAAGATAAAAGTATATTTTCTCTAAACTTATTTCTTATAGAAAGCACTTTAACATAGTCGGCTACATTACCTATTTCGTTCTCTGTTTTTTCGTTGTTGTTAATAGTCCAATGATGTGTAATTACATAAGGTTCATTATCGGGCTTTTTGCTACCCAACATTAACCAATTATTTTTATCAATCACACACTCGTCAAATATATCTTCAATAGTATTGGAACAATTCATCGGTTCAAATATTTCCTTAAATTGTTGTAACAAGTTCTCTCTAACAACAAGTTGGACTGAAGGACGAGTTACAATATTCGAAATAATGATATGAATACCATCTTTAATAGTTTCTTTCACTAACTTAGGTGCTGTTTTTTCCATAACATAAACTTCAACATCTTTAGGTGTTTCAACATATTGACTAATTTTTTCGACATACAACTTAACCGCTTTGTCAATCATTTCAATGTTGTATTTTCTATCAGTTTGTGAAGGGTCAAAACGAAAGTCGAAGTCAATTAATACCGGTGCAATATCACTATGTTTTTCGGTTATATGTAAATCTTTATTATTTAATAAATCATTTGTATATAATTTATAGAATTGATCCATTTCTTCACTTTGGATATAATATGTACCACCTTTCATACAAGTATGAGTGAATGCTGAACCTTTTACATATCTTTTTCTATTTTCGTATAAGAGATTGTGGAGAGAGGGATATGTCTGTGTCGCCATTCTGTTTATATTATATGTAGATATTATTTTTAAATACAAAACGAATTATATTAATTTTTATCAATTTTTTAATTTCAAAATTTAAAGATGAAAAAGAGAAAAAAAGAAAGTTGTGTTATTGATAGATTTATGTTTGCATAATTTCTATAGATTCATCATTTTTAATAATTTTCATTTTCAAATCATCTATTTTTTTTTTTCTATTATTAATAATACCTTTAGCTTTATCATTAGCGTAACGTTCTCTTGATTTAGCTTTCAACATCTCTTTGTTTCGTTGATAATAATCAGCTTTATTATGATAATACTTTCGAACAAGCAGAGTCAATGGCTTACAATCTTCATCTAATTTTCTAGCTAGTGGTCGCTGTTTAGAAGTATTAACATTTTCCATATTTCTTTATAATATATTAATATAATAATTAGTTTTTATTTTAAATCAATTTTTTATTTTTCTATCATTATTATTTAGTTTTCTTCTTACTTGTGATATGCGGAGTTTTACCCTTTCTCTTTTTTTTATTTCTTTGTGTTGTTTGTATTGGTTCTTTATACAATGTGATATTTGTATTAGGAATCTTATCAACTTTCTCATCTGTTTGATTATTATCATTGAATTTTATTAAATACGGGTATTTCTTTCTGTCTTCCATTAAACTACGTGTTACAATTCCAATTAGAGTTTTACCTTTGTTAATACCTTTACTAATTTTAACACTAACTTTTTTATTAATTAAATTTTCGTCATACAATCTATTTTTCGTAGCTATGTTACTTAATGC
>Ga0306872_100713_pt1 | contig 11870 bp, 9 predicted proteins | sample AntRauMeHopE1498_FD_190455 | JGI IMG/M metagenome (GOLD analysis project Ga0306872, IMG submission 190455) | Saline lake microbial communities from Rauer Islands, Antarctica - Metagenome Hop E1 #498 (v2) (version 2) | ecosystem: Environmental > Aquatic > Non-marine Saline and Alkaline > Saline ...
GACGCACCCAGAGAATAGAGGGCCAGGGCGGCAAGACCCACGAAGGGCACAGCCAGCGTAAGGATCGCAGGAATCGGGTACCACGAAGGAGCCAGGCTGAGCAGAGCCAGAAGAGCATTATCTGACAGGGCAGCACCAAAGGTCGCAGAGCTTCCCGCAACCCAGGAGACAGCAAGTGTCACCATCGCCAGGGGCACCACGGCGGCAAGCGCACTCACAGCGCCAAGACCGCGGACACGGCCTGATGCAGTCATTCTTGCCACATCTCCACTCACGGTGGCAAGCACCACAAGCCCACCAGCTACAAGCAGAGAGAAAGCACCCAGAACACTCAGAGTGTCGGCACTCCACACCCATTCCACCCCGCGGGGGAGCTCAGAGAACATCAGCCACACCACGGCGACACTGCCCAGAAGACCCAGTGCGGCACTCACCCACAGCGCCACACGAAGGGTGAGTCCGCCAACCACAGCGGGCAGAACCACGAGAACCACGACAACCCCTGCTGTTATAGCCCGGACGCTCCAGGGCTCAAATGGCCCCCACCCCGCTGCGCCAACAATGCCCGTGGCAACAGTCCCTGCGACCCACGCGAGACCGGTAATCACCACAATCCTCAGGGGAATAAGGAGCGCACTGGTGGCAATTGCGCCGTGGGGCCCAAAGGTCCCCGCAACAACACCAAAGCTCGACCCTCGATGGAGTGCTGCTTGGCGCGCAATGGCCGCAACAATAAGCCCCACCACAAGGGCTGCCCCACCCACCACCGCCAGGCTTTCACTAATACCTAAGCCGAGAGAAGCCAAGAGCCCTCCAGCGACAACAGCAACAAAGGGAACGAGCACCACACCCCAGGTGGCAAGGATTGGCCCTACCGATTGGGTCCCCACACGCGCGGGTTCACCCGCCACATCGACCACCACCTGATCTGCGGCGGTTTGAGCCAGCGGCCATGTGTCATCCTCAACGCCCTCGTCCGAGAGACCAGGAGGACTTGTGGGTACCTCGGGACGGACGTCGCTCTCCATTCCAGAGTCGATATCCCCACCGTTGTCCATCACCTCTGCCGGTTCGCTTGGCACAAGCGCCGGTGGCTCCTCGCCCTCTCCGGAAGCGTCGACTATTTCATCTTCAGGGCTGTCGGCGAGAGACTCATCACCGGGTGCTTCCGCATCGAGGGCAGACACAGTGTCCTCAGAAAGAAGAGCACCTGGCTCGCCGCGCACGACCATGTCCGGGGCACTCTCTCCCTCATCGAGGGGCCCAGGATCGCCGCCATTAAAAATGATGCGCTCGTGGGCAATAATCAGATCAGCTTTGTCGGGCCGAGTCTCATGAATAATGTTCGCCCACGACTCAAATGCAAGTGCTTCCTCGGTTTTCAGGAGCATTTGCCGCTCAAGTTCAACAAGCATCTCGGCACTTGCGCCCGTCTCGCTACGTCCAAAAGTGCCAAGAATCTCCGCCTCGCTGCGGGAGTGTCGAACGGGTGGTGAGAGGTAGCCCTTGGGCGGTTGCGCCGCTGACACGGGGTGGACGTCCTCGGGGAGCTCGAAAGACCCGGTGAACGTGGCCTCATCCTGGGGCGCCTCAAACGTTTTTCGGCGCAGACCATCGGGGGTAGTGTCCTCAGGTTCCTCTTCGACCATCCCTCAAGGATAGGCGCATCAGACTGGGGCCGCTCTCGCAAGGACCGGGCAATGGCCAAGAGAGAGATGAGCACGCACCCCATGCCCCACAGCGCATACCCGCCAAGCCTCTCCCCCACAACACTCATCGCCAAAACTGTTGCCACCACCGGTTTCAGCAGCGATAGCGAGGTGACGCTGCTCGCGGAAGGATTTCTCAACGCCGAGGTGATGGCGGTGTAGGCGATGACCATGGGCCCCATCACCAGATAAGGACTAATCCGATCCGCTCGGCGGAGGCCAGAAGCTCACCGCCCTGAACGAAAGCGACCAGAAGCGGCACGGGCGCAGCCACCCCAAAGACACCACCAGCAACCCCCGCAGGATGATGCCCCGCCCTCATGATCCGCGAAAACACGCAGGGGTACAGCCCGTAGGAGACACCAGCAATGGCGGCACACACTATTCCCCAGCTCAGGTCAACAACTCTCCCCCCACCCAATTCGACCTTGGAGAGGCTCATGAGCACAATGCCAGCGACCGCTCCCGACACGGCCGCCCACCACAGGGGGGCGGCGCGACTCCCCCACCCACTCCAACAGTGCGGCCACGAGTGGCCCAAGCCCGAGGGCGATGATGTTGCCAAGCGCAATACCGGCGGAGGCCATGCCCTGATAAAAAGTGAGGGGATAGACCGTTGCACCAATGGCGCCGAGGACGAGCCACACCCTAACCCCGGGGTCCGCTGCGACGGCGCGGGTTCGCCCACTGCCGACCAGCGCCAAAATTATGCCGCCCATTCCCATGGTTGCGGCACCAATGGCTGCCGGGGACACCTCGGATCCGAGAAAAAATGCGGCCGTGCCCGTCGTTCCCCAGAGCGATGCCGCCAGAAGAACCAGCGCAATGGAGCGATGCACGGCTACCCCCTCTGGGTTTTGGGTACCATGACGGCTACGAATAAACCGCCCGTGGGAGACATCATGACATCCGAGCTACACACTGCCTGGCTCGCTCACCGCCGCATGATTGTCGTGTCGCAGATGGCGCCCACAGCTCTCTTGATCACCACCGTCGCCCTGATTCAGTTCGGGCTTGCGGATACGTCTCTGGCGCTGCGGGTTGCGACGGCAGGAATCTTGTTGGCTTCGGGCATTCTCGGAGCACTGGTCCAATTTCAGTCCGCCACGGAGGCACAAACACTGGCGAGACAAACCGAAGAGCTCGCCTCTAGCGCCTCCTGGCTGGGCGTCGTGAAATACGTCACGCCCGCCATCTTTACCGTGATTTTTACGGCATTGATGGTGGCACTTTTTTGGCTCTAGAAACACCTCATCGTGTCTGAGTCTCTGCAGGAAGAACACCCCGTGGACTCGTGAAAAGCGGCCATCTTTTGAGGGGACAGGTGCACTGTCTCGGACCCTCAGCAGTCCCGTACATCGTGTCGACACCGAGTGGAGACACCCGCAAAGATTCCCCTTTCGCCCGAACGCCTTGACCGAGACGATCACCCCGTCGCTGAATCCTGAACGAGAACCGGACACCAAGCCCTGGGGACCGGGCCAAGCTCAGGTGATGAATCCAGGCTCTGCGAATAGCCTCCCAGCCCCTCGATCACGATCGTCATATCTGCCCCGGGGAATGACGACACAGGAAATTCCGAAGGGCTCATCAGGACAATCGAGCGCCACTCCCGCTGCAGAATCTCGGCCACGCGGTCCCTGGAAAACAGGTCACCCGCGGGTCTCTCCTGGTGGTGAACGGCCCCAACGGGCCCGGCAAACCGAGGATGTACTGTGAGTCACAGATAAATCCTTGTGCGCGCTAACGGTCTCAGATTAACCTGAAAACATGATCAAAAAACGCTCACACCTCATAGGAACTCTCATCGTCGGAACACTTTTTCTGAGCGCCTGCGGAAGCGGTGAGGGCACCGATCCAGAGACCACATCGCCACAGTCCGAAAGTTTCGAGATTGCCGAGGGTGGCACGATTACCGTATACACCGGACGCCATTACGGCATCGAGCCCGTGTTCGCGCAGTTCACGGCCGACACCGGCATCGAGGTCCGGTTCACCACCGGTAACGATCCAGAGCTGCGTGAGCGCCTCATTGCGGAGGGAGCCAACACCCCCGCCGACGTGGTGATGACAGCCGATGCAGCGAACATCGAGCTGGCAGCCGATGCTGGCGTTCTGGCGAGCATCGACAGCGACATCCTCACTGAAACCATCCCCGAGGAGCTGCGCAGCGAAGATAACGACTGGTTCGCTCTCAGCCAGCGCGCCCGGGTAATCATCGCCAGCACCGAACGAGTCGAGAGCCCGCCCACCACCTACGCCGACGTCGGCAACCCTGAATGGCAGGGCAAGCTTTGCCTGCGCCCGAGCACTCATCCCTACACCCAGTCACTCGTCGCCAACCTGATCATCGCAGAAGGCGAAGAACGCGCCACCGAGATCGTCCAGTCATGGGTCGACAATGATCCGCTCTACATTAATAGCGACACCGACATCTATAGAGCGGTCGCCGCCGGCGACTGCGATGTTGCAATCGCCAACACCTACTATCTGGGACGTCTGCTCACCGAGAACGCCGACTTTCCGGTGGGAATCGTGTGGCCCGAGCAGGATGGCCGTGGAACCCACATGAACGTGAGCACCGCAGCGGTGACCGCGAACGCCCCCAACCCCGAAGGCGCGCTCGCGCTGATCGAGTGGCTCGCCACCGACGGTCAGCAGCAGTTTGCGGATGCCAACTTCGAGTACCCGGTCGACCCTAATGTCGAGCCAAACGTTATCGTGGTCGGCTTTGGACCGTTCACCGCCGACCTCGCTGCGGTTCGTCAACTCGGTGGCAACCAGCCAGCCGCAGTGAGCGTGCTCAGCACCACCGGCTACGAGTGAGCTGGAACTGCTCCAATGGCAATAGCAACAACTGAAGACGACGGCGCAGCGCAACGGTGTCGGTGATCGGTCGACAGGCCCGTTCATGGACAACGACGGTGATGCATGGGGCGATGGCGGTCGCCCTATCTGTCCCGCTGTTGGTAATTGTCTGGTCTATCGTCCAGCCAAGCACCGAGGTGTGGCAGGAACTCTGGGCAACCCGACTTCCCGGCATGATCCGCGAAACAGCGCTCTTGCTGCTGCTGGTGCTCGCGGGCACACTGGTGCTCGGTACGTCGCTCGCGTGGCTGGTCACCGCCTATCAGTTCCCCGGAAGACGGGCGCTCGGATGGTTGCTCGTGACCCCGCTTGCGATTCCTGGCTACGTGCTCGGCTTCGTCTGGCTCGACACGCTGCAGGAGCCGCTCGGCGCGCGCGGCGTGCGATCACTCTGGCTGTGCGCGCTGGTGCTGACGATCACGTTGTACCCCTACGTCTACCTGTTTGCTCGCGCGGCGTTTCGAGAGCAATCCCAGCGGGCGGTCGATGTGGCGCGCAGCCTCGGCTGTAGTCGAGCGAAGGCGTTCTGGCGCGTCGTGCTGCCGATGGCGCGTCCGTCGCTTGCCGCCGGCGTCGCCCTCGTCGGAATGGAAGTACTCACCGACATCGGCACGGTGCGCTTGTTCAATGTGTCAACGATCGCCGACGGCGTCCTAAGGGTCTGGTTTGGCACAGGCAACCGCGACGCAGCGGCAGAATTTGCGGTACTGCTGATCGGTGTGGCAATCGTGCTGATTGCCACCGAGCGGCTGGCGCGTGGGCGGGCACGCTTCACGCAGACAGGATCGCGGGCAGGGCTCCACGTTGAACGGTTGCACGGTGCTCGAGCGGCGACGGCCTCTGCAATTGGCTGGGGCGCGTTCACGATCGCCGTTGCGCTACCCATTTCCCGCCTGATCGCCTGGGCTCTCGAGGCCCAACGCACCGACCAGACCTCCACGGTTTCGGGTGATTTGGGTTTCCATCTGATGTCGTCGCTGCAGGTCACCGCCGTTGCCACACTGGCCTGCCTAGGCCTCGGCTTGCTGCTCGTCACTGGCCTGAACCGGCGACGGGCCAGCGGATCGCTGCTCGCCCGCCTCGCAACACTCGGCTACACCGTCCCCGGTCCGGTCGTCGCCATCGGCGTCCTGGTCACCCTCGCGGCAATCGATCGACTCGACTGGTTGCCTGAGGACTGGCTACTCGTGGGGTCGTTCGTCGGGTTGATCTACGCGCTCGTCGTGCGCTTTCTGGCCGTCGCCTACCAAGGCATCGAAGCGAGCCTGACGAAGGTGTCACCATCGGTGGTGGCAAGTGCACGCACGCTGGGTGCCGGTCGCTTCCGCGTCGCCACCCGAATCGAACTGCCACTGGCCGGTGCCGGCATCATTGCGGCGTCGGCGCTCGTGGCGATGGATATGTTGAAGGAGCTACCCATCACCCTCATCCTGCGGCCGTTCGGCGTCGAGACTCTGCCGATCTGGGTGTGGCAGGCCACGTCGGAGAGCTTGTGGGTTCAGGCTGCTGTGCCATCGTTGGCCATCGTCGCCATCGGCATGGTGCTGGTGGCGGCGCTACTGTGGGCGTTGGAGCGCGGCGCGGAGAAGGTGTCCCCTGAAGGGCGCACCGCAGACCAGGTTCCGCAGGGTAACGTTGGGCGCAACCGTGTTTGACCCGAGTGATGTCACCCCTACCCCCCGAGGCACTGCCCTATCGGTTTCCGGCGTCACCCGGCACATCGCCGGACGCGATGTGGTCAACCAGGTGTCGTTTGACGTTGCCGACGGTGAAATAGTGGTGATCGTTGGACCGAGCGGTTGCGGTAAGTCATCGCTCCTTCGGGCGATCGCTGGACTGGATCCGATTGCTGCCGGCCGCGTCGTACTCGATGGCAGCGATATCACCACCATGCCTCCCGAAAAGCGTCGCATCGGCCTGGTCTTTCAAGACCAGGCTCTGTTTCCCCACCGGCGCGTCGACCAGAACATCGCCTTCGGCCTCACCCATCTCGACGGGGCCGCACGCTCACACCGCGTAGGGGAGTTGCTCGAACTCGTCCAACTCCCTGGCGTGGAGAAGCGCTACCCCCATGAGTTGTCCGGCGGTGAACAGCAGCGCATCGCGTTGGCGCGAGCGCTTGCTCCCAACCCCGCTGTAGTGCTCCTTGACGAGCCATTCGCTGGCCTAGACCCATCGCTGCGTGACGACGTCCGCACGGACGTGATCGCAGCGCTCCGTCGCCGCAACGCTGCGGCGGTTCTTATCACCCACGACCGCGAGGAAGCGTTGGCACTGGGCGACCGTGTGGCTGTGATGTCGGAGGGCCAGATTCATCAGATCGATCGCCCAGACGAATTGTTCGAGCGGCCGAGCAACCGGTTCGTGGCGACGTTCCTCGGTGAAGCGTCATTCCTGCCCGATCCTGACTCGCGAGACGTCGTGATGATGGCGCGACCGCACGACCTGGCCCTCACCGCCGGGAGAGGCTGCGACATCGTCACGGCGAGGCGATACCTCGGCGCAACGTGGCGCTGCACGGTTCAGTGCCCCGACGGATCCGAGCTTGACGTCGACGTCGCTGGCGGGCCGGGCATGATGCCACCGGAAATCGGCGCACCCTGCACGGTCGTGGTCGATGCCAGCCACTCGCTGCACCGTCTGCCCGCCTGATCAGTCTCGCTGCGCACGGTTTTGCTGAAGGAACGGTGCAACGTCACCCCCTGAGGGCAACAGCATAGTCGGGGCGTCGTGCCTCACCTCGAGATACTCGCGCACGTTGATTGGACCACCCTCGCTTTAGAGGAGGCCCGATGAGCTTGGGGTTTCTGGGAGACGAATACTTCGACTCCGGACTTATGGGACCCAAAAAAGAGGGTGCTGGGAAGGATTAGTTTCCTCCCAGCCCCCTGCGGCGAAGCGAAAATGTTCTCGCGCGTAAACGGTTTCAGACTCTATGGTGGCCGCGGGCAGTTTTTGCAGCACCTACTTGATTAGGGGTTCACCCCACCGCCCCGGCGACTGTGGGCAATTCTTTGCGCATATTGGGGCAGCACCCGATGGCGCACACACCCGGCCATGGGCCCAGCGGAGACAGCGCTTTCTGCTCGGCTCCCTCAATTCGCTCTAAAATGAGGTCGGCGATTCCGTCCACAAACGCCGGGTGAACGCCCGCTGTAGCGACTCGGACGAAGTCCAGTCCCTCGGCGTCTGCCGTTTCCTTTGCCTCGTTGTCAAGATCCCAAATAACCTCAACATGGTCGCTGACAAAGCCGATCGGAACGACCGCAACGGCCCGCTTGCCGACTGCTTTGGCCTCACGGATGGCATCATTCACGTCTGGTTCAAGCCAGGGAACTGCGGGGCTCCCACTGCGCGATTGATAGACCAACTGGGAGGCCGGCACAGTCGCGCCGGTGCGCTCGAAGACCGCCGCCATGACAATGTTAATGGCTGCCAGATGCTGGGCGGCGTAGGTGCCCCCTGGCGTATCGAACTCAGCGCGTCGGGCGGGAGGGCCGCTCGTTTCTCCCATCGAGTTGGGTACAGAGTGAGTCGCAAACAACACCACCGTATCCTCGGCTGGGGTACCCCGCTGAGCAAGCTCTTGGAGCTTTTCGGTCAGATCCTGAATAACCGGCTCCAGAAATCCAGGGTGATCAAAGTAGTGGCGGACTTTGTCGATTGTCATCTTTCCCAGCAGCCCGGCATCCTCTAAAGCGCGGTGGAGGTTTTCGCGATATTGCCGGCATCCTGAGTACGACGAATAGGCGGAAGTAACCCAGGCGAGGACACTGCGGTGCCCGTCGTCATACATTTGCTGGAGAACATCAGCGAAATAGGGCTCACTGTTGCGATTGGCCCAGTAAATTGGCAGGTGGATCCCTCGACCGGGAAGGTGCGCGCGCATGGCCTGGAGCAACTCGCGGTTTTGGGCATTGATGGGGCTTACTCCCCCCAAAGCCATGTAGTGGTGGGAGACCTCGACGAGACGCTCGTAGGGAACCCCCCGTCCCGCGGTGACCCGCTCCAGATAAGGCATAACCTCATCGGGACCTTCTGGCCCGCCAAAAGAGGTCAAGAGAATTGCGTCGTAGCTCATCGGTAAAGGTCTCCAATTTCTTCAGTGTTGATGCGGCGGCCCGTGAAAAACGGAACCTCTTCACGAACATGCAGTCGGGCTGTGGTGTAACGAAGATCACGCATCATGTCGACGATGTCGTGCAGTTCATCTGATTCCAACGCGAGAAGCCACTCGTAGTCGCCAAGCCCAAAAGAGGCCACCGTGTTTGAAATGATCTGCGGATACTGGGACCCCGCTTTGCCATGTTCGACGAGCATTTCCTGGCGCTCCCCTTCGGGCAGTAAATACCACTCAAACGAGCGAACAAACGGATAAAAACACAACCATTTCGCTGGTTTTTTCCCGAGCATGAAACCAGGAACGTGGCGTCGGTTGAATTCGGCGGGGCGATGTATCCCCATCCCCGACCAGGTGCGGGCAAAGTGCGAACCGAAAGAGGTGGCCTGGAAGAGGCGCAACGCCTCTTGAACGGCCTCCGCCTCTGGCGCGTGCAACCACAGCAATAGGTCGGCGTCCCCTCGGAAACCCCGGATGTCGTAGGCACCACGGCATTCGATGCCTTTGTCTCTCAGCGTTTCCAGGAACCCGTCAAATGCGCGTTGCGCCTCCTCGGGGTCCGAAAGAGCCCGCAGCTGGTGAAACGCTGTCCAGTTGGTGTAGCGAATGGTGGTGTTGATGTGGTCAAGATCAGTGGACACGACTCGTTCCTTTCATTGTGGGGTGTGCTGAGGTGACGAGGCCAAGGACTCCGTTGCCGCTGAGATACGCGCCCTCCAAAGAGATGCCATTCTCGGTGGAAACCTCTCGAGCACGATTCACGGCGTCTGAGTACCCGAGCCCTGGGCGCACGAGCGTGTCGGGCCACGTGGTCTCGACAGCGGCCCTCACTGCCGAGCGTGCCACGCCATAGATTCGTTCCAGACCGACCAAGGCGTGCTCGGTGAGGGAACCAGGGGGTATGACTCCGTCACGGCCGAAGCTAAAACGAATCACGTGCCGGTCTTCGGGCATATGAGCCCGCAACCATTTCCATTTGCTATTCACATGAGTTGTCGCTTTCGTCTCTAACCCCAAATCTGGCGCCAAGAGAGCCCCGGGACCCAACGGCCACTGGGAGAGCGTTTTGGAGTCGAGGCTGAGCGTGACAATGGCCGAAGGCACCGAACTAAAAGGTTGGAGCGCTCGATTAACCGGAGTAATTGTTGTGGTCAGTGAGCGAGCGGCCGAAGGCCCAGTTGCGATAGTGACCTGTGGCGCCACGTACGTCTGCCCCGCTGTCACGGCCGACCACAGCCCACCACGCGAAGACAGGGAGAGAACTTTCGTGGACACATCGATGGTGGCGCCGAGATTGACCACCGAGCTCGCAAGCGCCTGGGTAACTTTGTGGAGGCCGCCAGACAATGTCGCGACGGCTGATCCCATAGAGGGCCCCGCGCCGCGAAGCTCCCGCGCAGCAGACACAAGGCTTCCGGTGGTCTCTGCCCGAGCCATGAGATCCCCAAACACCAATTGGGCCGATACAGATTCTGCGGCACTGCTGTGCACGCCAAGGATAAGAGGTTCAACCAGCCGGCGCAGGAATTCCTCGCCAAGCCGGTTTCTGATGAGCTCTGACACACTCCACTGGGACCACTGCGCGGGAATGGGCATGGCGTCGAGCTTTTTGGCCAACGCCAGCCCCTCACTTGACACCACCCCAGCGATATCGAGGCCATCCAAGTCTGCTGGAACACCCATCACTCCCCGCGGCAAAGGGTACGCACCCGATGCCGAGACAATACGAGGCGGCAGAGGCTCAGGATATTCCACAGAATCCGCAAGCCCCACACTCTCGAGAAACTCGAAGAAGGCCGGGGAGACCGTAGAAAAAGCCTCGGCGCCCGCGTCGACTTCCACCCCGTCAATCATCAGTGAACTCAACGCTCCCCCGATGTGCTCTGACGCTTCGAGGATTACGACACTCTCCCCTGCAAGGCACCCTCGCCTTGCCGCAAGAAGTCCGGAGAGGCCCGCTCCGATGATGATGCGATCACTCTTCACGGGGTGGCCTCATGAACCAGCTCAACAATTTTTGTCAGCACATCCGGGTTCGTGTCTTTGGGCACACCGTGGCTGAGGTTCACGACGTGACCCGGTGCCACCTGGCCAGATTCGACCACTGCCAGGACATTCTCTTTGAGGATCGGCCATTCAGCCTCGAGTAACCCCACATCAATGTTTCCCTGCAGCGGGATTTTTCCCCCCAATATGGTGTTCGCTTGCGCGAGAGTCAGTGACCCGTCTACTCCCATCGCCGTAGCACCGGCGGCCAGCATCTCGGGCAATATACCGGCGGTCCCCACCCCAAAGTGGAGCCTCGGAACAGGCTGCCCGGAGGCGTCCACCAGATGGTGAAGCTGAGAAAAAAGCCGAGTCGAATACGGGGCAGCGTAGCGCCGGTATTCCTCAGCGGTGAGTTTCCCGGCCCAGGAATCAAAGACTTGAAGCACACTCGCACCGGCCGTTACTTGGGCTTCGATAAAAACAGCCGTAATATCCGCACACCACTCTAAAACTGTCGCCCACAGGTCGGGATTCCCCGCCATCATGGCTCGTGATTTTGGCACGTCCCGGGAGGGCCCTCCTTCGACAAGATAGGAGGCCAGGGTAAAAGGAGCTCCACCAAACGCCACCACGGGAGTAGCGCCCAGCTCATCAACTACTGCCGCCATCGCCTCACGAATGGGCGCCAGTGCTTCGGAGTCCAGTTCTCGAAGGCGATCAACGTCTGCGTGAGTTGCTATTGGTGCTGCCACCACAGGCCCCACTCCAGCGACAATGTCGACATCAATACCCGCGAGCAACAGCGGCACCACAATGTCGGAAAAGAACACTGCCGCATCCACACCGTGTCGACGAACAGGCTGGAGGGTGATTTCGGCTGCGACTTCAGGAGTGAGACAACTCTCTAACATTCCGTAGTTGCTGCGCAGGGCACGATATTCCGGCAGGGAACGACCGGCCTGGCGCATAAACCACACGGGGGTTCCTCGTGAGCGATCGGAGCGCAATTGCGAGACCAAGGCTGACCGGGACGTGAGACCCATCGACAGCGGATGGGTGCCGGGAAGGGTCATACGTCCATTGTGGCGACCGGAAAGGATAGGGGGGTGACAGAGTGTCAGCTCCCCACCGCTACTTCGTCACTACGGTGGCGATATGACATTAGTTTTTGTGGGCACCGATTT
>Ga0306872_100716_pt1 | contig 11855 bp, 17 predicted proteins | sample AntRauMeHopE1498_FD_190455 | JGI IMG/M metagenome (GOLD analysis project Ga0306872, IMG submission 190455) | Saline lake microbial communities from Rauer Islands, Antarctica - Metagenome Hop E1 #498 (v2) (version 2) | ecosystem: Environmental > Aquatic > Non-marine Saline and Alkaline > Saline ...
ACGAAACCGCTGCCCGATACGACTCGTGGCATGAAGCTGCGCTCCACGGCGTGAGCCACTTTGGCGGGCAGTCACTTATGAGGCACGACTCAGATCAGCCGGGCAGTTTGACGTGAGGCACCGCGGGGGGTGGCGCTGAGCGCTGCGGTTAGGGTGAACTCGACAGAAGGGCATCCCATGTCACGCACGTCATCGGCCACCTCCGGAGCCTCCCAGCGCCCGATGAAGGCCCCATACGAGGCCGAACTGAAACGTTTGCAGGGCGAACTGGTGCAGATGCAGCAGTGGATCATCGCCACTGGTGCTCGAGTGCTGATCATTTTTGAGGGGCGCGACGCTGCCGGTAAGGGCGGTGCGATTAAGCGCATCACGCAGTACCTCAACCCCAGGCACGCGCGCGTTGTCGCCCTGCCTCAGCGCACTGAGCGCGAGAAAGGCCAGTGGTATTTTCAGCGCTACATCGAGCAGCTACCCACATCTGGTGAGATCGTCTTGATGGACCGGTCTTGGTACAACCGGGCCGGAGTCGAACGAGTGATGGGGTACTGCACGGACGAGCAATACCGAAGGTTTCTGACCCAGGTGCCATTGGTCGAGCGGATGCTCGTCGACGACGGCATCACCGTCATTAAATACTGGTTTTCAGTGTCAGACGAGGTGCAGCAGGCTCGCTTCGCCGCGCGTCAGAACGACCCCATGCGCCGCTGGAAGCTTTCGCCCACCGACCTGGAATCCATTGTGCGTTGGGAAGACTACTCGCGAGCCAAAGACGCCATGTTCGGCGCGACCGACACCCCTGAAGCGCCGTGGTGGACTATCGAGAGCGATGACAAGCGGGTATCTCGCATCAACACGATCAGCCACCTGCTCAGCCAAATTCCGTATGTCGCCGCGATGCCCAAGCCCGCCGCTATTCCCGACCGGCCCGCGGCTACCGACTACGAGCGGCCACCGCGCAAGGCCCGCCACCTATTGGTGCCCGATGCGGCCGCCGCGCTGGCAACACGCTTGCCACGCCGCTGACGCAGACGCAGACGTAGACTTTGCAGATGCCATGGCGATCGAGCCCCCGCACCTCAACCTCCCCCACGCCCGCCGCTGCGCCACTGGCCAACACGAACCGGCAAGCACACGACTGGGACCTCATCATCGTGGGAGCTGGCCCGGCCGGCAGCGCCGCCGCGATCGCCGCCCTTCGCGCCCGCCCAGAGGCTCGCGTGCTGTTGCTTGACCGTGCCCCCCGCGGTCGAGACAAGGTGTGCGGTGACGGCATAGCGCCACACGTGGTGCGCGAACTTGACCTGCTCGGCGTCAACGCAATCGAGCCCCAGGAATACGTGGGCACTGTGCGGCTTATCGGCCCAGGCGGCGGCGGGGCCGGTGCCGTGACCTCTGACCCCGGGTACGTGGTGCCTCGAGCAGAATTTGACGCGCGACTGCTGGATGCGGCAGTCGCGGCGGGCGCCCAATTCGAGGTTACGAAGGTTCGGCACATAGTGCAGTCTGGAGCATCCGTCACGATCAATGACACATTCACCGCGCCGGTCGTGATCGGAGCGGACGGCAGTAACTCGATCGTGCGTCGCCAGCTCGGCGAGCCTGCAAATCGTGGTCGCGCCCTCGCTGTCGCGATCAGAGGTTATGCGCCGACTCCAGCGGGTGACCCTCGCGAGTTAGTGATCCGCTGGGACAGCCAACGCTCCGGCGGCCTGTGTTACGCCTGGGCGTTTCCGACGGCACACGGCACCACCAACGTTGGCTATGGCATGTCGGCCGGCGCCCCCGACCACAGCCGCGCCAATCTGGAGCACCGCCTGCGCGCACTCCTCCCCGAGTTCGATCTTGACGGCGTTACGCTGACCGGCCACACACTGCCGCTGACCGTCTCCCGCCCCCGGGCCGCGGTCGGTCGCGCACTGCTGGTTGGCGACGCCGCAAGCCTCATCAACCCGTTCACCGGTGAAGGAATCTTCAGCGCGATCGTCTCGGGTGCCCTCGCCGGCAAAGCCGCGATTGAAGCTCCGGATGCTGCCGCCATCGCGTATCCAAAGGCCCTCGCGGCGCGCTTCGACCGTCAATATCGGCAAACCAGCGCGCTGTACCGAATCATCGACTTGCCCATAGTGCTCGACACCGTCGTGCGTGCTGCCCAGCGGGACCGCCCCCTGTTCGATCGTCTGCTCGAAGTGGGGCTCGGTGATGCCGCGTTCACGCTCGGGGAACTTGCGCGCTTCGGGATGCACGTTCGGCGGCCCGCCCGAGCGGCCTGAACGAACGCTTCGATACAGGCTGACTGGTGGTTGCCGGTGGCCGTCACTACCTGCCGGGATAGACGATCACTTTTAGCTGGCCTGGAAGCTTGCCCGCGTTGAGGGCCTCCTCCGCCTGGGCGAGCGCAAACGTGCCGGTGACAAGCACATCGAGATCGACGGCCCCGCTTTCAACGAGCTTGATGGCGAGTGGCCAGGTGTTCGCGTAGCGAAAAACACCGCTCAGCCAGATCTCTCGGTTCTGAATGAACGACACCGGTAGCTCAACATTGTCGTTACCCATGCCCACGAGAATCGCCCGGCCACCAGGGCGCACCGCCGTGATACCGGCCTGCACGGCGGCCGCGGCACCCGAGGCATCGATGAAAGCGTCGACCTCGAGCCCCGCAACCGCATCGATGCGGGGGTCGAGGGCGATAGTCGCGCCATGCTTTAGTGCAAACGCCCGACGGGCATCGTCAATGTCGGTGATGTAAACGGTGGTCGCCCCGAACGCACGCGCAGTCTGCGCCACAATGACGCCGATGGGCCCAGCGCCCGCAATAAGCACTGTGCTTCCCGGGCCAATATCTGCTTTCTTGCAGGCCCAGATACCCACCGAGAGCGGCTCAATCAGGGCCGCTGCCTCATCGGAGATGCTGTTGGGGATGGCGTGGGCAAAGTCTGACTGGATAGCGACGTATTCGCAGAATGCCCCGTCGATGGGCGGGGTTGCGAAGAACTCGATGTCGGGGCACAGGTTGTAGTGGCCGGTCTTGCACTGGGCACACACCCGGCAGGGGCGCTGCGGCTCTACGGCAACACGTTCGCCGATGCGGTCGGCACCGACATCCGCCCCCACCGCAGTAATGCGACCGGAAAGTTCGTGCCCGAGGACGAGCGGATGTTCGACCACGTAGGGCCCGATCTTGCCGTGCTGGTAGTAGTGCACGTCGCTGCCGCAGACACCAACGGCGGCAACCTGCACAAGAACCTGGTCAGCCTCAAGGGTCGGTACCGGGGCAGAGCCAAGTTCGACGGAACCCTGCTTCAGGAGATAGGAGACGTTCATCCGGTCGGTCATCAGGTTCCTTCTGCTGGCGAGAATGAGGCGAAAGTCGCCCGCGACCCGCGGTCGAACAGGGAAGTGAGCGCCGCGAGGAGCTACCGTCGGCTCATCGACGGCCTCAGCGTAGCGCGCGCCCTCTTTGGCGACGCTCCGCTGCGGCCCCACTTTGGGCTGAAGCGACAAGTACACACCGGCGGCACTGTGCACCCGCTTTGCGCGGGGAACCCGGGAGCGAAACCCAGGGCGATTGAACATTCTTCGATTTTCCGCCACGTGAGTGACCAGTCGTGCAAGATCAGGGACGGGTCTAAGCCTCCCAGGTCTAAGCCTCCCGGGTCTTGGGCGAGGACTCGAGAGTAAGCGCTGGGTCGCTCACCACCGCGTTGCCGAGCACTTCGTCGATCTGTGTCATCAGCTCGGCCGGAATCTTCACGCCAGAAGCCACAACGTTCTCTTTCACCTGCTCGGGTCGCGAAGCGCCGATGATGGCCGATGCGACGTTCTCGTTCTGCAGCACCCAGGCAACGGCGAGCTGCGCAGATGTGAGCTTCAGTTCGGACGCAATCGGTGCCAAGCCCTGCACGCGGGTCAAGCTGGCAATCTCCGTCCGGGAATTCGCCAGGTTCGACCAGTGGTGCTTCGGAACCAACACCCAATGATCAAGGTCCTTCAAGAAGGGGAATGATCACACACGCTATAGACCGGATGGCGGCGACTTCGTTGATTCCACCGGCTCCCGCGTCCGCCCGAAGATCGGTGGAATCCCAAACCCCTGCCCGACCCGGTCAGCAATCCTGATACCCACGAACCCGATCAGAAGCGATACCACGATGGTTGGAAGTCTGGAGATCTCCGAGATCGCGAAGACAACGCAGGCGCCCACGAGCCCGTACACAACGATGAAGACAACTATCCGCCATCTCATGGAGATTTTCTCTCTGATTAGAGTCTGTTCCCGCACCGCCGATGCGGGTTCTGCTACGGGAGACAAACAAGGCTTTCCCTATGTCAATTTTTGTAGGAGTTTGAACTGATTGTCAATCAAGTTAGCAAGTCCCGCATTTTGGGGGACAGCGACGCGCATAGGAGCGGCAGAAAATCCGAGGTGCTTCACCACGAGAACGTCGCCAGCGCGCTCACCTGGTCGGCGAAAACCGTCACCGGAGTGTCAGGGGTCAGGGCGGCTTCGACGATGACCGTTTCGGCAGCCGGGTCCCGAGGGATGCTTGCCGCACCTGCCAACGCCTGCGTGCTATCCGGAGCGTTCACGATGGCGCGTGACTCAAGCACCATCGCCGCACGAACGGCATCGAAGGCCCAAAAAAGGGTCACCCCCACCTGCACCACCAACACCACGGCCGCGACCGTCACCAGCATGAGCCTCACGGCAGCGGCGCGATCAGTGGTGCGCCTCACTGCGGCGCATCTAACAGCTGCGACGACCGCGCCGTGCCGTCACCACCACCATCGGCGGCGGCGTCGGCAGCGCCGCGTCCAGCGCGTCGATACCCGCCGCGAACACCACGGCCCCGACGATCAACTGCCACCAGATCACCTGCGTTTCATCGCGCACAGTGGAAGGCGTCAGCACGCCCGACCACTGCGACGCCAGCTGAACGCCTGGGTTCATAACATCAAACTCGATCACGGTCCTGCTCCGGGGCGTCCAAGATGGTCTTCTCCGGTGGCAGCGGTCATAACATCAGGGCTTGCAACAGAGGGCCCCATCGGGTGTTCTCAGCTGCCGGGAGGGTCCGCTTCCGAGAGAACCTTGCGCGGTAGGACATCACTGGCGAACAGAACCTCGATACCGAGCAATTGGCCGTTGGCGTCGAAATCGAGGTTGATTTCGCCCTTCCCCCCGGGGGTAGTGATTGAGCTGATACTTAGTGTTGCCTCGCCCGGAAGGATGCGGCTGACGACTTGGATGTAGGCGGCATCAGCTTGAGGGTCGTAGGTTATTCTCACCATTCAGCCTTTCGTGACGGTGATGATATTGCCTGTCTTGTTGTCCACAATGACACGAATCTTGTTTACCCCACGTCCTTGCGTAAACACGGAAGTTCCTTTGTTTCCGGCGGACCTCACACCATTCTGAACAACTTGCGTGATGAGTTTTTGGCTCACACCCTTCGCGGCTGCTTGGGTGAGAGCGTGAGCTGTGAACCGAGCTACGACGAGAAGAGCGGGAATCCAAAAGGGATCCGCTACAACTGGGAACGACGTGTTGGCGGAAAAGGTGACATTTTGGATGAGAGAAGTGCCCTCGATCTGGTAGGAAGTAGGGAGCTCGACTCCCTGTGCGTCCAGAGCCCAAGGCGGAGCGAAAATTCCGAGTACGTTTCCCTCTGCATCTCGGGCAGTCACACCGCCGTCTTCAAGAGGTATGAGTTCCACATTGTCACTCAATTCGAATCGGTATTCCGTCGGAGCCGACGCTGATTCGATGTGAACAAGAGCACGGAAGCTACCGTTGCCCGTGTCTTCAAGCGCGGTCGTGTAGTTTTCGGTTGCCGTCACGTTCAAAATGAGGTCGTCATCAGGGTGCATGGCACTTGGGTCGCCTGGGAGCTCGATTTCAATTTCCCCGCCTGTAGCGGTCGGGGCGGACACAGAACCCTCAGCAACATCAATAGTGTTGCTCGTTGCCGTCATCGAGGCAGTCGTTTGGACTGCGATGGCATCCCTGAGATCGTCAGCGATGGCGCCATCCTCGGCGGCCGCAACTGGGCCGACACCGGTAAAAACGAGAGCGCCAGAGAGTACGGCCGCAAGAGCCGAATAGCTTTTCTTCACAGTGACCCGTTCATGGAGGATCTAGAACCGTAACTATCTCTCACCGTGACAATCCGAAACAATGGCGAAACTTGACAAATTTCGGAGAGGGAGGGGTGCTGAAGTCCACTGATTTCAGGCCGTTCAGGCGTGGCCAGCTGCGCCGACGCGATCGACCTCTATATGGAGGTCGAGGGTGCAGTCAACGGATTCGAGTTCAAACTTTCGCTGACGATCAACGCCGCGATCAGCACCAAACCCCGCCCCGAAGTTGTCGCCTCGATCGTTACCACCCTCGAAGCGCACCGCGGGGTCTGCTGCTCGGATGTGTGACACCTGGGCTTGGCCCAAAGACTCCCCGACGGTCTCTCGCAACCCTAGGGATATGGGATGTCCCACAGGCGCCTGAGTTGGCGAGACCACTTACCCGTCTTTTCGGCACACCTCGATTCCCATAACTATGTGCCAAAAGGTTCTGATTGAATCGAGGTGGTCATTAACGGTTTTGGGACACCTGGAGGCACTGTTGGGCAAGTTGATCGGATACGCGCGCGTCTCGACCAAACAGCAAGCCACTGACCGGCAGGAGGCCGACCTTTCGGCGGCTGGCGTGCGCCGAGACGATCTTTACGTCGACCACGGGGTGTCGGGTGCTCGGGCGTCGCGGCCTGAGTTCGATCGCGCTCTCGACGCGATCCAGGAAGGGGACACTCTGGTCGTAACGACGCTCGACCGCCTTGGTCGCTCGACGCAGAACATGCTCTCTTTCGCAGAGGGGCTGAGGTCGCGGTCCGCGAGCCTTCGGGTGTTGAACCTGGGTGGGGGAGACGTGGACACGTCGACCCCGATGGGGGCGATGGTATTCACGGTGATGTCGGCTCTGGCGCAGATGGAGCTCGACATTAAGAAGGAGCGCATCACCGACTCGGTGGCCAAACGGCGCACGACTGGTGGGGATCTCGGCGGCCGGCCCAAGACAGTGTCCGACAGGCAGATCCGAAACGCGCTGCATCTGATCGAGGAGGGCGAGTCGACGGCGCAGGTCCTCAGGGATCTGGGGCTGACCCGGTCCACGTTCTACCGCCGCGCTCGGGAAGCCTCTCGTGCCAGTTCCTGACATCGACCTGCGACGCATCAGGAAGTGGTGCACTCATCAGACATCGCCACAGCATGCCGATCAGCTCCGCGTGGAAGCCGACGTCACGGCGACGGCGGTCACCATCGTGGAAACGCGGCCGCCATGGGATGACCCGACGGGGGAGTGGACAAGATTTCCCATCGCCCGACTTCGGTACACCGCCACGACGGGGCAGTGGACCCTCTACTGGCGGGACCGGCACCTCCGGTTCCACCGCTACGACCGAACACCACCGTCACGACAGGTACAGGCATTGCTGGATGTCGTCGCGGATAGCGGCGATCCAATCTTCTGGGGCTGACGCCAGAAGCCTGTAACCGATAACTGTCGACAGGCCGTTTCGCCGCACCAAGGTTTCGGTGGAGAGTTTCGGTGCACGATCGCACGGCGTGTCGTGAGCGGGCGCCGGGATCCCGGCGTCGCCCGAAATCGGTCGTTTTTGAGCAGGTCGAGCGGCGAGGGCGTGAGCCGCGAGAATTGGTCACCGCGATGTGCTCAAAACTCGTGACCGTAATCAAAACTGCCGAAAGCTACTGATCGGCGTATTCGGTAGGAGGTGACTATTCTGAAGTCATGTCGTCAGCGGGCCCGATTGTGTCGGGCGAGCAGGGCCGGCCCACTCCGTGAGCGTTGTCGGCTACACGAGAGTCTCCACGCAGGATCAGAACCTCGACTCCCAGATCGACGCCCTGGCGCGCGCCGGCGCACAGCACGTCTACTCAGACAAAGCGACGGGTAAAAACGTGGCCCGTCCGGGCCTGGTCGAGTGCATGAAGTTCCTGCGCGAACACGACACGCTGCTGGTCTACTCGACCGACCGGCTGGGCCGGTCTATGACGGACGTGGTGACGATCGTGGAGACGCTGCGGCAGCGCGGCGTGGAGTTCAAGTCCCTCACAGAATCGTTCGACACCACCACGCCAGGCGGTGAGCTGTTCTTCCACATTTGCGCCGCGTTACCGTGGGACACGAGAACCTCCTTGGTTCAGAGCGGAAGCAGTAAGCAGCTCCACTCTGCCTCGGAGGTTCTCGCTATGTCAGGGCGTCCAGATCAAACAACGTCCCTGGGCACTACATCTAGCTTGCTGACGAGGGCGCCTCTGCACAATTCGTCTCGTTCACTGCGCGTCCTGGAGGCACGTCGTCGTTCGGGTTGCATCGGACGATTCACCCTAAGGCTTGTGACGCTCGGCTGCGCTGACACTCCCAAGAAGGTAGGTTCTTGGCGCCCAGTAGCAAAAGGTCCTTCCCTCCTCCGGCTCGCGTGCTCTCTTGGAGGGTGGCCGTGATGGCCATGCCACGCTCCCGCCCTCTTACCCTGAGGCCGGAGGAGCGCGCACAACGCTATAGGACCAGCTAGGGACTGTCGGCGTCGCGAGGGCCACCTACTCGGCTGGTCGCCTCACACCATTTTTGCAGTCAGAATGCTGAGAAGAGGGGCATAGTCTGTGTAGATATTTGCTCAGGTCATTGGCAGGATCCTGATTATCGGTCCACTATTGAGGCCCCGCTTGCTGTGGATTGAGGATGCAATGATTTTTGGCCATGCACGAACACTTGCTGCTGGAGCATGTGTACTTGTACTAGTACTTGGCGTATCGCCACAGGCTTTCGCGGAACAAGGTCCTTCTGAAGATGACGGCGCGTTCGCAGTCGTCCAAGAAATTGTGCCGACCGTCGCGAGCGAGACCTCCGACCAGGATCATGTCGAGGTCGAGTCAGAGGGCGGTGAAATCGTAGTATCAGTTGGGACTTCCGGTGCTCCGGTCGAAGGCCTGAGCGACGAGATCGCATTCAGCGTCGACTACGCCACTGGCGCCGTCCCGAACTACGACGGCACCGTGGAACTCTCTAGCTCTGATGACCAGGTCGTTGCGGTGGTTCAACCCACTGGTTTTGGTGTCCGCGTCTTGACGATCATTGGCGACTCGAGCTCTAGCACTAGCTATGGGTACACCTTCGAAGTGCCCGACGGTACAGAGCTCATCTCGACCGAAAATCTCTACTACCTCGCTGCCGGGGACCAGGTCTTGGGCTCGCTACAAATCCCCTGGGCGATAGATGCGGCCGGTTCCGCGGTTCCTACGAGCTTCACCTGGTCTGGAAAGACTCTCACTCAGCACGTTGATCTATCCGACCCCGCGATCTCCTATCCGGTAGTCGCCGACCCAGCGTGGGGGTACACCTACAACTACAACGTCACTAAGACCCCGAGTGCAAACCGAGCGCTCTTAAAGAGGTGCTTCAATTGCTACTTCCCTGTCACGGGTGCGCCCCGGGCATTTCCCGTCGCTGGACAGCTTTTGCCCCTCAAGGTTTCCGGCCTGAACTTTGAATGTCGCTTCAAGCGTGAGTCGACCGCGACGAACTACTTCGGCTTCCAATTCGACGCCACAGCAAACCATGTTGACAAGTTGGGCTCGAACATCACCTTCGAGTTCAGGATAGTGGGTGGCGTCAGGAAGCTGATCGTAAGCGCCTACATCGTCAACGACGCGGTGTGGGCAAACAGCTCCGCGTATCGTGCAGGGGCGGCGCTAAACTGGGGCCAGTTCGCAACGAGACTGAACAACGCCCCGACCTCCGGCGGAAGGTAACAAAACCGGCACGCGGTGTCTGGTTGGGCCCTCGGGCTCCGAGGGCCCAACCCCGGTGGGAAGGAATTCAATCGTGATGAGGAATCAGTTTGCGCTCCTCGAGGGCGTCGGCTTGATCGTCGTGGGAGCCGCGACGGGGGGCATGATCGGCGTCTTGGTCGCTCTACCAAGCGGGTTTGCAATCTGGATTGGTTTTCTCGGATTCATTGTCGGTGGAATGGCGAGCGCCGTCGCATACCTCGCAATTTGGGCCACGCTCGTGGCGTCACGTCGCCTCCCGCAACCAACGCGCTTCGGGTTGGCCGCGGTCAGTGGCGGTCTCGGGGTCGCCGCCTGTACGCTCGCCGCCGCCTCGACGCTTGGCGTTGAAGAGTGCTGGGGCCTCGCGGGGTTGTCCTTCGCCATTTCACTTCTGCTCTTCTTGGGGCTTCTCTTCGCTCGGGAATTCGCCTGGCGTTCCCACGAACGCGGCTCTTGATGTTGCTTGACGATGCGTGCGCTCACGCTTATCTCTTCACCCCTGGCCAAACGGCTGTTTTTGAACGCTTGAGATTAGTCAAGTGATCGGGTTTCCACGATGTGTCCAGACACCTAGGTCTCAGTAGACGATCGAATCTGAGACTCTGCGCGTCGACTCACTGTCCGGCCGCCCTACCGCGCCGGTCAACCTGTCACCTATCCGTGCAGCAGACCCCCGGTCTGCTGCACGGATAGGTGACAGGTCGTAGTCACGCAGCCAGGGCGGCTGGCGTGTTCATGATGGCCTCGAACTCGACCGGGGTCAATCGGCCCAGTGCTGCCTGCCGACGTCGGCGGTGGTAGGTCCGTTCAATCCAGGTCACGATCGCGATCCGCAGCTCCTCGCGGGTGGTCCAGGATCGACGGTCGAGGACGTTCTTCTGCAGCAGCGAGAAGATCGATTCCATGCCAATGAAATGATTGGCCGGTGTACTCCGAGAGCCAGCTGCAGCATGGGCTGGTGTTGTGGCGCTCACACGGCAGCGCAGGTGGGGTGGTCGTACCCGCCGACGGGTGCGTCGACCTGATCCTGCGTGACGGCTGGGTGGACGTGGCTGGCCCCTCGACGCGGTGGCTTACAACGGGTCGCGATGGAGCGAGCGGATCTTTGGGTCTCAGGCTCCCGCCAGGGCGGGCGGGCCATCTCCTCGGCGTCGACCTTCACGAATTCGCGGACCAGCTCGTCCCTCTCGACGACCTCGTCGGCCGTGGCCTGGCGATGCGGCTGCATGAGGCGATGATTCCACTTGAGGCCGGAGCGGGAGATCATGGGGCCCTCATCTCGATCGCTGCTGAGGGCACAGAATCAAGCCGGTGGTCCGAGTCAGTGCGCAAAGCGGCCGCAGAGGCGACTCCGGCGGAAGACGTTGCTGCGGCGCGGAGCGGTTCCGCCCGTTCCTTCCGAAGGCGCATGCTCGCAACGTTCGGTTACGGGTACGCCACCCTCGTCCGTCTCGAACGAGCGCACCGGGCGCAGACCCTGCTGCTCTCCGGATCACCGATCGCATCGGCGGCGGCGGAAGCAGGTTTTGCTGACCAGCCTCATCTCTCACGAGAATTTCGGAGGCTGGTCGGCGAGAGGCCCGCTCAGTTCGCGGCCAGGCTGGCGTAAAGGTCGACCGAGTTTCCGTCCGGGTCGAGCAGCGTCGCGTACCGCTGACCCCAATGCGCATCCCATGGCTCCACGTGCGCGGTGTAGCCGGCATCGATGAGTGCGGCAAAGGCGGCGTCGACCTCTGTCGGCGTTCCCTTGTCGAAGGCGAGCGCTATGCGGTGTCCGCCGGTCGCGGAGACGAAAGTTGAGTCGAATCCGCGGATGGTCTCAACCGTGTCCCAGGCGAGGGCTACGCCGTTGTCGAGCTTCGCGTCCACATGGGGTGCATCATCCTGACCTGGGTCTATGTGCACGCCCAGAGCGCGGTAGAAGGTGAGAGATGCCGCCATGTCGTTGGTCACGATGCCGATGAAGCCTAGTTTCAGTGTCATAGCCTCACCGTACGGCTGTCCTG
>Ga0306872_100717_pt1 | contig 11825 bp, 23 predicted proteins | sample AntRauMeHopE1498_FD_190455 | JGI IMG/M metagenome (GOLD analysis project Ga0306872, IMG submission 190455) | Saline lake microbial communities from Rauer Islands, Antarctica - Metagenome Hop E1 #498 (v2) (version 2) | ecosystem: Environmental > Aquatic > Non-marine Saline and Alkaline > Saline ...
CATAGTACACAAAAATACTTAAATTATATCAAAGTTAGTAAATTATTTTATAACTCCCATTAAAGGAAGATTACTTATGAAACTTGCTTTTATGGGTAAAGTGTTTTTTCTCTATAATTTTATTTATAGATAAACCTTTAGACGCAATCAACTGATATTCTTAATGTGAACCTATCTAAAACAATGTCTTCATTAATGTGTCCTGTGTCAATTTTCATATCAGCATTTAATAAATTGTATTTATTGCCTATTCTATCTAAAACTTTATTTACTTGTCGCCTAAAGACCTTTTCGTTCTTCCTATGGTTCACTTTAAAATAAAATCTCCTGACAATGTGTGTATCGCATTTTTTATTCAAGGGTTCTTGGGTGTAATTTTTCATAACGTTTCTTTTATCTTGGAATATATCGATACTATGATATTTTCTACTTTAGGTTTGTTTTTACTATTCGTGTAGGACTTAGTTGAAGAATATCCTGCCTTATCCGCTATCCATTCATTCGATATGTTTAGCTTTCTTCTTACGTGGTTTATGTCTATCATGGTATAAATATACTAATTAATACCATTAATCTACGGAAAAGTATCAGAAATATTCGCTAGTAAATAATTTAGATACCATTTCAGCGAACAACGCCAAACTATCCGGGCTATCATCATGCTTAGATTTGCCGTCCTTAGTATATCCGAAAAGCTCCCTCATGGCCTTGTCGTATTCGCTCCCCGGTTCGTAGTCGCTTCTAAAGACAAAGTTTTCCTTAATAAAACTACTGTTAAGGACTATCCGGCTATGTTTCTTTCCGCTATTGTATTTTGGTATGAGATTGGTGCCGCTGCTTATTTCGTTCTGTATCGTCTTGATTACCACGGATCCTTGGTTATTCGTTTCAACTACGACATAGCTCATCTTGTTTTGCCTTATCATCTGGCAGCTTCTAGGTATGGTAAAGTTTGTGTTTTCCTTGCTGAATAGCCAATCGGTAACGTAAATCTTACGACCTATCTTAGCCCCTACAGGGAAGGAATACGAATCGTTCCCCTCGTCTGCGCAATCTATTGCCCCAAGTGCTGTTTCTATATTTTGGCGATTGAACTCCGATAATTTAAAAAACTGCATTTCGCTAAAATTAAAGAGCTTGTCGCCACTACTGTCTATAAATTGCCCTCCTATCTCTTGGGGTACCGCATCCGGGTCTATCTTTAATATTTCAGCTTCCAGTTCCTTTATGGTGTCCGGGGTCAGTAATGGGTTATCGTAACTGGATAACTGAATACCGGAGTAGTTAGGTACTTTATTAAGAACGTTCTGCCATAACGACCAGAAACGATGGTCTTCCCCGTGCTTGTTTATTTTTCCTTTTGGCGTTCCAAAGGCAAACAGTTGGCTGTTGTCATAGTCCAACATCATTGGTAGAATGGAATTTGTGTACAGGTAATCATCGTTAAGTATTATCCCTGCTTCGTTAAGAAAAATCTTATTATATCCAAAGCCTTCAATGTTTTCAGGCCTATCGGAAGAGCGAAGATCAATGTAGCCCGATTCTATTTTAAGAAGTTTTTTTTGGCTATGGTAATCAAAATCGATGCCGTTTGCCTTCATTGTGGGTATGTAATACCTTTCGACATACCTATCTATATTGGAGTTGATGGTGTCTACCCATAGACATTTTTCTGATTGTGCAGCAAATAGTATCGATGCGTTGACCGCTCCCTTTGTCTTTCCTGTTCTACGTCCTGCAGGTATTATATTATACTTTTCCGTTGAATCTAGGAAAGCTTTTTTTTGCCATTCAAATAGGGATATGGACATTTATTTAAGTATTTCTACCTTTATTGTTTTTTGTGAAACGTCCTTTGTTTCTATTGCCTGCAAAGGCTTACCGTCTATTTGCTCCATAATCATCTGTATCGCTTTTAGGCTATCGTTCCCACGCTTTGACATTGCCCAACTGGATAGCTTCATTGCAAGTTGCATTTGGGTTGGTAGTTTTAAAACTACGCTTCCATCATCGTTAATCTTCAAAACTTGGTTGGCTGGCATTGTAACGTTTCCATCCGCTTCTAATAAGTCTTTTAATTGGTTGCGTATAGATACAGGACGCCCTCCCTTTGTGGGGTCGTTGTGTGGAAATTGTGTAGCCTTTCCGTCTTTTGCTATCTCCTTTCTTCCGTTTGCCATTGTAACCGTTTTGTAACCGTTTTTATTTAAAATCAAAAGAATAAGTGATTCTATTTTTTGATGCTGTTTTACCCAATAATTTAGATAATTTTATATTTTGCTTTTTTTTGCCTGTTCCATATTTTGCCCAATTTTTTGAATCATTCCCTGTTCGCCCAAATCTTTTTAACAACCATTTTTTATCTATACACATTGCATTTATTAATGATGGTGTAGTAGTAGTTAAATTAACCTTAAAACCGTCATTTTTTACAATATCAGAAACCTCATTTATAAACTTCATCCCTATACCTATACCTTGATAGTCAGGTAACACAACTAATCTGTGTATCCTTTTCCATCCTTTTCTCATTGGAAATTGTATCACTCCTGTATGTGCTACTATCTCCCCATTAATAACCCCTATAAATTGCCTTGATGCTTTATGGAGGTTGTGGTCTAAATAGTGATATTTTTTAAATGGCTGCCAAATTTGCTCTCTTGTGTGTTTTGGTGCTTCGTAGATTTCGATTTTAATTTCGGGTCTTTTGATTTCGTTTGGACAAAAAAAAACACTTGTTTATCTGTATCATAAACCCAATCAGGCTCTAACCATTCTTTAATATCGTAATGGCAGCTTACAGCAATAAATTTCTTATCTAACTTTTTAACTGCTTTACTAATTGCGTAGCTTCCTGTTTTTGCCACTTCACGATTAACTACGCTTGTAAACTCATCAAATGCTATTATTTCTTTTTCTTGAAGTATTGCGTTTGCCAAGTCGCACCTCATACGCTCTCCATTAGATAACACTCCATAAGGTTTAAGCCAACTAGGAGGACTTGCAAATCCTACACTTGTAAATGCTTTTGTAATATCTTTTATGCTTTTACCTTTTGGCATATCGTCAATTACCGAGCTTTCTTTATATTCAAAATTAGTAAAACAATCACCAAAACATTCATTTGCTATTGTAGATTTTCCACTTCCTGAACTGCCTACTATTAACCCTACATTCCACTTTTTAGATTCAATATCTATATCTCCTTTGAAATGCTCTTTTATATTTTGCGTCTGTAAATCAAATGCACCTACTACACTTTTTACTCTGAAAGTGTCTTTCGCTTGTATTTCTCTTATAATGTCAAAACTCGGCATATATATCCTTTTTTAGTTAAGTATTCAAATGTTGATTCTTGTTCATCTTCATTACCGCATTGCACAATTACCTCAAAAGTTTCTTTTAAAGTATCAGACAAATCAATATCTTCTTTCGGTTCTATTTCTATTTCTTCTTCAGGAAATTCAACGCCCCACTCTTCCAAAGCATCTGTTTCTAGCTCACTTTCCAGCATCTCAAAATCAAAATCAATGTTGACCTTTGCCGTTTGGTTGTCTGCAAGTGCAAACTCCCTTCCCTCCTGGGTATCTAAATCTATGTCATTTCTACGCACAGCGACTAGGGTATCTCCGGTAACATCTATAATTGTAACTTTTTCAAGTCCCATTTCGGCAAAGTTCTCGGTGGTTTTGTTTCCTGCTATTATTCGGTTGTTCTTATCGATAAGTATTGAACGGCCTGCGCCAAATTTGGACAATGATTTTTCCATTAGGGACTTTCCATATTGAGTTCCCTTATTGAAATTCTTATCATCGAATATTAAATCTGTCAGTTTTGCTGCCATGGTATAAAATTAATCATTATATTTAACAATCATATTGGTTTAGTTTTGGTTGTTTACCCCTTTCGTTTATTTGGAAGGGGTTTTTTATTGGCTAATTTCGAGTAATATCATAAACAGATATGCCAATGCAAATGATAATGATTTTCTTGTTTCCATGATTTATTCGTTATTTCATTAGTTCCTGCACCTTCAAATCCTCCTCCATTATGTCTATTAAATTAAACATTACTTCGGCGGTTTCAATTGGCTTTAATTGGTTTAGATGCGATTTTCCGAAACCAGTCCTTTCCATTGCTTGTTGTATTAGTTTTAGTTTTTTCATTTTATTTATTGTTTTTGTTTTATATTTTATGGATGGATATAGACAATTATCTATATCCGGTTGTTGTGCTTAATTGCCTTGTAAGTGATTGTCTACTATCCATTCTTTACTAACAAATCTATTGCCTTCACCTTTTTCAAGTTTATCGAGTAAGTCAATTAACATTTACCTGCGGTTGCTAACAATGGGTGTATCCAATAATTTTAACTTGGCTTGGTGGTAACTTTCCATTTCACTTGCGGTAAATTCATCATCTACGTGTTCGTGTTCATTCCAATGTTTTTTATGCCATTCGTATTTTCCTTGTAAGTATTCTTTTGCTGTCATTATTTCTGTGTTTATTTAATCGTTAAAATTCCTGTATATACCCTTAGCCGTTATGAACAATACTCTTTTTGTGTATATGGTTCAGAGTAGAAGCATTTATCAGTACTATCAAATTTAATATTTCTATACCAAGTTATTTCTGTATTTGTTATTGTTCCTGTTCTACTACTGCAATCACAATCTTTATAACATTGGCAACTACCATTATCAATAGAAGTGTATTTTTTAGTAAATATTCTATAAGAAACACCATCTATAATTGTGATTTGCAATGCTTCCATTTCTATATTCAATCTTTTAGGGTTTAACAATCTTTCTCGCATAACTTCCGTACAGTTTATAACACAGTATATAATTAAGAAAAAACAACCACACTATTTGCTTCCTTGCCATTTTTAAAAACATTAAGCCAATCAAGGTATTTTTGCATAAGGTAGTCGTTATCCGCTAAGAGTTTTACAGCTTCATTTTTCCATTCTACAAAGTTGTTGTATAATATAGTGCTTATTTCAAAGTCTAAGCATCCCTCGTTGTCGGCGAAGTTAATTAGCTCATAAAAAGGCATCTTATTTTCATCTTCCAACCGCACCCATTCAATTTTGCCATTTTCAAGTAATAAATCTTTACGTCCTACTATTTTAATAAGGGCTTCTCTAAATCGGTTGTGGGTGCTATATGCGTAACTTACATCACCTTCTGCGTAATCGCCTTTGTAATCTTTGCCATCTTCCAGATTCTTAATTTTGTACTTCCAATTTTCGTCTATTACAAACGCTGTAAAACGGTAATCATCTTCGTTTTCAGTTCTTTTAATGTTTTTAAAAACACTTACATTTAATCCCATAATTTTGTATTTATTAATTAATTTTTCGCTTATATTTTTTCCTAATCATTGTAAGTAATACTACTGTTCATCTTCAAATTCAACTATCGGATGCAAAATAGATTTAGGGTTTTTGCGTTCCATTCCTTCTGCTATCACTTTTTTTAGCATCCTATTAAAGTTTGCTACACTCTTTTTAGTCCAGTAAGTTTCCCTACTACTTAGGTGTGTACTCAATGCAAGTGCTACACAGTAAAGTTCTTTGTCTGTAAAATCTATTTTGTTTCGTGCCATTATTCAAATTTATAGGTTAATAATCCGTACTACTTACAACATCGTGTATATGGCATTAAAACGACCACATACACACATCGTTATTCCAAATTTAGTTGGCAAATCCCGCAATAGTTTCCTGTTCTTATATTCGGGAAATCACATACACATATTTTTACTGGTTCTACCGGGTTGCAATCATTGCAGTTGCTTCCCATCCATGGCCAGTCAGTTATATCCGAACTTCCGCAAACACTACATTTTTCATGTTCCATCTTGATTACCAGTTATGAGCGTTCACTTCTCCCGTTACAATTGCATAGACCAGAGACCCTATTAAGGTGCATATTACAGTAAGGCTTATTATCATTGTTATTGTTTCCGTGTTTTTCATTTTTCTGTTTTTTGGTAAATTGTACTTGTGGTCTTAGGTCTTTTTTTCGTCAACGGTTTCAAAACGCCAACTAAAGATAATATTTCATTATATGCTTTAAATGGGGACTTTGTACCCTCGTCCACTTCTACTAATATTGTAAGTAATTTACTATTTTCCATACTATACTTATTTTAATTCGTTATCAAAAATTAAATTGCGCTAAATGTTTCAGGATAATCCCTCCGCAACACCCTAGCACCCAATAAATCTTGTAATTTATGGAAGTTGCTGACCCATTCGGTTATTTCCGTTGGGTGTGTTGGTTCTAATTCTAAAAATTTGTTGTGAGCTTCAACCAGCAAATCCATAACCTTTTTCTCTTTATCGGTGAATGGTTTTTTCATTTTGGTATAGCATAAAGCCCACAGCTCTTTCCGTTATGGAAAACTTGGTAGTAGTAGCTGTTATTATCGGTAGCCGTCTTATACGCTTTAGCTTCGCCCTCCACTAGTAATGTGCTTCTATTCTCGATAAACTTGTCTATCGATACCCCGTTTTCATTTGTGTAGCCTGATTCGGATTTGTTGTCTTTCTTTTTTTTCATGTTTATTTATTTAGTTTGTTTTTATGGGCTATGGAAGAAATACAACATCGACTTTATCGCCTTTTTTAATTCTCCCTTTTATTTTATAATATTGATATGGAAGTTTTAGTTTTAATATTCCGTGATCATTTTCAATCGTAAATGCAGTTTCCTCAACTGTAAATTCTAAAGCGTGGTTTTTCCGCAATCCATCTGTGATAATTAAAAGCTTTTCAATAGCATCTTGTTTTGATATTTCGTGATTGCATAATTTTTCGATAATTTGTTTTATTTTCATTTCGTTTTTTAGTTTTTAAAGTTAAGTTATTTGGTTCATTACAAGTTCGTCCATAAAGTCGCATTGCAGGTTTATTAAATCAAGTTCATATTCGTTTGCGGGTTTGCCGTTATAGTCGCATGATTCGATATAGGCGTCCGAAAAGTCTGGGTAGTCCTTTGTGTCTATGCCTGATATTTCGTAGTTATCTACCTTGCTAAAGTCTATTTTAACCTTGCTCAGGTTGTGGAGACAGTTGCCCATTGCGGAGATTATTGCATCAACTTCTTTCTTGTACTTCTTGGGTATGCGGTTACGGGAAATGCTTGTTTCATTTCCCGCTATACGCCTGCTTAATTCTACCCAGTTTATTAAATCTTCCATAATCTATTCTTCAGTAAAATTATATTCTTCAATTAAAAAAGAAACTTTCCATCCCTTTTTTTTGGCGTATGGTTTTACATATTTATTTAGCGTCAATTCAGCTAATTCAAGAGTTTCTAAACCCTCTGCACTATCTATGTGCTGCGTTGTATTTTCGTCATTTACTAATGAACTATTCCAGTATTCTGTGTTGTCTGCAAATGAAATTGCAATAATGTAAGTTTTCATAATATTTTAGTTTTTAGGATTATATTGATTTTTCAAATTCTCTTTCTTCAATTGCACCAAGAATTTCAGATAATTTAGGAGTTGTTGTTCCGAATATTCTTCTTGTGTTATCTTTTTTTATTTGTTTGGCAAGTCTCGCAACCAAACCCTGTAATGTTCTTGTTGTATTTTTAGCTTCATCAGCTTGTAAAATTGAACACTCATTTTCAGTTGCAAATTCAAAAAACAATTGCATTTTGCTTATTAAATCTTGTTGTGTTTTTGTTTTAAAAGAATATTTAATTGCTTCGATAATTCCTTTTCTATTTTCTGAAAGTATTTCTTTTACAGTTTTCATAATTTCTAAGTTTTTGTTTTGGCCTTATTGCCGATATGTAAATATACAAGGATTCTTGAAATAAACAATATTTAAAATGTTAAAGTTTCAAGTATTTTTGAAAACTTATTTATCTACTCGGTGTATTATCCTTGTTATTTGCGATTCAACGAACTTTATTATTTTGTCCTCCGATACTTCATGCCTTAAAGCTTCCGTTAGTTCCGTTTCGTATTTTCGAGATAACTCCTTACTCCTATGTTTTACTTTTGTGATGTTGTAACTGTCGACATCGCTAATAGGTATCTTAGATGCCATGAGCGCATTAAACCTCATTAACGGTATTTCCTCTTTTAGAATAATTATAAGTTCGTACAGGCTCTTATTTAGGGTTTCGTCTATTACTTGGATACACCTTTCCGCATCATAACTTTTAGTGCGGGTTAGGATAATCATTTTTTCGACCCATAACTTTGCAAATGCTTCGTTTTCTCTCATAGCCTTGCTTTCGACCAGTTCTTTGTAGTCCAGGATCGCATTGAAAGCATCCACGTCCTGCTTTGTTTTTTTCCAGACCTTATCCAGTTTAAATTCAAAATGTGATATTGCTTTGGTTATGTCCATTTTTTTTAATTAAAAATATCTGTTTTGGTAAATTGCGACTCTACGAGATAGGGTAATCCCTCTTGGTTTACGTTAAAGGCAAAATCATCAAATGACTTGCCCCGGCTGTATTTGTGCTTTACGATTATGTTGCTGTGCTTTATATCCTCCTCGTTTTCCCTTTCCAAAAAATTAACGGTTTCGGCTTTTTTAAGCACATAGCTTCCAAGATGTCCGGTCGGTCGGTCGGCTCCGGTTATCTTATGGATAATAGTGTGGACGTGCGCTTTATGGTTGTCCGTCCATTTTAAGAGCTTTTGCGCAATCTCTGCGGACATTATTATGTCGTTGGTGTTTTCAATTAAATCCGCTATGCCATCGATTGATATAAATTTTATACGCCCCTTGTATTTTGGATCCTCCAAAAGGGCATCTACAAAAAGAACCCTTTCTCTGGGTGTCTTGGAACGCATCGCAAATGGTAGGTAGTTTACATACTTGTTCCCGGTCATGATTTGAACCCGTCTAAATGCGTGCTGTGCGTAGTATGCCCCTTGCTCGGTGTCTATGTCCACAACGTAGTAATCCGAGTCCCTGTGAGTTTTTATGTTAGGAAAATACTTTGTTGCCGTTCCCCCGATATATGAGGCTATCAAAGCGGACTTGTAAAATGATTTCTTTGTCTTGCTTGGGGCCACGGTTGCGCTGAACTCCCCGTAAGTGTGCACAGGAATGTCGTACAAATTTCCCTTGTATTCTTCCTGTCCGATGCTTAAGGCACATGGAGGGCGGTCTATTATGACATCCAAATCAACAAAGCAATCCTCGAATATTTTTTTATAGTCAAATCCTTCTTCGTTATCGTCCGTGTCGTCAAATGTCATTCTTTCCATTATAGCTCGTATTTTACTTTTTTAGAACCGTAGAGTTTATATTCCTTGGATATATGTGCGTTGTGATATTTTTCTACGTTTTCTAAAAAGTGTTTAGGTTGCAGGAACATAGATTTTATATCTTGGACTTCTTGTTTAAATAGGCATTGCATAGCGTTTCTTATATCCTCCTTGGAAAAGTCTTTTATAGCCGACTCAAAACAGCGACTTTCAAATGTTCCAAGTTTTTTAATATTGGTAGGTACTTTGTGAAAATGCAATCTTACCTTTTTCCAATCTTGCAAAAATTCTTTTTCGGTATATATATATTCTTCTTTCTCTTTCTCTTCTACTTCTACTTGTACGGTAGGGTTAATTATTTTTTTATTTACCCCATGCGTAGGGGTATCGCTACCCCCTTGCCTAGGGGTGTCTATTTTGCCTGAATTAGATTTTAAAGATGTACCCGTCTTGGTTTCAAAACCCTTTACCTGACTATCTATGCTGTTTGTTTGGCTTATGTAGGCAAACCTTGCCATACCTTTTAAATCCGTGGGGTCAATACCTAAGAACTGTTTATTTAGAAGTGCATCTATAAACCGAACTTTGTCATCGTCATTAAGCTCGTTGTAAACATCAAAATACGACCTGAAAAAATTAAATCCCTTTCTTTTAGTAAGTTTCATAGAATTAAAAAACCCTTGCCCGTTCGGCTATTGTGGAGCGCCTACTTGGGTAAGGGTTAAAATTTTTGCGTTAATGGGCTCCACTCCATAACTATCCAAATATACAAATTAATCAATAGAATAGGCATCTTTTTTTTGCGAATAATCCTTCACTACTTTTGCGACCAAATTAGAATTAAGCCCGCTCAACTTGGTAATATTGCCTATTGAATTGTTTTTTTGCGTGTCGTAGAGCGTTTTTATTTCGTCATGTGCCATATCCATACGCTCCTTTCGAGATAGTCCGTCACAGACCGTTAATGCTATTATATCCATTTTTTATATATTTTTAAAAAATTTGTTGATATAGTCCTTTTCCAAATACCACTCCTTAAACCTTGTACCTTCTACATATCTGTCTTTTACTGGTATCTTGTATAGGTCTTTAAGGTCTTTGGCCCTTCTTCTAAGGTCTCCAATACCTAAGTAGATAAGGGCATCCCTAAAGGTAAGTGTACGCCCTGTTAGTAGTGTCTCCTAGACTATCCTGCATTGATGGTTGAAATGGTCTAGGCCATCTAAATACATATTGTCGCTTTCCGTGTTGTTCTCGGCTTCGTGTTCCTTGTTGAAATCTTTCATAAATATGGTAGTTTGCAGCTTATATACTCGTTAATATTCAATGGGTTATAGCTAAAAAATTGTGTTTCGGGGTTTTTACCGCCCATCTTTTTTGACGCTATTCTTACGCCATAATTAGTAACCCCGTACATTCTTCCTCGGTAAGACCTTAGACCTACATACTTGTGTTTCTTTGTTGCTTCCAAGATTTCGTTTATTTTCATTTGTTATGATTTATAGGCGTTAAGAGGATAAAACTATTATTTTTAGTAACTATATACGGTTGTTAGCCACAAGTGCTACATCCGTTTTTCAATTAAAGTTTTGTCCGTTATTACCATAATTATTTTTTGCCAACGCTCTTTGGTTTTTGCAAAACCATTTGGTTAAAAATATCTACTATTACATCTACCGTCCAACCATTACCAATCATTTTACGCATTTGGTTTTCACTTGCAACTCCATCAAAGTAATTTTCGGGAACAGTTTGTAATCTACAATATTCAATAGGCGTATAATATCTAAATGGTAGTTTATCTTTAAAAGCGTTTGGGTGTCTGCCAATATCCATAGTGGTTAAAACATTGTCTTTTGCAACAGTTGTAAGGCAGTTACTTTTATTTCTGTTAGTCGCTCTCACTTCAAGGCATTGCGTTATTGGTATTTCTTTATTGTAATCTTGCCTTTTACCTCTATCATCTAATCTTCTACCTAATATTGTAGCCTTATTTAATCTTCTACCACGTATTGCACTTGGAGAAATCATTTCAGTATCTTCTAAAATATCCGATAATCCTATATTTTTATCTTGCGGTTGGGTAATATCAAAATTAGCCCAATATAATCTCACTCTATTTTGTGCAGAAACTAAACTGCTATTTATTTCAATCGGTTCTACTCCTAAATATTGGCTAATTACATCTTGGTATTCCTTTTTCATCTTTACGTTTTCAAGAATCCAATAAGTAGGTTTAACTTCTTTTACCAATCTCACAAACTCAAAAAATAATTTGCTTCTTGGGTCTTCAAAATTCAGTTGTTTACCACTAAAACTAAAACCTTGACAAGGGCTTCCACCATAAAGCAAATCAATCTTTGGCAATTCATTTGCTTGCACATCAATTACACTACCTATTTGCTTGGTTTGTGTGTAATTGTGTTGCGTTACTTTTATAGCGTGTTTATCAATTTCAGAAGCAAAGTAGTTATTTACTTTTATCCCACATCTTTCTAAGGCTATTTGTCCGCAAGACATACCGTCAAATAATGACAATACGTTAATTCCCTCCCTAAAAAAATAATTATTACTTT